>Ga0209771_1000971_pt1 | contig 18787 bp, 16 predicted proteins | sample SaaInl59LU_5_DNA_FD_184639 | JGI IMG/M metagenome (GOLD analysis project Ga0209771, IMG submission 184639) | Marine microbial communities from expanding oxygen minimum zones in the Saanich Inlet - ESP_59LU_5_DNA (SPAdes) (version 2) | ecosystem: Environmental > Aquatic > Marine > Intertidal zone... | reverse complement strand
CCCAACTGAAACTCTTTAATCGTCTCATCTGTAAACCCACGTTCCTTAAAATAACTAAGCCCGATGGCTTTTCCAGCATCTGTTTTGAGCAGTGTATTATGAAAATAGGTTCTCGCATATTCACTGACTAAGTACATGCTTTCGCGTTCCCCTGCAGCTTCTTTATCGGAATCCGATTGTACGGTCTCCTCTATTTCAATGTTATATTTTCGAGCTAAATATTTGATGGCTTCTGGATAGGTGAAATGCTCATGTTCCATTAAAAATGAAACAGAAGTCCCGCCTTTTCCTGTTGAAAAGTCTTTCCAAATTTGTTTTACAGGGGACACCATAAAACTTGGAGTACGTTCTTCGCTAAAAGGACTTAAGCCTTTAAAGTTACTTCCGGATTTTTTTAATTGTACAAAATCACCAATCACTTCCTCTACACGGGCAGTGTCAAATACTTGATCTATGGTGGACTTTGATATCAAATTAATTACTTTTTTTAAATTTTTTCGATTCATAAAAATACGAGATTTAAGTTAGATACATAATATATATTTTTGTTTATTTTTGAATTATGATACATAAAACAATAATTGCTTTTTCATTTATTACTTTAATTTTTAGTTGCAAAAAGGATGCAGAAATAATAACACCTGAACCTGAAGTTATTTTAACTGAGAATGTTACAGTCTACGTTCCTGAAAAAATTCATGACCATCTTAGCTTACTTGTGAAAAGTGGAAGTTTAACATCTTTTTTAATAGATAAAAAAGGGAATACCGTTCACGAATGGAATTTTGAAACAAAACTTGGAAACGATTTTGAATTGTTGCCAGATGGAAAAAGCATTGGAATGTTTAAAAAATCAGCCCCTTTTGTTAGTTTTGGAGGCTATGGTGGAGTGATCAAAATTTTTGACGAAACTGGTACGGAAGAGTGGAGTTATGATTATATAAATGGCAATGATATCGGGCACCATGATGTTGAAATGCTCCCAAATGGAAATGTGATTTTTTTGGTCTGGGAAGAAATTGACCCAACAACAGCTCAAAATGCAGGTGTGAATTTCACCGAATCTGTTTATGTAGAAAAATTAATTGAAGTGAACCCTACGACAAATCAATTGGAATGGGAATGGCGAAGCTGGGATCATATTGTTCAAGACCATGATGCTAATGCACTTAATTATGGCGTAATCTCAAACAACCCACAACGCATAAACATCAACTATAATTTAGAATCGAACGGCGATTTCATGCATGCAAATGGCATTGACTACGATACTGTCAAAGACATCATATACATCAGTGTCAACTTCTTTAGTGAAGTATGGGTTATCGATCACAGCACCACAATTAGTGAAGCGAGTAGGTCAATAGGTGGAAATTATAATAAAGGAGGCGATTTGCTGTACCGATTTGGAAACCCAAGTGCTTATAACAATTCTTTGGGAACGCGAACTTTTTACAAAAATCACTTTCCTAATTTATTAGAGAATGGCGTGCCTGGAGAAGGCAACATCTTGGTTTATGGCAATAGTGGACCAGACGGGTTGGAACAATCTACCGTCCATGAACTGATGCTTCCTGAACCTTTTTCATTACTTCCTAATACCAACAATGAACCCACTACCGTTTGGAGCTTTACCGATGAAGAATTATACCACGGAAAAATTTCGGGCGCAGATCGGTTGGTTAATGGAAACACCCTCATCTGTGAAGGTGGTTTTGGAATGTGGGAAGTCACCCCTGACGGAGAAGTTGTTTGGAAATATGAAAGCAACGCCAACTCGTGGAGGGCTTATGGCTATGAATTTGGAAGCCCAGCGTTAGAATACCTAGGACTTTAATCCCTTTATTTATTTCTTTCAATCACGTAATTGACCATCAAAATCAATGATTTTTTATACGGAGATTCTGGAAAAGACTCCAATAATTTTAAAGCCTGTTCTTGATATGCTTTCATTTGAGAAACAGCATACTCCAAACCGCCATTTTCTTTTACAAATGCAATCACTTCTTTGACACGTTTGGCATCTTTGTTGTGAATTTTAATGGAATTAATCAACCAGCTTTTTTCTTTTTTAGAACAGTGATTCAGTACATAAATAAGTGGAAGCGTCATTTTTTGTTCTTTGATATCAATTCCCGTAGGTTTTCCTATTTGTTGGGTACCATAATCAAACAGGTCATCTTTTATTTGAAACGCCATTCCAATAAGCTCTCCAAATTGACGCATGGTTTCTACCTCTTCAGAAAGAGGTTTCACAGACGCAGCCCCCAGACTACAACAGGCCGCAATGAGCGTAGCGGTCTTTTGACGGATGATTTCGTAATAAATCGCTTCGGTAATATCTAAATTTCTAGCTTTTTCTATTTGTAACAACTCCCCTTCGCTCATTTCACGAACGGCCACCGAAATTATTTTCAACAAATCAAAATCGTTGTTGTCAATGCAGAGTAGAAGCCCTTTTGACAATAAAAAATCGCCCACTAAAACTGCAATCTTATTTTTCCAAAGCGCATTTATGGAGAAAAAACCACGACGACGGTCGCTTTCATCCACCACATCGTCATGCACCAAAGTAGCGGTGTGAATCAACTCAAGCACGGACGCCCCTCTGTAAGTACGCTCGCTCACATCCCCATTTGAAATCATTTTTGCCGTCAAAAACACAAACATAGGGCGCATTTGTTTTCCTTTCCGATTGACGATGTAATGCGTAATACGGTTCAGTAGTGCCACCCGACTCGACATGGACAATCGAAATTTCTTTTCGAAAAGTTCCATCTCATAAGTGATTGGCTTTTTTATACTTTCTATTTTCTTCAAACAGTCCTCATTGAAATTCAAAATTAATCATATAAAACCTATTGTTTCTTAGAAATACGTTAAATAATTGAATCGGCTATGTTTTGAATATTGAATCCTTAAAATTGTTTTATGAAAATTAATTTATTGAGACATATAACCATTTAATCTCATAAAACTCTCAAAATGATACAGTAACGGCTTGTTCTATTTGTTTATTTAAAAATTTTGTTTAGTTTTACAATTAAACCGATAAACAAAATATTATGAAAAAAATTACTTTATTAGCCCTAATAGTAGGGTTTTTTAGCTATTCACAAGACCCATTATGGTCTACAGATTTTGAAGATTATGCAACAGCGGACTATATAGTTGTTGATTTAGATGGCGATAACAACAATTTCGCACCTATTGATTACGGAGACGGGGTAGGAACAACTGATATTAAATTTTTCTCAGCATCATGGGATAGTGTTGCACTAACTCCTGATAATTGGCTTTTTAGCCCTGAAATGACTATTCCTGCCAATACAGAAAGTGTTACTTTAACTGCTGATGTGTTTGCACAAGATGCTGATTGGGCTGCTGAAAAGTATTCTATTGGACTATATGACCTAGTAGGAGATTTAGAATATAATTTTCATACTGAAGTATTAACGAATGCTTGGAGTTCTGAAGCACCGCAAACCGTTTCTATAACAATCACGAGTACAGAACAGGATTTCTCTGGTCTAACCCTAAGAATGTATGTTAGACACTTTGAAACAACTGACATGTTTAGATTTGTTGTTGATAATTTATCCGTATCTACTAATGGAAATCTTTCTACCGAAGATTTAAATTTATCAGACATTAAAATCTATCCAAATCCAACAAACGGATTAATTAATATCGCTGGTATTGATTCTAACAAAATTAACGAAATTTTAATTTCCAACCAACTTGGACAAGAAGTTATGAACTTTGATTTATCTCAAATTAGCAATAATTCGTTTGACATTTCTGATTTGAATAAGGGGATTTATTTTGTTCAACTTAAAGATGACTCAAACAAAAGTAAAACTGTAAAAATTATTAAAGAATAAATACTTCTTTAGTACACTATTAAAAAATCCTGTGAAGTCAATTTCACAGGATTTTTTTGTTTTGTAGTGTGGGCTAATTGATCTGTTCTCGATATATTTTTTGCAAACAAAAAACACTCGAACTGACAAATCAAGTAACTTAAAACAACTGCGAAGCAATGGCTTTGATGTTATCACTTTTTCCCATGGAATAATAGTGCAATACTGGCACACCAAAATCCAGTAATTCTTTGGATTGCTGAATGGCCCATTCGACCCCCACTTGTCTTATTTGCGCATTTGAGCTACAGCTATTAACTTCTTTAATGAGTGCTTCTGGCAAGTCTATTTTAAACACTTGAGGTAGTAACTGCAAATGCTTTTGAATGGCCAAAGGTTTGATGCCTGGAATGATTGGAATGCTAATCCCCATTTCTCTTGCCTTGTTTACAAATTCAAAATAACGTTGGTTGTCAAAAAACATTTGAGTCACCACATAATCGGCTCCGGCATCCACTTTCTCTTTTAGGCGCAACAAATCCGAATGCAAGGAAGGTGATTCAATGTGTTTTTCGGGATAACCCGCTACTCCAATACAAAAATCAGACTTGTTGTCCACCTCTACAACATCGTGTAAATAGGTTCCTTGATTTAATTTGTTTATTTGTTTCACCAAGTCTGTGGCATAAGGATGTCCTCCTTTGGTAGGTTCAAAGTATTTTTGATGCGGCATGGCATCCCCACGAAGTGCCATCACATTATTGATTCCTAAATAATGACAATCGACCAACAGATATTCTGTTTCTTCTTTGGTAAACCCGCCACAAAGCACATGCGGAATGGTATCCACCTCGTATTTGTGTTTGATAGCCGCACAGATTCCCAAAGTTCCTGGGCGCATTCGAGTGATTTTTCGATCAAACAGTCCTTTTTTCTCAATATAAATGTACTCCTCTCTTGATGTGGTGACATCAATAAAGGGCGGGTTAAATTCGATCAAGGGATCAATATTATCATACAACTCCTGAATATTTTTTCCTTTTTTAGGTGGAATTATTTCAAAAGAAAACAAGGTCTTTCCGTTGGCATTTTTTAAGTGTTCTGTAACTTTCATAATTGGCTGTTTAGTTTGCTAAATTTGGATTTAACCATTTTTGAGCATCTTCTGTACTAATGTTTCTTCGTTTTGAATAATCAATTAATTGATCTTCGGTAATTTTTCCCAGCCCAAAATACTTGGCTTCAGGGTTTCCAAAATAATATCCACTGACACTGGCAGCAGGCCACATGGCCAAGCTTTCGGTGAGCTCCACTCCTATTTGTTCTTTAATATCTAAAAGTTTCCAGAGGGTTTGTTTCTCCAAATGATCTGGACAGGCAGGGTAACCTGGTGCCGGACGAATGCCCTTATAATTTTCTTTGATTAAATCGGTATTGGAAAGGGCTTCATCGGAAGCATACCCCCAATGGTTGACCCGTACTTCTTTGTGTAAATATTCTGCAAAAGCCTCTGCCAATCGATCGGCGAGGGCTTTGATCATGATGGAGTTATAATCGTCATGATCGGCTTCAAAAGCATCAGCAAGAGCTTTCGTTCCAAATCCTGTACTCACACAAAAACAGCCCATATAATCTGTTTGACCTGTAGACTTTGGGGCAATAAAATCAGACAGTGCGATATTAGGCACTTCTGCCCGTTTTTTCAGTTGTTGGCGTAAGGTTATAAATGTTTGGAGTGTGTTTCCATTTTCATCATAAATTTCAATATCATCGTCATGAACCGTATTGGCTGGAAACAATCCAAAAATGGCTTTGGCACTTAATAATTTTTCTGAGAAAATCCGCTGTAATAGTTCCTGAGCATCTTTAAACAATTCGGTGGCTTGGCTGCCCACGACCTCATCTTCTAAAATATTGGGGTATTTCCCATGAAGGTCCCAACTTCTAAAAAACGGACTCCAATCGATATATGCTTCCAGTTTGGTGATATCAAAATCTTGGATCACTTGAATTCCTAATTTTTTAGGTTTGACAATGGTGGTCTGGTCCCAGTTAATTTTATATTTTTTTTGACGAGCTTCTTCTATAGAAATGTATTCCTTTTGCCTTGTTCTACTCAAAAACTGTTCTCTAAAGTCATCGTAGGATGCTCTCAAATCGCTAAGGTGTTGTTGGTTGTCTTTTTTGAGTAAATCTCCTACCACAGTCACAGCTCTTGAGGCATCGTTGACATGAATGACTGTATGGCTATAATGGGGCGCAATCTTAACTGCCGCATGGGCTTTGGACGTCGTTGCTCCACCAATCATAAGAGGAATACTGAGGTCCGTTTTTTCCATTTCTTTAGACACATAGACCATCTCATCTAAAGAAGGCGTAATAAGCCCACTTAAGCCAATAATATCGACTTGCTCTCTTATAGCGGTTTCAATAATTTTTTCGGGCGGCACCATCACGCCTAAATCTACAATCTCATAATTATTACAACCCAAAACAACGCTGACAATGTTTTTTCCAATATCATGCACATCCCCTTTCACGGTGGCCATTAAAATTTTACCTGCATATTCGACTTTGCCTTGTTTTTCAGCTTCAATAAAGGGTTGTAAATACGCCACAGCGCGTTTCATCACACGAGCCGATTTGACCACTTGTGGTAAAAACATTTTGCCACTGCCAAATAGATCTCCGACCACATTCATCCCAATCATCAAATTGCCTTCGATGACCTCAATAGGTTTTTGAGCAAGCTGTCGCGCTTCTTCTACATCTTCCACAATAAAGGCATCGATTCCTTTTACTAAACCATGGGTGATGCGGTCTTGTAAGGGTTTATTTCGCCATTCTAAAACAGCGACCTCAACATCGTTTTTTTGTCCTTTTAGGGTTTCAGCCAAATCCAAAAGACGTTCAGTGGCGTCCTCTTTTCGATCGAACAAAACATCCTCCACACACACTAATAAATCTTTAGGGATTTCGTCATAAATCTCCAACATAGTTGGATTGACAATCCCTATATTCATACCGTTTTTAATGGCGTGATACAGAAACGCTGAGTTGATGGCTTCTCGGACAATGTTATTCCCCCGAAATGAAAATGACACATTACTCACGCCCCCGGATACACTAGCATAAGGTAAGTTGGTGCGAATCCATTTGGTGGCTTGAAAAAAGTCTAGCGCATTTTTTCGATGTTCGTCCATGCCTGTTGCTACCGGAAATATATTGGGATCAAAAATAATGTCTTGGGGAGCAAATTTGACAACCTCCACTAAAATATCATAAGAGCGTTTACAAATGTCGATACGGCGTTGGTAAGTATCGGCTTGTCCAGTCTCGTCAAATGCCATCACGATCACTGCTGCTCCGTAACGTTTTATTAATTTGGCTTGACGGATAAATTCGTGTTCACCTTCCTTAAGACTGATGGAATTGACCACACATTTACCTTGCACAACTTTGAGGCCAGCTTCAATGATTTCCCATTTAGAACTGTCAATCATAATGGGTACTCGAGAAATATCGGGTTCAGAAGCAATAAGATTCAAAAACGTCGTCATGGCATGGACGCCATCCAACATGCCTTCGTCCATATTGACATCGATAATCTGTGCACCACCGTCCACTTGATCTCTAGCAACGGATAAGGCTTCCTCATATTTTTCTTCTTTGATTAACCTCAAAAATTTTCTTGATCCTGTGACATTGGTACGTTCACCAACGTTTACAAAATTAGATTCTGGAGTCACCACCAAAGGCTCGAGTCCAGAAAGGGTCAGGTATTTTTGACAGTCACTCTCCATTACTGATGTTGTTTGAGTAGTCGGGGTTTATAATTTTGAGACACTTCAAATATGGACTTGATATGCGCCGGGTTGGTGCCACAACAACCACCAATGATATTGATTAAATTATCTTTAAAATAAGCTTCAATAAAAGCGGTCATTTGTTCTGGAGTTTCATCATATTCACCAAAAGCATTTGGCAATCCTGCATTGGGGTGAGCCGAGGTATGAAAAGTTGTTTCGTTGGACAGGCGTTGTAAATACGGACGCAGTTGATCGGCTCCCAAAGCACAATTAAACCCAACACTTAAAAGAGGGATGTGGGAAACGGAAGTCAAAAAAGCTTCCACGGTTTGTCCTGAAAGCGTGCGTCCAGAAGCGTCGGTAATAGTCCCAGAAACCATGATTGGTATGTCAGTGTTGCGTTCATCCTTAACTTCTTCAATGGCGAATAAGGCGGCCTTAGCATTTAAGGTATCAAATATGGTTTCCACTAATAATAAATCAACTCCCCCATCTAGGAGCGCTTCGACTTGTTGTTTATACGAGAGGCGTAATTCATCAAACGTAATGGCTCGGTATTCCGGTCGGTTGACATCTGGGGATAAACTTGCTGTTTTGTTGGTTGGACCAATACTTCCTGCAACAAACCGTGGTTTGTGAGGTTCGGAAGTTGTGAATTCATCGGCGACACGTTTGGCTATTTGAGCGGATTCATAATTCAACTCATAGACCAAATGTTCCATGTCATAATCAGCCATGGCAATAGAGTTGCCAGAAAAGGTGTTTGTTTCGATGATATCAGCGCCCGCTTCAAAATATTTATGATGAATTTCGGTAATCGCATCGGGTTGGGTCAAACTCAACAAATCGTTGTTTCCTTTTAAAGATGTAGGATACGCTTTAAAACGCTCGCCTCTGTAATCTTCTTCAGAGAAATTATAATCCTGAAGCATGGTGCCCATGGCACCATCTAAAATCAAGATTCGTTTTTGGAGTTCGTTATAAATGTTTGACATCCTTGTGTTCTTTTAAATGCGTTATGCGAGTGCTTTTACAACTGCTTTTGGGGCTTCTTTTCGACTGCCATCAAACCCATCAATACCGCTTACAGTGGTGTATTTTAAAACAAATCGTTTGCCTGGATTTAGTATTTTGTAGGCTGCTTGACACATGAGTGTTGCTTCGTGAAATCCACAAAGGATGAGTTTTAATTTGCCAGGATAGGTATTAACGTCTCCAATTGCAAAAATGCCTGGAATGTTTGTTTGATAATCGAGCGTATCTACTTTGATTGCATTTTTTTCGATCTCAAGCCCCCAATTTCCAATAGGCCCTAGTTTTGGAGACAGTCCAAACAAGGGGATAAAACAATCGGTTGCAATTTTGGTGTCTTCACCGTTTTTGGTGACCACCACATATTCAACTTTATCTTCTCCTCCAATTTTAGTAACCTGAGCGGGTGTGATGAGGTTGATTTTTCCTGAAGCCGTTAGGTCTTGTACTTTTTCTAAAGAATCCAAAGCGCCTCTGAACTCGTTACGGCGGTGAATTAAGGTCACTTCTTTGGCTACATCTGCCAAAAAGATACTCCAATCCAAAGCTGAATCGCCCCCTCCAGATATCACAACACGCTTATCGCGGTACACTTCTGGGTCTTTGATGAAATAATTTAAGCCTTTATTTTCATAAAAATCTAGATTTTCAAGATCTGGCTTTCGCGGTTCAAAAGAGCCTAACCCTCCTGCTATAGCGATGATTGGTGCCGCATGTTTGGTACCTTTATTGGTGGTGACAATAAAACTTCCATCTTCAAGTTTTTCAATGGTATCTGCACGCTCACCAAGGGTGAATCCTGGCTCAAATTGTTGACCTTGTTCTAATAAATTTTCGGTAAGATCACCCGCTAATATTTCTGGAAATCCAGGAATATCATAAATTGGTTTTTTTGGGTACAGTTCTGAACACTGCCCACCTGCTTGTGGAAGTGCATCTATAATATGACATCTCAGTTTTAGCAGTCCAGCTTCAAAAACGGTAAAAAGTCCTGTGGGTCCTGCGCCTATTATTAAAATATCTGTTTGAATCATTCTCTTTAATTTTTACTAATTAATCCTTTTGTAAATTCGTTTAGGGTTTGAACCTTGTGTTCAAAATTACCTTTAATTGTTTTTCTAAATTCATTTAAATTTTGGACGAGAGCATCCACATCTTCTGGGATAACATCTTCAAAAAATTGTCGTAAGCGTTTGGCTGTAGTGGGCGATTGTCCATTGGTTGAAATAGCAATTTTTACATGGCCTTTTGTGACGATTCCTCCCATATAAAAATCACAATAGGGTGGGTTGTCTGCTACATTGACTAGGATATGCCGAGCTTTGCAATCGTTATAAACCGCAACATTAACTTCTGGAATATCGGTAGTGGCAATCACCAAATGTTTCTGCTTTAAATAGGAGTCGTTATAGGTGTTCTGAATCAATTCAACATCAAAAGATTTAGCTAAAGCGAGGGTCCCTTCTCTAAACATTGGTGAAACAATGGTCACTTTCGCATCTGGACTCGATTTTAATAAGAAATGTAATTTTTCTTCTGCTACATTTCCTCCACCAATAATAAGGACATGAAGTGCCTTTGCTTTTAGAAAAATCGGGTATAGGTTGTTTCTAGATTCCATTAGTTTTGAGATAAAGAGTTGGCATGTACTTCTTGTGCTATGGAATTTAATTTCACGCGGTTTGCAACAACTTCGCCTATAACTATAATTGCTGGAGAGCTTAATTGTTTTTCAGCCACTACAGTCTCGATAGTTTCAATGGTTCCGAAACCAGATTTTTCGTGACTGGTTGTCCCATTTTGAATGATGGCCACAGGCGTGTGTTGTTTTCCTGCTTGAGAAAACACCTGAACTATTTCGTTTAACTTACCCATCCCCATTAGTATGACCACTGTGGCTGTTGATAGGGCGGCGATCTTAATATCTTCAGAAAGTTGATGCATTTTGGTGGTGCCTGTAATAACCCAAAAACTTTCGGATACATGGCGCTTGGTGAGTGGAATTCCTTGTCCTGCAGGTACTGCCAATGCCGAGGAAATTCCAGGCACTACTTCTGTTTGTAAATCATTTTGTTGCGCAAATTCAATTTCTTCAGAACCACGTCCAAACACAAAGGAGTCCCCTCCTTTGAGTCTTACCACATGCCCATGTCGCTGGGCTTTGGCAACTATCAAATCATTGATTTGTTCTTGTTGATAGGAGTAGCAACCGCGGCGTTTTCCTACAAAAATCTTCTCAGAAATAGACGTCGCATATTTCAAGAGTTCACTGTTTACAAGGGCATCGTATAAAATAACGTTGGCTGTACTAATGGCTTTGATCGCTTTTAGGGTGATGAGTTCTGGGTCGCCAGGTCCTGCGCCTACAACCGTTAATTTTGGGCGACGAGACACCCGCTCTGTTGATTTAAGTGTCCAGATCATTTTTTCTAAATTCTTTTACGGTTGTTAAAAATTCATTGGCGGTATTAATGTAGTTTTTAGCAAATGAATTCGAAGGTTCATTTTTATTAATTTGATAGATCAGATCGGCAAAAGTAGAGCCTAAAGAAATTAAATTTGTTGCTACAAAAACCTCATCAAATTGATTGATAATGGAAGCCTGATTATTGGTAGAGTGATTTTTTGATAGTAGTAATGCTTTGGCAGAATTGACCATGGAGCTGTAGGCAAAATAAATGGCGTTGTTGTAGGATTTTGATTCAAAATCAGCCCGTGCATTCGTGATTTTTTCCTCGCTTTCTAAGAAGAGCGTAGAAATTAAATCGATGACGACTCCAGCGCACTCGCCAATTCCAATGGCTTTTTGATAAGATTGCTTTGACCCCCAGTCTACATAATCGTCTGTTGTCAAATTTGTACTATCTGACAGCGGTTTCAACAAATTGTAAAAATACTTTTCTCCTTGAATGGAGTAATAATCGTAAAATGTTTTTTGATCTGAATTTTGTTGATAATCATCCAGAATCAATCGCAAGGCTTGAGGTCCACGTTTGCTTGGAATTTTAATCACTTTATCAGCAAATCGTCCAATCCCATTGCCTGAATTTCCACCTCCTAATAAGACTTGAAGTGCGGGTGCAACAAGTTTATCTTTGGTTTTTATAGACATCCCTTGAAAGCCAATATTGGCCATATTGTGCTGTCCACAAGCATTCATACAACCACTAATTTTGATGACTAAATCTTTGTTGTTTAAATATTCTGGATACTCTGTTTTAATAACGGTTTCCAATTCACGCGCAATTCCTGTACTGCTTGATATTCCTAAATTACAAGTATCTGTTCCTGGGCAAGCTGTGATATCAACGGCTTTATTATAGCCTAATTCTGTGAAGCCTAATTTTTCTAGCTCGGCATAAACGACAGGAATTAAATCTTCTCTTACAAAAGGGATGACTATGTTTTGACGTAAGGTCAATCGCAATTCGCCCGCTGCATAGGTTTCGACCAAATCTGCTAAAGCCCTTGCCTTATCGGTAAAAAAATCTCCGAGTAACACTTTAACTCCAATGGCTTTATAACCGGTTTGTTTTTGTGGAATCAAATTGGTTGATTTCCATAGTTCAAACCTCTTTTTATCTTTTATTTGAACCTTTGGCGTCTCTATTTCAACGGGTTTAGATATTGGAAATTTTTGATGATGTATTGGAACACTTTGGTGTTCAATAGCTTTTTGCTCTGTTTCTATGAGTGCTCTAAAAGCTTCCAAACCAATCGATTTTAGAAGGAATTTCATACGGGCTTTGGAACGACTTTTACGCTCACCATGACGGTCAAAAACGCGTAGGACGCCTTCCATTAAGGGGATAATTTGATCGGTTGGTAAAAAGCTATAAAGTTCATCTGCATGACGCGGTTGAGATCCCAATCCACCACCAATCATGACTTTAAACCCACGAATATTATTTTCGATTTTAGCAATAAAACCAAGGTCATGGATATATGACAAGCCCGTATCTTTATCTGAAGCCGAAAAAGAAACTTTGAATTTTCGACCCATTTCTTGACAAATCGGATTTCTCAAAAAGAATTTAAAAAGGGCATCTGCGTAAGGGGATACGTCAAACGGTTCGTCCAAATCAAACCCTGCGGTTTCAGAAGCAGTGACATTTCTAACGGTGTTTCCACAGGCTTCTCTCAAGGTCACATTATCACGTTCCAGTTCTGCCCACAGTTCGGGGGTACGGTTCAAATCGACATAATGAATTTGAATGTCTTGACGGGTCGTAATATGAAGGCGTCCACGCGAGTATTCATCGGACACTTCCGAGATGCGACGCAATTGATGACTCGATAGTTTTCCATAAGGAATTTTAATTCGAATCATTTGTACTCCTTGTTGGCGTTGCCCATAAACCCCTCTGGCAAGACGAAGGCTTCTGAATTTTTCTTCGTCGATTTTTCCTTCTTTAAATAGCTCAATCTTGTCAGCTAATTCAATGATGTCTTTTTCAACAACTGGATTTTCTATTTCGGTTCTAAAACTATGCATTTGTTCGCTTATTGAATGAATCCTGCGCCAGCAGTGGTATTTGTTTGAGGGTCTATGATGATAAAAGAGCCATTGGTTCTGTGGTTTTTAAAGGCATCGTAAAAAATAGGTTTATTCAGTTTGAAAGAAACGAGTGCGATATCGTTTAAATCTAACTGATCAATTCCTTCGGTAGTACCTGAAAAATCAGTTTTGATGGAATGATGAATGCGGTCTACTTTTGCCAACACTTTGTTGACGCCATGTTGAATCACATATTTAGTTCCGACATTTAATGGTTGCTGATCCATCCATGCTATTTTTGCCGAGAATTGTTTGTCAACCACAGGAGGATTTTCGGTTTTTGTAATCATGTCGCCACGACTGATATTGATCTCATCTTCTAAAGTGATAGTTACCGAGGATCTTCTGGAAGCTGTTTGTACTTCTTGATCGTAAAAATAAATTGATTTGATTTTGGTTTTTATTTTAGAAGGCAGTGCCAAAACCGTATCCCCAATGCTGAGTTCTCCGCCATATACTTTTCCCGCATAGCCTCTAAAGTCGTGAAATTCCTCTGTTTTTGGACGGATTACAGATTGTACAGGAAACCGTGGGGTTCCTACATTATATATATCTTTAAAGTCTAAGGCTTCAAGGTGTTCCAAAAGCGTTTCGCCTTTGTACCAAGGCATCGTTTCAGAGTGATGAACAATGTTATCTCCTTTTAAAGCACTGACTGGAATGAAGGTAATTCGCTGATCTTGATAATCGCGTTCTTTCAACAATTGCTGAAAATCTGATTTGATGGTGTTGTAGGTGTCTTCAGAAAAATCGACTAAATCCATTTTATTAATGGCGACCACAACTTCCTTAACCCGTAATAAATTATTGATAAAAAAGTGGCGTTTGGTTTGTTCAATCACGCCTTTTCTGGCATCAATAAGAATGATAGCAGCTTGAGATGTGGATGCGCCTGTGATCATGTTTCTTGTGTACTCCACATGTCCCGGAGTGTCTGCGATGATATAACTTTTATTGGCGGTTGAAAAATAAATGTGAGCCACATCAATCGTGATTCCTTGTTCTCTTTCGGCCACAAGTCCGTCCGTAGCAAGCGAAAAATCCAAGTAGTCGTAGCCTTTCTGTTTGCTGGTTTTTTCGATGGCTTCAATTTTATCACTGGTCAGTGATTTGGTGTCGTACAGCAGTCTTCCAATGAGCGTACTTTTTCCGTCATCGACACTTCCTGCTGTTGCAATTTTTAAAACTTCCATATATTAATTATAACTCCTAATGAGTACTGTTTTCTTGTTAATTATTCTCTAAGATGTGGTTAAAAATACCCTTGTTGTTTTCGTTTTTCCATGGCGGCTTCGGAGCGTTTGTCGTCAATTCGTGCGCCGCGTTCTGAAATAGAGGATTCTCTGATTTCTTGAACTACCGATGAGATATCACTGGCTGAAGACAACACTGCAGCCGTACAACTCATATCTCCCACGGTTCTGAATCTGATCAAACGTTCTTGAACAACCTCATCTTCATCTCTAAAAACAATGGCATCGTCGTTGGTCCAAATCATGCCGTCTCTGATAAATGTTTTTCGAAGGTGTGCGAAGTAGATCGAAGGAATTTCGATTTTTTCACGTTCGATATAGGACCAGACATCGAGTTCGGTCCAATTTGAGATTGGAAATACCCGTACATTTTGCCCTAATTCTATTTGCCCATTGAGCATGTCAAAAAGTTCTGGACGTTGATTTTTTTCATCCCATTGCCCAAAATCATCACGAATTGAAAATACACGTTCTTTGGCTCTGGCTTTCTCTTCATCACGTCTGGCACCGCCTATACACGCATCAAATTTGAATTCTTCTATGGCATCCAGGAGTGTGGTGGTTTGTAAGACGTTTCGACTGGAGTAGCGTCCAGATTCTTCTTTCACCTTCCCTTGGTCTATCGCATCTTGTACATTTCTGACTATCAATTCCAAGCCTAATTCTTTGGTCAATCGGTCTCTAAATTCAATGGTTTCTGGGAAGTTGTGTCCCGTATCAATATGAAGTAATGGAAAAGGAATTTTTGAAGGATAAAACGCTTTTTGAGCCAATCGAACTAAAGTGATGGAATCTTTCCCTCCTGAAAATAATAATACTGGATTTTCAAACTGTGCAACCACCTCTCTAAAAATATAGATAGCTTCGTTTTCGAGTGGATTTATATGAGATGTATTTTTCATTTTATGTTTTTTAGATGTGTAAACCACATTCTCTATTGTCTAATTGTTTGGTGGGATCAAAGTAGTTGGATTCGTTTGGCAAACTGTGTTCGTTAAGATATTGGTCCAATTCTTTATCTGAAAAATGATAAAATGGACTGACCTTTAAAACTCCATCAGCACTTTGAGACACAATGTCTATACTATTTCTAAAAGCAGTTTGTCCTTTTCTGAGGTTGGTGAACCAAACATCGGGTTGGTGTGCTGCCATCGCACGTTTGAAAGGTTCTAGTTTCACTTGTTCGGTAAACAACTGGTGCTTTGGGTCGTCCACTTGTGGAATTCCCAATGCCACATCGCGGTGTGCCGCAGTTTGTTTTGGGATGTATAATTGAATATTTAATGCTAAGGATTCGATCAACTCTTCGGCATGCTTGTAAGTACTAGAAGTGTTATACCCCGTATCGCACCAAATGACTTTAATTTTGGGGTCGACCTTAGTAACCAGGTGTAAAATAGCCGACTCATAGGGTCTGAAATTAGTGGTTATTATAGGGGTATGCGCATTAGTAATTGCCCATTGTACAATTTCAATCGGAGTTTTGGTAGCGAGTTCTGTATTGATTTTTTGTATATCCATAATCTGTTATTATCTTCCCCAGTTGATTTTATTCCAAGCACGTTCATGAAAGAAATAAAGAATCATTTTAGTGACTAATTCTACAAATCCTATGGAGAATGCTAGAGTTAATGCACCTGTAATTGCCCATGAAATTAGGATGGTGTCCAGCGTGCCTATAATCCGCCAACTGATGGTTTTTAGCAGGCTCCTTTTGACATTCTCTGCAACACCATCTGGTTGGTTTTTTGGGGTTGATTTGGGTTTAAATATTTTACTGATAATCACTTTGTACTATTTTATTTATTTACTAATCGGTCATACTAATTAACCTAGTGCTTGATTTAAATCGTTTATAATGTCCTTATGGTGTTCCAGTCCAACAGAGACTCTAATGAGTCCGTTTGTAATACTTGCTTCCAGTCGGTCTTCTTCGGACAATTTACTATGCGTTGTGGACGATGGATGCGTGACAATTGTTCTGGAATCGCCTAGGTTGGCAGAAAGCGAACAGAGTTTGATTTTATTCAAAAAAACTTGACCTGCTTTGATGCCACCCACAATTTCAAAGGATACAACGTTGCCTCCTTTTCGCATCTGATTTTTAGCTATTTTATACTGAGGATGCGATTTTAAAAAGGGGTATTTAACGACTGTAACTCTGGGATGTTTTTCCAAAAATTTGGCCACTTTTAATGCATTCTTACAATGACGATCGACACGAACTCCTAAGGTTTCTAAACTTTTAGAAAGCACCCATGCATTAAAAGGAGACAGTGCTGGTCCTGTGTTTCGTGAAAACAAATAAATCTGATGCATCAATTCGGCATTTCCTACTGTTACACCGCCTAAAACTCTGCCTTGACCGTCCATTAATTTAGTGGCGGAATGTATCACTAAATCTGCCCCAAATTTAATAGGGTTTTGCAAATAGGGAGATGCAAAACAGTTATCGATAATAAGTATAAGCTTGTGTTTTTTAGCGATTTTACCCAAGGCTTCTAAATCCAAAATATCCACTGCTGGGTTTGTAGGACTTTCGGCATAAATAACTTTGGTGTTGGGTTGAATTAGACTTTCGAGGGCCTCTAATTGATCGACTTTAAAATAGGAGGTTTCAATATTCCACTTCGGAAAAAACTTGGTAAATAACGCATGTGTAGAGCCAAACACCGATTGGCAAGACACAATATGATCTCCTGAGTTTAACAAAGCTGCAAAGGTTGAAAAAACAGCTGCCATTCCAGAAGCAAAGGCAAAACCTGCTTCGGCACCCTCCATAGTCACAACCTTGTCTACAAATTCTGATGTATTTGGGTTGGAAAAACGACTGTACAGATTTTGGTCATTTTCTTCAGCAAAGGATGCACGCATGTGTTCGGCATCTTCAAACACAAAACTAGAGGTTAAAAATAATGGGGTGGAGTGTTCTCCGTACTTGGAGCGCTCCAATTGTTGGCGAATGGCGTCGGTTTCAAAATATTTTGGGGTCATACTTGAGAGTTTTTATATCGATCAAAATCAATATACTTCCTGTGGTTTGAAAATAGCTTCTAATATCGATTCTAGTTGTTCATATTCCATCAAAAAGGCATCATGACCATGAATCGATTGAATTTCTGAAATTGAGACAGTCTCTTTATGCGACTTTAAATCTACATAGGTGTCCCAATTTTCTTTGGCTTTAAAAAACAGATCAGAGTTGATGGTTACAATATGAATATTGGATTTAATTTGTGAAGCCACTTCAATAAAGTTTCCTCTACCGTTGGTGATGTCTATTGTTTTTAGTACTTGATTCATCATCTTATAAGCTGCTAATTGGAACCGATCGTTGAGCACGTTTCCATGGTAATTTAACCAGCTCTCAACAGCAAATACATTTTCATCTTTTTGCAAGATGCGATCAAATTTTGCTTTAAACGATTCAGGCGTTCGGTAAAGCGACATGGCGTGCATGCGCGCATCAACCAAAGGCTGTGATGAATTATTTAATATCTGTTCTTGTATATAGCAATTGGCAATGAGCCAATCTGTAGACTTCCAATCGGCTGCCACGGGAAATAGGTGTTCAATTAAGTTTGGCCTAAGTACTGCGAGTTCCCAAGCAAGACCGCCTCCTACAGAACCTCCGATGACTGCAAAAAGTTGAGTAATTTTTAAATGATCCAGAGCACTGGCAAAAATTTGGGCAATGTCATGAGCCGTAAAATCTTTGTAATTTTCGATCAAAGTACTTGGAATTTGATCGTATCCATTGCCTGGAATGTTAAATGCCAATACCGTAAACACATTGGTGTCAATGACTTTATTGGGTCCTACAATTGGGTTCCACCACCCTCCTTCTCCAGTGACATTAGAATTGCCAGTAAGTGCATGGTTGATCATCACTATAGGCGCCTCATGTAGTGGTTTTCCAAATAGCTGGTAAGACAACGCTATAGCAGTCGCCTTACCAGATTTGGTTGTATATTTTAGGGGTATGTTTTGCAGTGTACTACTCATTGGGGAGTCCTAAAGAAATTATGCAAAAACAGTTTTAACCACCTTGAAAGCTTCTGTCAAATCTGATTTTAAATCTTCCACATTTTCAAGTCCAACGGATAAACGTATTAAATCTTTAGTAACACCCGTTGTTTCTTGTGCAGCATCATCTAATTGTTGATGCGTTGTACTTGCTGGGTGAATAATCAACGATTTTGTATCTCCAATGTTTGCTAATAACGAAAACAACTTGGTTGTATCGGCAATGGTTTTAGCAGCTTCAAAGCC
>Ga0209771_1000967_pt1 | contig 18824 bp, 12 predicted proteins | sample SaaInl59LU_5_DNA_FD_184639 | JGI IMG/M metagenome (GOLD analysis project Ga0209771, IMG submission 184639) | Marine microbial communities from expanding oxygen minimum zones in the Saanich Inlet - ESP_59LU_5_DNA (SPAdes) (version 2) | ecosystem: Environmental > Aquatic > Marine > Intertidal zone... | reverse complement strand
TCGAACAGGTGCCGATGGCCCCAAAGGTATCAGTGCTCTAGTTATCCCTGCCGATGCCGAGGGTGTAGGTTACGGAAAGAAAGAGCAGAAAATGGGTTGGAATGCGCAGCCTACGCGTATGGTGACTTTCGATAATGTTCGTGTTCCCGTTGCCAATCGTTTGGGTGAAGAAGGGCAAGGTTTTGCCATTGCGATGGAGGGTCTTGATGGCGGGCGTATCAATATCGCAACGTGTTCAGTAGGAACTGCTCAGCAAGCACTGGTAGATGCTGCTGCCTACGTGCAAGAGCGCAAGCAGTTTGGTACGGCCATTGGAGACTTTCAAAATACGCAGTTCAAGCTGGCCGACATGGCTACCGAGCTTGTTGCGGCAAGGCAGATGATTCGCCTCGCAGCGAGTAAGTTGGACAATGCCGATTTTCAGGCAACAACCTACTGTGCAATGGCTAAACGCTTTGCCACCGACGTCGGGTTTAATGTGTGCAACGACGCGCTGCAACTGTTGGGTGGCTATGGCTACATTCGCGAGTATCCCATGGAGCGTTATGTACGTGACACGCGGGTCCATCAAATTTTAGAAGGCACTAACGAGATTATGCGCGTCATTATTGGGCGTCGCCTACTTATGGACGGTGCATTGGAGATGATTAAATGAGTATTAGTCCCTCAGAGAAAATTAAAGTAACGATCGACGGCCACGTGGCCGTGGTAACTATTGATAACCCTGCTGCGAATACGTGGGACGTTGAGAGCCTGCCGGCGTTAAAAGCCGTTGTAGAAGCGTTAAACGCCGATCGAAATATTTACGCTTTGGTACTTACGGGTGCTGGTGAAAAATTCTTCTCTGCTGGCGCAGACCTCACGCTTTTTGCTGACGGTGATCCCGCTGTTGCCGAAGAAATGGCTCATGCGTTTGGCTCCGCTTTTGAAACACTGGCGGATTTCCGCGGTGTGTCCATAGCCGCCATTAATGGTTTTGCGATGGGTGGTGGTCTGGAAGTTGCCTTGGCGTGCGATATTCGTATTGCTGAAACCCAAGCGCAAATGGCGTTACCGGAAGCGAAGGTTGGATTGCTGCCTTGTGCGGGTGGGACGCAGCGTCTGGCACAGTTAGTAGGTGACGGTTGGGCCAAGCGAATGATTTTAGTTGGCGAACGGATTGGTGCCGAGAAGGCTCAGCAGCTTGGGTTAGTTGAAGAGGTTGTGCCTACCGGCGAGGCGCTTGCGACAGCTAAGGCCTTGGCAGAGCAAGTAGGTAACCAGAGCCCAGTGGCCGTAGCTGCGTGTAAGCGTCTTGTGCACAGTGCGCGTAATATCGCTATAGCCAGCGGTTTAGACGCTGAACGAGACGAATTTGTTCAACTGTTCAGCACTGAAGATCAGCGAGAAGGTGTGAATGCCTTCTTAGAGAAGCGTAAGCCTGAGTGGAAGAACCGATGACCGGTGAAGTCCGCGTTCAGCTGGTAGGTGACGGCGCACGAAAAGTAGGGCGGCTGACGCTCGACGCTCCAAAGACGCTCAATTCCCTTACCTTGGACATGGTCGAGGTATTGGCAGAAACATTGCTAAGTTGGCGAGATGATCCTTGCGTCGCTGCGGTCTTTATTGACGGCGCAGGCGATAAAGCATTCTGCGCTGGTGGCGACGTTCAAGCATTACGCAATTCATCGTTGGCAACGCCTGGCGGTCCCTGTGAGTACGCGGAGAATTTCTTCGCTCGCGAATACCGAATGAACTATTTATTGCACACCTACCCCAAGCCTATTGTCTGCTGGGGCCACGGTGTTGTGATGGGTGGCGGCTTGGGGATTCTCGCAGGCTGTAGTCATCGCGTGGTGAGTGAGCGCACACGTATTGGCATGCCAGAAATTACCATTGCGCTTTTCCCTGATGTTGGTGGTAGTTGGTTCCTCAATCGTATGCCCGGCCAAGTGGGTCGTTTCTTGGCGTTAACTGCCGCTAATATTAATGCCACAGATGCGTTATTCGCGGGCCTGGGCAGTCACTTTTTAGGTGCCGATCAGCGCGAAGCCGTCGTGAATCAGTTGGCCGCCCAAGCCTGGAGCGACGATGCCGACAGCAATCGAAAAGCGGTGACCGATTTACTGTCTGCTTTGGCGCCTAGCGCCGAGCAGCCGGCTGCTCAGGTCGAGCCGGTATTGAGTGACATTAATTCATTGATGGCCGGTGATGATCTGGCTGTTATTGTCGATCGGGTTGAAAACTACAGTGGTGAGAATGAGTGGCTACAAAAAGCGAAGGCCGGGTTGTTGCACGGTTCGAGCCTTGCCGCGTGTTGGATTTTCCGCCAACTGAATGAAACCCGTGACGCGAGCCTCTCAGAGGTTTTCCGCAGTGAGCTTAGGCTGGGCGCCAACGTCCTACGTTTTCCTGAGTTTGCCGAGGGCGTTCGTGCCTTGTTGGTGGACAAAGATCGCAATCCTGCATGGTCTTTCCCGGACGTTCGTTCCGTTCCCGAAGCGCTAATAGGCCAATTTTTTGAGGAGCCTGAAGGGGCGCCTGTCTTGGAATTACCGGAGTAAACACCTTATGGCATCTGTTGCTTTTGTCGGCTTGGGCAATATGGGTGGGCCGATGGCCTGTAACCTTATTAACGCGGGCCATGCGGTTACCGTATTCGATTTATCTGAAGCGGCTATGGCAGAAGTTGTTGCCTCGGGTGCTAAGGCATCGAGCTCTGCGATTGACGCCGCCCGCAGCGCTGACGTGGTTATTACTATGCTGCCGGCGGGTAAGCACGTGGCACAGGTTTATCTCGGTGACGACGGCTTGCTTGCCCATATGGCTAAGGGTGCCCTCGCGTTAGATGCCAGTACCATCGACAGTGAAACTGCACAGCAGGTCGGTGCCGCTGCCGCAGATGCTGGTATCGCTTTCATGGACACGCCCGTCTCTGGGGGTGTTGCTGCGGCTGCCGCCGGCAGTCTGGCGTTTATGTGCGGTGGCAGCGCCGAAGCATTTGAGCGAGCGAGGCGCATTCTTGAAGGCATGGGAAATGCGGAAAAAATCTTCCATGCTGGGCCCGCAGGTGCGGGCCAAGTCGCCAAAGCCGTCAATAACATGCTCCTAGCTGTGCACATGATAGGCAGCTGCGAAGCACTGGCCATGGGCGCAGCAAAAGGTTTGGACCCCGCGGTGCTCTCTAACATTATGAAAGCCAGTTCGGGTAATAATTGGTCGTTGCAGGTGTACAACCCGTGGCCGGACGTTATGCCCAACGTACCCGCAAGTAACGATTATAAGCCCGGCTTCATGGTCGATTTAATGGTCAAAGACTTGGGTTTGGCGAGTGAAGTAGCTGGCAGTGCTGGTGTCGAGAATCGTCTTGGGCAGTTGGCCCTTGAGCTATATAAGGCACACCAGAGTGAGGGTAATGGCTCTCGTGATTTCTCCTCGATCGTGGAGACGATTCGCGTCTCGTAGCGTTCATCTCAAGGCTTGAGTCAGAAGGTTAGCGTACGAACGCTGTCATCAGGTTTAAAAGACGTTTTCACCGCTCAGTAGAATAGGCGCTGCGTCCAACTCTTCTGCATCCATCATGGTGGCAACCCTCTCAAGGGCAGCTACTATTTGATGCTGTTCCCAGGATTCAAGTCGCACGAAGCGATCGACGAAGCTATCTTGCAGAGGCTTTGGTGCACTGGCACCAAGTTCCTCGCCCTTCTCTGTCAGCGTCACAATAACGCGTCTACGATCCACTGCACTGCGTTCACGGTGAACTAGTCCGTTGGCTTCGAGTCGATTGAGGATGGTTGTTACGGTTGCAAGGCTGAGGCTCACAGCTTTCGCAACATCCGACACAGTGGGGTCGCGCAAGGTACCAATAGCTTGGATGACCACCAGCTGCGGCGTGGTTAGTCCCGTTCGCTTTCCGAGCTTTCGGCTGTACAAATCGGTCGCACGGATAATGCGCCTTAGTGATACCAGTACTTCATCCTGTAAATCGTTCATAGCGTTACCACTTGTTGAGTAAAAGCAAACCTAGCGGTTTAAATAGGGCTCCGCATCAGCGAAGGGGTGACTCCTTGGTAATTAGAAAGTGTGACTCCAAGCGCTGTTTTTAGGGGCTCAAGATACGGTTCAAATTTTTGCCAATTTTCAGTGCCCGACTTAAAGATTGGCTGGCGAACTTGCTCAGACGACGGTGTCTTAACGGCTCGCTCAGTCTCCCAGTAACGCACGCAAGTTTCCTCAAAAGGCAGCTGGCAATAGTCGAGAATACGCTCTACCTGAGACTCTAAATTTTCGACCACGTCTTCATATTGTACGTGCAAAATATCGCCGGGGAACTGTTGGTGCCAAAAGTTCATGAGGTCTACATAATCTCGGTAGTAATGACCAAGATCTTCCAAAGAATAGGAAAACTCTTGGCCCTCCGCGAACAGCTGTTTGAAACAACTGAACGTACAGGACAAAGGATGACGCCGAGCATCAATGATTTTAGCCTTTGGCAGGATTAGCTTTATGAGCCCGATATGACGAAAATTATTGGGCATTTTGTCAATGAAGTAAGGCGCTTCGCCTCTATAACTTCGGGTGCCTTCAATGTAATCCTCCCCAAACTTCTGCAACTCTTCAGCCGTCAGCTCTGCGATGGTGCGTGGGTAGTTGAGCCGGTCAAAGGATTTGTTTCTCGTCCGCAGTTGGTGAACAGCTGAAAGAATATTGGGGAGTTCCTGAGTCCCATCTACCAACGAGTGGCTGGAGAGCACTTGCTCTAGTAAAGTCGAGCCCGCTCGAGGCATGCCAACAACAAAAATAGGATCCGCCGCTTGGCAGCCTCCCGAACGCTTTTGAATCCGACTGAAAACATGTTTCTGCTCGGCAAATTCCTCGGTCATATGCTCCGCGATATAGCGAGATTCCGCTCGTTTGATCTTATTGCCCTCACTGTAGCGGGCGAACGCCCGGTCGAGATCATCCTTATCTTCGTAGGCTTTGCCCAGTGCAAATAGCAGATACACCTTGTCACTAGAGCGCAGCGCATGGGTCTCCAGCAGCCGTTCCATGTGCTGAATTTGTGCATCTGTGAATCGGTAGGTTTTTAAGTTCGCGAGGGACTGCCATGCCTCACCGTGAACAACCCCCTCACGGCAAGCTTGCTGATAGCACTCAATGGCTGCATCGGTCCGTCCGATTGTTTTCAGAGCATGTCCTTTTGACGTCAAGGTGACCGGTTCGCCAGGAATTTCGGCGAGCACCTCATCAAAGAGCTGCAGTGCCGTGTTGTACTGGCCAAGCTGCATGCTGATGACGGCATACTGAGACTTGAAATGGATATTACTGGGATCCAACTCAAACAGTTCGAACGCGTATTTGTGGGCTTCCTGTAATTTTTGACGCTTTCTTAAGATGCCGATGTAATCAATCTTTAAACTCGTGCTGTCGGGCTGGAACATCACTGCGCTTTCAAGCAGGAATTCAGCCTCATCAAGGACGTTCAATTTGCCTGCGATCTCCGCCAATAGCCGCATACCCTCCGTGTCCAGAGGGTGTTGCTTTAGATAGTCTCGACAGGCTTGCTCGGCCTTTGCAACGAATCCCTGAGACAGAATGTCAAGCACGTAGACCAACGGCCTTGACATGTTGGCCAGCCGCTCCATGTGGGGTTTAAGCCGGTTGGCTTCATCTATGCGACCCTGTTGCAAGAGAATCTCTGCCTGCCCACGCCAGCTGGCACCGAGCGATGGATTCTCTTGGGTGGCCCGACCATAGGCGCTAAGCGCAGCTCTTGACTGCCCCTGCTCCCTGAGAATGTGTCCGCGCTCCTGATGACACCGACCGTGCTTAGGATTGAGAGTCAATGCAGCCGCCAAAAGACGCAATGCTTCGTCGGGCTGTTCAAGGCGTCTAAGGCATACTGCTCGCAAGTACAGCGACTCAGTTTTATCGTCGGGCTCGTTCGCCAGTAAGTCCATTGCTCGCCGGTACTCGCCTGCTTTTATTGCCTCTTTCGCCCGCTCGTAGAGTTCCGCTTCCACTAGTTTCTCCACCATCAAAAAAAGCTCCCGAAAAGGGAGCTTTAGAGTACCGCTTTTACCGCTAGTTACTTAGAACTTATAGCTTAATCGCAAACCCATAGTGCGTGGTCTTGCGTAGGTCGCACGGGGTCGGTCATTGACATAGTTACGCGATAATTCGGCTCGCTCATCGGTCAAGTTATCGACGTAAAGTGTTGCATCCCAATCTTGATGAGATATGCCCGCCGAAACGCCCATCATCGTCCAGCTCTGAATCCTGTCACGGTTAATGGTGATGATGTCGCTGTAGGATTCTGCAGAATAAGCAATGTTCGCCATCACGTGCGCGTCCAAATCACTGGACAAGCCCCATGCATAACGCGCGTTGGCATTGAACTGTTGCTCGGGAGCGAACGCTAAGCTATCGCCTTTACGTACGTCATCCGTCGGCGTAAGAACTTCAGTGATCTCAGTGTCAAGTAGGGAGAATGAGGCGCCCACAATCAGCCCCGGTAGGGCCTGTGGCAACCAGGTCAGTTCACCTTCTACACCCATAACTTCGGCGTTCGCTGCATTATCGGAGAAGAATAGGTTGACAATGCTTGGGTCGAAAATGGTGGTTTGTAGTTGCTCAACCTCAACAAAGAAAGCACTGCCGTTGAAACGTAACGTGCCATTCATGAGGTCAGCCTTCCAGCCTAGCTCATAGTTGGTGACGTCATCGCTGGAGAGTTCGAAGGGTACTGAGTAAGTGCCCGGACCCGCAGCGCCGCCGGGGCGATTGAGGAGACCCGGCCGATAGCCTTCTGAATAAGTCAGGTACCACAGCACATCATCGCTAGGCGTATAGTTTAGTGTGAATTTGACGATGGTGCCGGACGTTTTGGCTTCGTCGGGTGCATCGATAGCGCGGACGAAACCCTCTACTTCGGCCCGGCTAATAGCATTGGGACCGTTGACGTACTTACCACGGTCAACACTGTAAGGATCTGCCGCTTCAAAAAGGGCATAAGCCTCGTCAGCGGTAATCCCCGACTCTAGGCGCAGTTGCGATCCCGCGGAGCAATCACCTACGAAACGCAGTGAGCCGTCACCATCATATAGATCGGTGATATTGGTACCGAAGGCGTTCTGATCGTTCGCGAAGAAGGGGTTACAGAAGGTTGCGTTGGCACCACCCTCTAAGTCAACGCGGACGTCATAGTAGCGAGCGCCAACGGTAGCAGAGAACTGTTCGTTAAAGTCGTAGCTCAGCTCGCCGAATATACCGTACTGCTCATCGCTTCGGCGTACGTCATTGCGGAAAACGGTATCGCTGGGGTAGGGACCTTCCTCTGTGATGACGGAGCCCGGGAATGGAAAGTTGGGCACCGCGTCTGTGACCGAGCCGTCATAGAAGTCAAAGAAATTGATCTTGTTAACGCTGGGGTAGCTGAAATCAACGCGTTCATCTAATTGAAGGTCGCTGTAAAAGGCACCTGCGGTCAGGCGCATATCTGCACTTTGATCAGTACTGAAGCGCAATTCATGGGTGGTCACTTCGGTTTCCGAATAGCTCAGAGCATACAAATCGGGCTCATAGCAGGTACCAAAAGATTGGTTTAACGGTGCGCCTTCCTGGTAGTAGTTGTACTCGGGATAACTCACTGAGGCGTCACAGATGTAGTAGGGAATATATTGTCCGACAAACATGTAATCGGTGTAGTCAACGATCTGATCGGTCTCACGCTCGGTGTAGGCGCCGGTGTAAACGATATCTAGCTCACCGATACGACCTTCGACCGTCCAATTGAAATTATTAAACGAGTCCTCAAGGTTGTCGGGGCTGTAACGCTGAATGCTGGGTGAGTCTGTGCCCAGTGTGGGGTCTGCTGTAAAGGTGCCATCGGACTCCAATTCTTGTGTCATTGCACCTAAAAGCACGCTCCAGTCTTCGTTGACCTCAATGCGGGCGGCAATACGAGCGCCGGTGTACAAAGTGTCGTTGAAGTCTTTTTCGACTAAATCTTCGTTATTAGCCTCGCGAAATTCAACCAAAGAGTTGGGATCGTTGGGGTCAAATGGAATGCGAGCGCTCGTGTATGCCACTTCACTGGGAAGACTGTTTATGTAGGTGGCCGAGTTGAGACCTGCACGACGTGCCGAGACTGGCACACCATTGGTTCGCACATAACCGGCATCACGAAAACGTGCGCTTTCAGCCGCAGAAATGGTGCCAGCAACGTTGTCTACCCAGCCGCCTTGGTCATCTCTGTAGATAACCGCACGCAGAGCAACGCTGTCGGATACAGGTAGGTTATACATGGCTTCAAAGCGCGTGCTTTCTTCGCCTTCTTCGGTGTAGGAGACGTCCGCTTTGATCTTGCCATAGGCCTCACTGAAGTCGGGCTTGTTGGTAATGAGGCGCACGTTGCCCGCTTGAGAGCTAGCGCCAAACAGCGTGCCCTGAGGGCCTTTTAACACTTCAACGCGATTTAAATCGGCCGCATAGACGTCGAGGTTTCGTCCGGGCTGAGATAACGGTTGCTCGTCAAGATACAGTGCCACGTTGGGCGCGAGGCCTGCTACGCCCGCCGTCGTGAGGTTTGGTGTTGTAGATGCTATGCCACGGATATAAATGGTATTTTGCCCGGGGCCGCTGCCGCCGGCTGTTACACCTGGAAGTTGGATCAGGTAGTCCTCGAAATTTGAAATACCAAACTGCTCGAGAGTGTCTTCGGTCAGTGCGGTCACGCTAACGGCAATGTCTTGGGTGCTCTCTGCGCGCTTGGTGGCGGTTACTACAACCTCCTCAAGCTGCTGCGCAAACACGCTTTGTGCGGCTAAGGCCGGTAAAAGCGCGGAGCCAATTGCAGTTGCTAAGTGGCGGCGTTTGAAGAACGTGGGATTTTTCATCGAGACTCCATGAAGGGGTGAGTGGTTACCAAAAGGTTAGAGAACATCATTTTAACTCAAAGTATTAAATATGGCTATTACCGCAATTTGGCCACAAAAACCCCTTTTATTAGCTAATAAACCATTAGGCCACATAGTTATTTTGTTCTGATATGGATTCTACTATAGGGGTATAATGTGACAAATTGCGTAATTAGAGCTGCTATGTCATCCCTCAATACTCGTCACTGGGTCATAGACCCAGCGGTCTTTATCCCCGCTATTACCATTCTTTTATCTAGCGTTTTGTTTGTTGGCTTTTTCCCCGACGCATCAGACGTTGTTCTTGATGCTCTTCAATCAGGGATTGTTACCTACGCGAGCTGGTTCTATGTGTTAGTGGTCGGCACGGTGCTTATCGTGGTGTTTATTATTGCGTTATCGCGGCATGGGGATATCAAGCTAGGCCCAGATCACTCAGAGCCTGCTTATGGCTTTATTTCTTGGTTTGCGATGTTATTTGCCGCCGGCATGGGTATCGGCTTGATGTTTTTCGGGGTCGCGGAGCCCGTGATGCATTATCTGGCGCCACCCATTGGTGAGGGTGGCACGCTGAAAGCCGCCTCAGAGGCCATGAAGCTCACCTACTTCCACTGGGGTTTCCACGCGTGGGCAATCTATGCGGCCGTCGCGCTGGTCCTGGCTTACTTTGCTTATCGGCATTCGCTACCACTGACACTGCGATCGGCTTTTTATCCCTTGATTGGTGAGCGTATCTACGGGCCGTTGGGTGCGACGATCGATGTCTTTGCGATTGTCTGCACGACCTGCGGTATTTCGGCGAGCCTCGGATACGGCGTGCTTCAGATCAACGCGGGGCTCAACTATTTGTTCGGTGTGCCCGTCAGCGAGACGGTGCAAATTGGGTTGATTATGTGCACCATGATTGTCGCCGGTGTGTCGGTGGTTTTGGGACTGGATGCGGGTATCAAGCGCCTGTCAGAGCTCAACATCGTGTTGGCGGTCTTACTGCTGGCCGGCGTATTGATCGCGGGCCCCACGATTTTACTGCTATCGGGAACGGTTCAGACTTTTGGGGCTTATCTCGCCGATGTAGTGCCTAAAACATTCAATCTGTATGTCTACAATCCTACGGATTGGTTGGGTGGGTGGACGATACTGTATTGGGGCTGGTGGATTAGTTGGGCGCCTTTTGTCGGTATTTTTATTGCGCGCATCTCGCGCGGACGAACCATTCGCGAATTCTTATTGGGCGTGACCTTGGTGCCCACAGCGTTCATCGTTTTGTGGATGGGTGTTTTTGGCGGCTCGGCGATTGAACTGATCAGTAACGGTGGATTTACCTCGCTCGGTGCGGCGGTGCAGGAAAATCAGGCCATGGCGCTCTTTAAGTTTCTCGACTACTTGCCGGGGACAGAAATTCTTTCGCTGCTTTGTCTCGCGATGATCGTGATTTTTTTCGTCACCTCTGCGGACAGCGGTGCGATGGTTCTAAATATGTTGAGTGCTGGGGGTGAAGACAATACCCCTGTTGCGCAGCGTATTCTTTGGACCGCAATTATCGCTGCAATCTCATCGGTGTTGCTTTTAGCCGGAGGATTGGGCGCATTGCAAACTGCTGCCATTGCGAGTGCATTACCATTTTCGCTAGCCATACTCGGCGCATTATGGGGCTTTTGGCGCGCGCTTATTGTGGACAGCGCGAAACGTGAGAGCGTGGGGGTCCATCCTCCTGCGGCCACAGAGGCTAGTAATTGGCGAGAACGCTTGAGCAATTTGCTGGAATACCCTGGCGACTCATCGGTCCAAACTTTTCTCCGAGAGGATGTATTCAAGGCGATGCACAGTTTTGCTGGTGAGGTAAATCGGCATGGCGTACAGACAAAGGTGAGCAACGATATCAGCGAGCGAGGCGCGCTGCGGTTAGAAGTTTTCCATGGCGATGAAATTGATTTCGTCTACGAGGTCAATGTGAAGAGCCACCCTATGCCTGATCAATCATTGGGTAAGAAGCCAATGGATGAGATGAATACAGGCGAGCTGTTTTATCGCGCAGAGGTTCATCTGTTAGAGGGTGGTCAGGACTACGATATTATGGGTTGGACGCAAGAGCAGGTGGTAGTCGATATCTTGACCCAATACGAGAACCACCTGCATTTTCTGCATACCGTACGCTAATGACTAGTACCCATTACTGAACTATTTCGATCTCAGTAATAGGCGCTTTGGCGCGGCTTGGATTGAGCTTATTCATGCTCGAAATCATTGTATTAAGTGCTGCTTGGCGATTCTCGGGTGCAGGATGGGTGCTCAAAAACTCCGGGGGGCGGTCCTCACTCAGATCGCCCATTTTTTGCCATAGCGTCACCGCAGCCTCAGGGTCGTAGCCTGCTCGGGTCGCCAGCTCCATCCCGATCTGATCAGCTTCTGATTCCGCGGTGCGGCTATTGGGTAATTCCAGCGCCAGCTTGGCTGCAACTGCGGCACCCGCCATAGCAATTCCTTTGTTGTCCGCGGCGGCACCCACCGCGATAACGCCAATACTGGTTGCCATTGCTCGCGACATCCGCTCTGCCGTATGGTTAGCTAGCGCATGGGAGATTTCGTGACCCATGATTTGAGCGAACTCATCGTCGGTCAGCTTTAACTGATCAAACAAGCCCGTGTAAACCGCCATTCGCCCGCCCGCCATACACCATGCGTTGACCGTTTCACCGTCATCAATAATGGCCACGCTCCACTTCCAGTCGTTGCTACTGGGAAATGATTGCTCTGCGACAGTGACTAGTCGTCCCGTAATACGCGCTACGCGCCCCATGATCTCCGGGTCCGTGACGAGTTTGTTTTCATCATCGAGTGATTTAACGGTACTCAAGTAAGCGGTTTCTGACTCAATAATTGCTGATTCGGGAGAGATAAGTAGAAATTGACTTCGGCCGGTCGGGCTCGTTGCGCATGACAGCAAACTGCCAGCGAGTAGGCACACCGCAATGTTGCGTGTGATGCTTGTTGTCATAGCCCGTTAACTCCTTGTGAAAGCGTCTAATTCTCTCGACACACGGTGAAGCGTGCAACAGCGGCTAACTAGCCTGGGTCCGATTCGGCGCCCGCTGAGGTACGTAGTAGGCCTCGATACACACCACGAGCATTCGATTCACCGCTAATCACTTTGTAAACATCCTGCGTGATGGGCATAGTCAAACCATGCTCACGAGCAAGTTCCATGATAGTGGGAGCGCTCTTCACGCCTTCGGCAACCATGTGCATGCTCGCGATAATGTCGTCGATGGAGCGCCCTTTGGCCAATTCAATACCTACATGCCTATTGCGGCTCTGGGGGCTCGTGCATGTGGCGATCATATCCCCCATCCCGGCAAGCCCTGCAAAGGTTTCTGCTTTACCTCCGAGTGCCGTGCCGAGGCGCGTCATTTCCGCCAAACCTCGGGTAATCAGCGCGGCCCGTGTATTGTCGCCAGCGCCGAATCCGTCACCCATTCCAACGGCGATAGCAACGATATTTTTAAACACGCCGCCTAGCTCACAGCCAATAGCGTCTGGGTTGGTATAGACCCGAAACAAGCCTACGTTCATCAGTGGTTGCAGCCATTCAGCGGGTGCAGGGTCGTCAAGTGCCAATACGCTTGCAGCCGCTTGCCCCGCCATAATTTCTTTGGCTAGGTTTGGGCCTGTCAGGACACCTGCGGGATGATCAGGGGCGAGTTCCTTGCAGATCTCAGTCATTCGAAGCTTTGTACCGCGCTCCAATCCTTTTGTCAGACTAATGATCGGAGCGCCTGGGGTGAGGTCACCGACAACGTCCATGAGGACATCGCGAAAACTATTTGAGGGCACTCCCATGATGACTGCTTCAGCGCCTTGCACGGCTAATCGCAGATCGTCTGTAGCGGTGAGGTCTGCATGTAGAGCGAGATCGCCGAGGTAGCGGGAATTGCGGTGCTCTTCGTTAACCTCTTTTACCGTATCGCTATTTCTAGCCCAAAGCGTTACGCAAGCATTACGGCTTAGAATCGAGGCTACCGTTGTTCCCCAACTACCGCCGCCGATCACAGCTATTTTAGATTTTGCCACGTATTGTATCCCTTATAGTTGGAGTGCCTCGAGCGGCGATCGCCGATGCTCGGATGATTTCCACGCGGCGAACAAGGTTAGTTAACGACTGTGCTTGAAGTTGGCGTTCTAGGGCGTAATCAGGTTTCGATTCATCGGTTAAGCCTCTTGCGCCCAGTAGCTTCCAGCAATTCTGAAACAGTAATTTACTGGCAGACACTTCGCTCGATATCCGGCGTTGCATAAAGGCTTGTTGTCCGTAGTTCATGCAGCGTACAACGTAATCGGATTCGTCGATCGATTCTCCGGGTAGCACGGCGGTGAGTATTTCCGCGCCGATTGCGTAGGCTTCGACAAACATTTGAAGTGTCATATGCGCTGTCTGTGGAGTCATCTGCAGTAGAAGTTTGCGGGCGCCTCGAGCGCCTCGATCGAGTTCCTCTTGCCAGTCGGGAGTAATAGCATCTAGCTCTTTAACAATCTCTGCATGAAAGACCTCTGTGGGTGGGTAGAAGAACTCGAACTTAAGCAAATCTCGAAGATCGTCTACTTCACGCCAAAAGATATCTGACGGCGCCTCGTCTGACTCCTCCTGCTCGGCGACCGCAACTAGGCAAAGTTCAGCGATTGCTTTGTTTACGAAGTAGTGAACGATCGTGTTGCGATAGTAGCTGGCAACCGCAGCGCGGCCCTCTTTCAGGCCGTAAACGGTAGTAGGTCCACCATCGAAGCGCGCGACAATGCCCTCTCCGATCATCAGATCGAGAAGATTCTCCATGCCTTCCGCATATTGCTGGTCAAAATCTTGCGATAAACGCAGCTCGCGTTGGCGAGTCCAATCGAGAAGCTCGGCAACTTCAGTACTGATCTCTTGCTCTGACAGTGCTCTTGGATACACCCCAAGCAGTACCATGCTAATCACAGCGGGAACCGTTATCGGAGTGACGCGGTTAGCCTCTACCGCCACTTGAAACGCGACCTTAGATATCGCCAGTCGATCGCTCGGGTCAGGCGCATTCGCGAGTACCACGGGTTCGCCAAAATCGACATAAATCTTGCCCATCGGTTTTGCGAGACTGCGGATGTAGCCCACTAGCCAGCCCAGCGACTCGGGCGCTTTCGGCACACCCGCTTGCTCGCGAGCGTACTCCTCGGCGTCACGCACCAAGTCATAGCTGACAGTGACAGGGATAATATGGATATCGTGGGCTTCAGCGTAGTAACAGCCTTCGAGAACGTATTTGAGAACACCGTACTTGGGTGGCATGAGCTTGCCCAGTCGAGATCGAGTGCCCTCAAATGACCACGTTAATGGAAAGCGTTTCTCCATGAGATAGCTAATATACTGGCGCAATGCCGCTTTATAGACTTCGTTGTCGTTGAAGCTCCGTTTTATAAATATCCCGCCCGCACGACGCATTAAGAAGCCGAGAACAGGGATGTTTAGATTGGCGCCGCCGAAAAAATGGGGCATTGGAAAATCATTATCGAACAGTAGTTTTGGCACTACAAATCCGTCGATATACGTTTTGTGAGTCCACAGAAGAGCGGATGGATGATCTCTGACTATGCGCCGAACTCTCTCTACGTCTTCGGTTCGATAATGCAGTTCAGGCTCATAGCCCAGGCTTAGACAGAAGTTACAAAATTTAGCCCAAACGTCGAGCCAAAAACTGGTGGGGATCGAGATCATCTCCCGGAAGTACTCATTGACCTCCCGCATGACTTCAGTGCGACTGACCGACTTAGCTTTCGCAATGGCGTACAACCGAGCGCGGAATTCTTTGTTGTTACGCAAACTTTGCGCAACATAGCGAGGTACTTTATATCGTCCCCCCTGAAGCTTGCGCTCATGCATATCTAGGACAACCGCTGCCTGACGCGCTACAAATATGCTGAAGTCATCCAAATGCTCGTTAGCTTCTAAGTCGGTCTTAACGTTAAATCGATGTGAAAGTTCTGCACGCGTGGCAGGCGCACCTGCCAGAAAATGCATGCGCTGAGGGGCGGTCCGCATGATCCGAGCGGCCTTTATTTTTCCTGGGCGTCGTTCAGGACCCCCGAGCAGGTCTACCAGACGGGGCCCTGAGTTAATGGCCTTATCACTTGGTGTCCAAGCTATTCTAAGTGGTGCAAGAACCACATCATCCAGAGCCATCAACTTGCTCACCAAGGAATGAACGGCGAGTGGCTTGCGGTCATCGCCTAGTGGTAATAGAACGACGCTGTACTCTCTGTCTTGGGGGGCATGTTGCTCAATCCACTGGTCGAGTAAACGGCGCTCGAGTCGTGTGGTGAGGTCTAATAAGAAAACGACGGTGCCCGGAGTCTCAGGCCACGGGGACTGCGCTAATTTATCAACCAGCCTGGCTACGTTCATTCAGCTATTCAGTCCTTGGCAGCTAGTTTTGGCCTAACCGCCGCACGTTTTTGCGGCGCAATTTTGCGGCCCGGTGTTTTTATTTTTGTTGTAGCGTTTGTTTTCTTTGCCTTCGACTTGGCCGCAGCTTTGGCCTTTGCCGGTGTGTCCGTCTTCGATGTTACGCGAGTTTTCGGTTGGGTAGTGGTTTTGGCAGTTGCTTTAGTTTTTGCCTTCACTTTTGGTTTGAGTGTCGTTTTGGTGGCTACTTTAGCGGCAGTCTTTTTCTTTAGCGTACGCGGCGCTTTTTTGTGGTCAGGATTTTTGTGATCAGGATTTTTGAGTTCGGGGCGCATATCGTCCGGCTGACGGCTTTGAGTCGTTTTTACTTCTTCGATAGTCTGCTCGGGTTGGCCTAGCGCACGCAGAAACATATTGCGCACACTGTTCACTTGTTCGTCCATTTTTGCTGCCGACCACTCTGAGGTGTCGACGGGAGCTAGTACGTCGATTCGAACTTTACCTGGCCTGAACAGAAAGTCGCCTTTTGGAGCGATATCACCGGAGTTATGGATAACAACCGGCACGATCGGAACGCCCACTTGCATAGCCATGTGGAAGCCACCTTTCTTGAAGGGGGCGAGCTTAGCCGTTGGTGTGCGCGTCCCTTCAGGGGCAATCACCATCGACTTGCCGTCTTCGCGCATAGCGGTAATCAATGGTTTCATAGATTCGATAGCCTTTTTCCTATCGGATCGATCGATAAAGACGGTGCCCGCCATGCCCATGACTTGACCAATAAAGGGCATCTTTTCTATCTCTTTTTTACCGACTCCCACGACGTCTTTGCGAATTAAGCCAGCCATAATGGCGACATCGGCCTTGCTTTGATGGTTAAACATGAAGACCGCGGGGCGATGACTCCAAAGATTTTCTTCGCCGTTAATGTCGAGCTCCATGCCAATTAATGCGTTGCAAGTGTCTGCGAACAATGAGATTGAAAAATTGACTGAATCCCGTTTAGAGCGAGTTAGCGCGTAAATGGGGAGCCCCGCGGCAAAGCTGCCTACGAGCGAGCCGGTTGCGGCCACCGATCTAAAAAATCCACTGACAGACATTTTGCCGCGGCTGTCAAAGCTGGCCGTGGGCCATGCGCGTTCTCGAGTGATGCTTTTAAGGCGTTTTCGTGGGTTGAGGGTGACAGGCTTGCCGACGTACTCGAGTAGCTGTATGTCATCGGTACTGTCTGAATAGAAGAAGCTTTTATCGAGATTGGCACGTGTTTTTTTCGCGAGCTTTAGTGCAGCGTCAACTTTGCCTTCACCAAATACCGTGGGTTTGATAACGGCGCCTGTAAAGACTCCCTGTGAAACCTCAAGTTCCGTACAGTACACATGGTCGATATTGAGATCTCTCGCAGCGGGCAGCACTTGGTAAGGAGTCGCCGAGCTGATAATGGCGATGGTGTGTCCTTTGGCGCGATGGGCCTCAATAAGACGGCGGGTTTCAGGATAAATCAGCCGGGCTATTTTTTTGCGAAACAGTTTTTCACTGTTTTCAATGTAGTCCGCTTCCGAACTACCAGCGAGATATTGAGCATGCACGGCCATCAGTGCAGAAAAGCCCATATTGCCCATTCCAAAGCTCGTGAGCGCGCGCGTGAGTTCAACAAGCTCTTCGGGCGATAGCTGACCGGTCGTTAGGGAGTCTTGCAAGAATACGGTGGCAGAGTAGCCGGCGATAATGGTTCCGTCGAAATCGAACAGTGCGGCGATCTCTGGGCCTGATTCACTGTTCTCAATATCGGCTAATAATGGGTCAATTTTCACTCGACTATCTCCATATCGTTAGGTGCTCCTGCCGCCAATCTGTATCGACGCTTCTGAAAATACACGGGTCGAGGCTGTCGAGTAAACTGCTTATCCGAAAGGATTGCTCTGATCATCTTAAATTGTCGTTCCAGCTTGAGCTATAGCTGAGTTACATTCAGCCTTTCAGGTCGTAATATAGACCACTCAACTGAGGATCGGTTATGGAATATGGCGCCATTAGCTTGCTGCCAACAGCTCTTGTTCTGGTTTTGGCTATTTGGAGTCGCCGCACACTAGAGTCCGTGATTGCCGGTGCAATATTGGCATTTTTAATCATGGATGGCTGGCTTTTTCTCGATCAGCTGGCGGCAGTGACGACCGAGGTTCTAATGGACGAAGTGACCGCCTGGGTTGTGCTGGTGTGCGGCTTATACGGAAGCTTCATCGCGCTATTGGTCAAAGGCGGCGGGTCGTATGCATTTGGCCAGATGTTAACGCGACGCCTGACCACTAAAAAAAGCAGTTTGTTAGCGACCTGGTTTTTGGGTCTCGTCATTTTTCTCGACGACTATCTTAATAGTTTGACGGTGGGCGCAACAATGAAGGCGGTCACCGATCGTTTTCGTACCTCGAGAGAAATGTTGGCTTACGTGGTCGATTCAACCGCAGCACCGATGTGCTTGTTGATTCCCATATCGAGCTGGGGGGTTTATTTCGCGGGCTTGCTGGAGAAGAACGGTGTGGCAGATACAGGCGAGGGTATCGCGCTGTTTGTGGAATCTATCCCTTATATGTTCTACCCGTTAGTTGCTTTGATAATAGTGCCTCTCGCTGTGACGCGCGTTATTCCGCTGTTGGGCAAAATGCGCGACGCTGAAATGAGGGCTGAGACGACGGGTGATCTGGGGATTTTTGAAGACCCTGCGCTGGCGGTTGAGCCCTCTGATCGCGCCAATATGAGCGTATTCTTTCTACCCATTATCGCGTTACTGTTTTTTACCGTTTTTCCGACCGTCGATTTATTGCGGGGGGTTATGGCGGGCATTCTCTTTACAGTGATTCAATACTGGGCGATGCGCATCATGCCCTTAGCCGAACTGCTTGATACCTGTATCGACGGCCTTAAATCTATGATTCCAGTATTGAGCATGTTGTTAGCTTTGTTTGTTTTTGTTGAAGCCAACGACGCTATGGGTTTAACGGAGTACGTGATTACGGCGGTGGAGCCCTATATGACAGCGGCGTTATTGCCGGCATTGATTTTCCTCACCCTTTCCGTTGTGTCGTACACGACCGGCTCTAACTGGGGGGTGATTGCTATTGCCATGCCTGTCGCTTTTCCATTGGCTGAGGCGCTTGGTGTTAACTTACCGCTGGTTATTGGCGCGTTATTATCGGCCAGTGGTTTTGGCAGTCATGCCTGTTTCTACTCAGACTCTACGGTCTTGAGCGCACAAGGGGCCGGTTGCAGAACGTATGATCATGCGATTACCCAGTTACCCTATGCGGTGTTGGGCGCCGTGTTTGCCACGCTGTTCTATCTTATTGCGGCCTATGTCATGCATTAACCCACGCGCTTTAGTCCTAGCGCGCTCAGTATTGTCTCAATCGCATCGCCGAATGGGGCGCCCAACGCTGGGCCCAGGGCTTAGCCGCCTCCAGCTCAAAAGCCAGTTCATAGAGCATCCGGTCTTCTCCTGGAGCCGCCAT
>Ga0209771_1000961_pt1 | contig 18862 bp, 10 predicted proteins | sample SaaInl59LU_5_DNA_FD_184639 | JGI IMG/M metagenome (GOLD analysis project Ga0209771, IMG submission 184639) | Marine microbial communities from expanding oxygen minimum zones in the Saanich Inlet - ESP_59LU_5_DNA (SPAdes) (version 2) | ecosystem: Environmental > Aquatic > Marine > Intertidal zone... | reverse complement strand
CGGGAAAAACGAACGTATCGTCGCGTCTGCTTTAGGGAATTTAGCCAATACGCTCGGAAAAATGGCGACGGATATTTGCTTATATATGAGTCAAAATTTTGATTTTATTGGGTTTCCAGAGTCACTCACCACGGGCAGCAGTATCATGCCCCATAAGAAAAACCCGGATGTTTTTGAATTGATTCGTGGGAAGTGTAATAAGCTCCAAAGTTTAGAAACCGAGATGCTATTGATTAGCAATAACTTGCCCAGTGGTTACCACCGCGATTTTCAGTTGTTAAAAGAAAACATGATTCAAGGCTTTGAAGAGCTGGAAGCTATTTTGGATATTTTTAATTATGCCATTCAGGAAATTCAAGTGAAAAAAATTGATTTGAAAGACCCTAAATACCAGTATCTCTTTACGGTGGACAGTATCAATAACTTGGTGCTCCAAGGGGCGTCGTTTCGAGAAGCCTACCAGACTATTGGAGCGCAAGTACAGTCAGGGACTTACAAGTCCGACACCCGCATTCCGCATACCCATTTAGGGAGTATTCACAATTTAGGATTGGATGAAATCAGTGCTAAATATCCGTTGTAAGCAATGATGTAATCACAACTCTTTCGTCAGCGACTTGACAATCTTATTATCCGCTAAAAACGCTTTTAAAATCACTTTGAGAGCGGTGTAAGAAGGAATTGCCAAAATCATTCCGGTGACGCCAAACAGAATGCCTGCAATGATGATGACTAGAAAAATTTCGAGGGGATGCGACTTCACGCTTTTTGAAAAAATGAGGGGTTGGCTCACAAAATTATCAATGAGTTGTGCAAACACATATCCAATGAACACATAGGTTGTTTTTGGAAGAATTTCACTTTGAAAATCCAATCCAAGGTTGCTGCTCATACTTAAAAAGAGCATTAAAAAACAACCGATCAAGGGTCCTATATAGGGGATCAAATTTAGTAAGGCACATAAAAAGGCAATGACAATACTGTTTTCGATTCCAAAAATCATCAGAATAACAGAGTAGATGATAAACAGGATAGTGATTTGACATACCAATCCAATAAAATACCGAGAGAGTAAATGCTTGATCGTTTCTATGGATTTTCTCAATTTGGATTCACTTTTTTTGTTGGTAAAAACAAATATTGAATTCTCCATGATTTGAGTGTCTTTCATTAGGAAAAAAGTAATAAACGCCACTGAAAACAAGCCAATACTCAAGGTGCCAATCGTTCCCACAATATTATTCAAGAAATTTGGGATGACATTGATATTTTCTAACAGATCGTAATGTTTCATTTCATCGAGAACATTAATGCCACGCGACAAAAAGAAGGTATTGATTTGAGTGATTAAATTCTGGATGGTTTCTTGAAGTTGTTCTAGGTTTAGGAGCGAAAGATTTTCGCCTTGTTTTTTAATTAGTGGAATGAACAGACTGATAAGTCCCATAAAAATCAAAAAGAAAAATGTCATTGTAGACACGACTGCCAAGCCGTTTGGAAATTTTAATTTTTGTTTTAAAAATAAATTGAGTGGTCTTCCTACCAAGGCTATCACAGAAGCGATGGCAATATAAACAAGAACCGATTGAATTTTATATAAGAAAAACAGCAACAAAAAAACTCCGACCAAGATAGCGATGGTTTTTAAAATACTTTTAGTGAGGGCGTTTGAGTTCATCGAATTTAAGTTTGATATAAATGTAGCAAAAATTTAAAAACGAATGACTAAAACAGCTTCTGTTTCTATTGAAATAGTAAAATGCAATGAAATCATTTTTGTATCAATATTTTATATACTTTTACAAGTATAAATCAACCAATATTTTTAATATGCGGACTTCGTATTTATTTTATTTTTTATTTCCATTATTTACTTTTTCTCAGATTGACCATTGGGAAAGTGTGGTGCTTCCTGGTGATTATTGGGACTATTTAGTGCCAACCTCACAGCCTAGTACAAATTGGAACCAGTTAGGGTTTAACGCTTCAAGTTGGAATTCAGGACCTTCAGGTTTTGGTTTTGGAGATGATGATGATGCCACAGTAATCTCCCCTACAATGTCTGTTTACATTCGAAAAACTTTTCAAATTACAGATGCTTCTGCGGTGGGATTTATGCTTCTAGATATTGATTATGATGATGGTTTTGTGGCTTATTTAAACGGTCAGGAGATTGCAAGAAACTTAGTTTCTGGAGAGGTACCTGGATTCGATCAGGCCAGTGAAGGCTATCACGAAGCTTTGTTGTATCAAGGGTTTGGACCCGAACGATTTGAGGTCGATTTATCACTTCTCACCACAGGGACAAATATCCTTGCAGTACAAGTGCATAACCAATCGCCCGAATCGTCTGATATGAGCGCACTCCCTGTATTGTCTTTAGGAATTAATAATACAACATATGACTACAATACTCCACCTTCGTGGTTTGTAGCTCCATATATTCCAGTGGAAGTGAATTTTGCATCTTCAAATTTACCTATTGTTGTCATTGAAACAAATCAAGGTCAAGAGATTCCCGATGAACCTAAAATTGATGCCACTATGAAAATTATTTATAGAGATCAAGGTGCTCGTAATTTTTTGACAGATGTGAACAATACCTCTGTACTAAACTATAACGGCGCTATTAAGATTGAAGTTCGTGGATCTTCATCAAGTCTATTGGATAAAAAACAATATGCTTTTACACCCTATGATGATTTAGGGGAAAAAATAAATGTATCGCTTCTAGAGATGCCAAAAGAAAATGACTGGATTTTGAATGGACTCGCTTATGACCCTTCCTATATGAGAGATTTTATCAGTTATAAATTATCAAACTTAACAGGGAATTATGCGTCCAGAGGGCGGTATTGTGAAGTGGTATTAAATGGAGATTTTCAAGGTATTTATGTATTGCAAGAAAAATTAAAAGCGGATGACAGTCGAATTGATATTAATAAAATTAAAGAAACCCAATTAACGCTGCCTAAGCTTACTGGCGGATATATCACTAAGACGGATAAGATTGAAGGGTCCGATACAGCAGCTTGGTCGATGGATAATTATGAAGGGTACCAAAGTAATTTTGTACACGAACACCCAAAACCAACAACCGTTCAACCAGAACAACACGAGTATATTAAGGGACAATTTGAATCACTTCAGGACAAAGTAACGCCTCCAAGTGACAGCTCCATAATAAATGGGTATCCATCGGTTATTGACATTCCTTCTTTTGTAGATTTTATGCTCCTCAACGAGTTTGCTTCCAATGCAGATGCGTATGAGTTCAGTACCTTTTTTCATAAAGACCGCAATGGGAAACTAAGAGCAGGCCCTATATGGGATTTTAATTTAACCTATGGAAACGATTTATTCTTTTGGGGTTATGACCGAAGTCAAACCGATGTTTGGCAATTTAATTACGGTGGAAATGATGGGCCAAAATTTTGGAGAGACCTCTTCGATGATTTGGTGTTTAAGTGTTACTTAGCCAAACGCTGGCAAGCGCTAACAGCATCGGGGATGCCTTTAAATTCTACCGAAATTTTTGCATTTATCGATACAACTACAGTGCTCATCTCAGAAGCTGTTGAACGTCAAGAAACAATTTCTGGAACCACAGGAGAATTTGATCAGCAGATTATTGATATAAAAGATTTTATTTCTGCGCGAATCGCTTGGATTTCAAATGAGTTAACAGATACCAGTTTGTGTGATGAAATCACAACTCCCCCGTTGGTAATTTCTAAAATTAATTACAATCCTTTGGTAGATGTAACCTTAGACCCAGATGATTATGAGTTTATTGAAATAAAAAATAATAGTACAGCAACAGTCGATTTGACAGGTATTTATTTTGGTGGTTTGGGCTTCACTTATCAGTTTGAAAATGGCGCCACTGTTTCTGGTGGGGAATCCATCTTTTTATCTAATAAAAGTGAGTCTTTTTTATTGCGCTACGGATTTAATTCTTTTGGCGAATTCTCTAGAAACTTATCTAATGACAGTGAAGATTTAGTCATAAGAGATGCTTATGGAAATATTATTGATGAAGTTAAGTACAAGGATGTATTGCCATGGCCAGAAGATGCTGATGGAAATGGTGCTTTTTTGAAACTCGTTAGTGTGGATTTAGACAATAGTTTGGCCAGTAGTTGGATTGCTCAAGATGATACTGCTGAAAATTTATCTGTAAATGCGTTTCAATATGAAAATTTTGTAAGCTTAGCTCCAAACCCAGTTTCTGACAAGTTGAAAATTAATATTTCTAGAGGGGAAATTTCAACGATTCAACTTTGGAGTGTTAATGGGAAGTTATACGACACCTATATCTTAAACAGCCAACAATTTGAATTGGATATGAGTAATTTTGAAAATGGACTTTACCTTATACAAATTCAAACCGCTACCGAATCATTTGTTAAGAAAATAATTAAGAATTAGAGTCTTATTTTATATGATAACGGAGTCCTAAAAATCCGTTGATACCTTGGTTGGAATAATATACATAACTGGGATCAAATGATAAGGCATTAGGATTGTTTGGACTTGCGATTACTTGACCATTACTTCCAAATTCAATTCCTGTATCAAAGGGGTCAAAGGCGCGAGCAATACTATTGGAAGCAGGTTTAAAGTTGAAGATATTTTTGATGCCAGCATACAACTCAACTTCCTTGAAGCTATAAGTTCCTTGAATATTCATAACGTTGATCACGGGACTCTTAGGGTCTCTTGTATCAAGTGGGCCAAGCAGCGGGAGTTTCATGGGGCCAATGACAGTCCCAGAAAGATCAAATGTAATTTTGGGGTTGTATAGCGTGTAACTTATTCTGTAGTTGCCCGAAAACTTTTCAGTTAGAAACGGAGATTCGGTTTTGTTATTTTCAATGATTTTGGAATCAATAAAGGTAGCGCCCAAATTTATTTTGAGACCGTTTGCAAACAAGCTGTTGATGTTTAAGGTAACCCCTTGAGTGACCGATTTTCCATTTAAGTTGTTATAGATAATTTGGTTCGGATTGGTTTCATAATCTGGAAAAATTCTATTTGAAAATTCTGTTTTAAAGACACTGAGGTCTAAATCAAATATAGTTCCAAATTTAGAATACAGTTTTTGATTCCAGTTAATGTTTACATTCCATGATTTTTCGGGAAGAATATTTTCTGTAAATACCACCTCTCTGGCACCTGTAAGAGCCGCATGGTCTTCGGTAAATACATTAACCACTCTGTATCCAGTTCCAAATCCAAGGCGAACAATAGAGCTTTCATCCTTACTAGCCCATTTATAATTGAGTCTTGGAGTCCAAATATCGCCATAAATAGAATTTTTATCATATCGAATTCCAGAGAGTAGGGTTTGAGATTTTCCAAGTTTCCATTCGTCCTGAACAAAAAGTCCTGGAAGTGAGGTGACCTCTTTTTTTTGGGTTGCAGGAGTATTGTCGTCATAGCTGGTATATCTATAAGTGGCTCCTAGTAAAAAGTTGTGATTTTTTAGAGTTTTAGAATAGACGCCTTGCACAAAACCAATCGTTTGTAATGCATTGTAGGAAGTGCTGCCATATACTGAGTTTTGATCGTGATTATTGAGACTGTATTGTAAAAATAAATTTTCTGAAACATCATACGTTCCAAACACTTCAACTCTACTTGTGTAGATGCTTTCTCCATAAATTTGATTGCCGCCCCTGTAATCTGAATTCCAGTTCATTTCACCGCCCCATCTGTCTTCATAAAAATAGCGAAAAGCAATACTGTTTTTTTTCATTTCAATCTTATTAAAAATTGAAATTCGGTGTTGTAAGGTCAAATCGGTAAATCCATCGCCATTATTATCAATTGGGTTGGAATAGTTAAAATAATTGACGCCAATCAAGCCTTGGGTTTTATTTAACTGATATTTAGCACCGAGTTCTACATTTAATTCACCCCATGATGTTGTGTAGGAGTCGATGTTAAAGCGATGTATATTTTCAGGAAGTTTTGTGATTAAATTAATAACGCCCCCTATGGCTTCCGACCCGTATAGGGTAGAAGCAGGGCCTTTGATCACTTCCACTTGTTGGATGAGTGATTGTGGAATTCCAGAAAGTCCATACACTGTCGATAGGCCACTTACTAAGGGCAAGCCATCAATCAAAACCATGGTATTGGCGCCTTCTTGTCCGTTGATGTGAATGTCTCCCGTATTGCAAACATTACAATTGAGTTGAGGTCTTACGCCGTTAATGCCTTCAATAGCCTCAAAGAAACTTGCTTTTGGAGTGGCTCTAAAAAAATCAGCAGAATACAGCTCTATCGGTACGGCACTTTTACGTTTTGACACTTGGCGAAGTGTCCCAGAAATGACGACCTCGTCTAAGCTGTCGTTTTTCAACACAATGTTTAGGTATTTACTACTGTTTCCAATGACCTCAATTGTCTTTGATGTAAAGCCAACATAGGATATAACCAGCTTATTTTTACCTTTTGTAGATGCAATTGAAAACTCGCTGTCTTCGTTTGTAATTGTGCTTTTATCATTTGTACTGTTGTACACAGTCGCCCCAAAAAGTAGATTCTGATCCAAGTCTTTAACAACCCCTTTGATGGTTTGTGTCAAAGTGATATTTGAAAAAAGAAAAAATAGGACACAAATAATATTATGTTTTACGATCAAAGTTGTAAATTTATACGAATTATAAACAATTGTTCACCACTGCAAAACTAATGAAAAAAACCAAAGAAAAAGAACATTATTTAAAAGAAATCTACAGACTGGAAGCCAATGGTCAAACGGTTTCAGTATCAGGCCTTTCAGTCGTGTTTGGTATTTCTAAATCTTCGGTTTCCAATATGGTTAAAAAACTAGTGGCCATGGAGTTGTTAAATTCGGCGCCTTACAAAGCTATAGAGTTGACTTTGGAAGGGAAGGAACTCGCTCGCAGTATTGTAGCAAAACACCGACTAATTGAGTTATTTTTGGTAGAAGTTATGGGATTTGACCCTGAAAATGTTCATGAAATAGCCGAAGAAATTGAGCATATTGACAGCCCTCCATTTTTTAGAAAGGTCAAACAAATGTTAAGCCAACGTGACACAGATCCGCATGGGAGTCCTATTCCTGATGTTAATTTTTAAAAAAGAGATTCAAAAGGTTTAAGTTTAATTGATACTCTATTTTGTTTGGAGTTCAAGCAGTTCTACAATCACTTCATTTTTTCGGTTAAAAAACTCGTAGGGTGCATTGTATCCCAAAAAGTAAAATCGGTTTGAAATAAGAATACCTTCTTTCTCTAAGTCCGTTATTAATTTCTGTTTATAGGTTTCAATTTTTTCATCGTCTGCCCAGCCCTTAAAACTTATGGCAGCAACTGTTTTTGCAGGTTCCTCCTTAAATACTATTTGTGACTGGTTGGGTTTGGGAAGTGTTTCTTTATTAAATTTCTTTGGAACCATAAACAGCATGGTCATAGAATCTTCTAATGACATAGCGACAGGAGAAGTCATTGCTATTTTTTCATTCCGATCGTTATCCCCAAAAATATAGCCTGCTAAAATAGAAAACCCTTGACTTGAAGACTCTTTATAATTTTTGGTAGAAAGTTTCACGGATGTAAATAAAGTGGATTCATAAGTCCGTATTTCAAAGTCGTCATATTGCTTAGTGACTTCATACGGATAGGTTTCAATATTTTTCTGGCTTTTTAAGGCAAATAGTTGAATAACAATAAAAGCGACGAATAGGATTCCAAGTAAAATTGATGCGATCTTCATTATGGTATTTAAGTGTTTGGTTGTTTTCATTCTTTACAGTTGCTATTTTGATAGAACAAGTCTTGAAACAATAAACAAAAAAAAACCTACACAAGCAAAGCTTGGCAGGTTTTTCGAAATGAAATGAATAATGACTAATTCAAATCTACTCTACAGACACGTTAAATGTGACAGAAATATCTTCTTCTCCACCGGCACTCTCAAGCCCATCATTTGGCTTAGTAGGTTCATGAACTAATGTAAATGTCAACTCTCCTGAACTCACAGTTCCTGTTGTTAGTGTGAACATTGTTCCCAATATATTGCCTTCGTCATCTAAATTTTCACCGCTAGTTGTGACATCCAAACCACTTCCTACTGTATAAAAGAATTGGTGTTCTAAGTTTTCTTCTTCCACTTCTTCCGTAATGTTTTCAGCTTCTTCTTCAGCTTCATTAAGTAAAACAATACTCCCACTGTATGTAGCACCTGCGGCTAAAAGACCATCTGTGATTTCTGGTTCATTTGGTCCATCACCATCTAAGTCACTGAACTCTAAAATCACGTCTGCACTACCGTCTGCAGGCTCAAGCGTAACAGTCATTGTAGTGATTATTTCTTCTTCATTTACAGGTTGTGGGTCGTCGTCTTTTGAACATCCGATAAATAATGAACTTGCAACTAATGCTGCTGTTAAAAATTTTAAGTTTTTCATTTTTTTTAAATTTTTCATGTTTTTGTTTTTTTGAATTGTTAAATCAATAATTGATTTTAATATTAAATAAAAAGTTTCTGCCCAAATCGTCTGCATAATGGCGCAAACGGTTCAGGTAGTTTCGATAGGAAGTGTTCATTAGGTTTGTAATTTTAAGTCCTACCGTTAATGTTGATTTTTGTTTGATATTAATATCGATATTTGAATTAAAATTGAGCAAGTGGTAGGCGTTAGGAGTTGAACTTATATCAACCTCTTGGTAGGTTTCTGTTTGTGGTACATACACCTCAAAATTGTTATTAGGAAAGTCATTTTGTTTAAAATGATAAGCACTTTGTAAAGACAGACGAATGTTATTGAATTCGGAATTTTGATAAACAATTTCGTTACTTATGTTTACAGGTGGCATTCCGATTAAGGGTGCGTCTAAGGTTTGGTCGTAGCCTTTGACTAATGAGAATTGACTGTTTAAACGAACATTATTAGTAAAGGCATAGCTAGCATCTACATCGACACCCAACAATTGAGCATCTGTTTGTCGGTATTCCCACACTTGAAAACTACCTCTTATTGTTTGCCGAACCTCTACGGGTTCTATAATAATAAAGTCTGAAACAGTATTTATGTAAGGGGTGATAGAATAACTAAAGTTATCATCATCACCTTGTAATGTTAATGATACTTTATGACTAATTTCAGAATTGAACCTTAAATCGCCAATCTCGATTCGAGAAGCGGAATGGTGTAAACCTTCGCTAAACAATTCGGAGGGATTTGGCGCTCGAGAAGCTATGGAATAGTTGAAAAATAATTTATAATCCTCCCCAAATGTGTAGTTGGCTCCCAATGTTGCTGAACCGTTGCTAAAATTCAGTTGCGGATTGGTTAAAATTTGATTTTCAAATTCTTCAAGCACAATTTCAGGAAGTAATTGATCATAATTACGGGATTCCCAAAAGGAGGTTTTGTAAAATTTAAAAACATCCATATAGGAATAATCATAACGCGCTCCCGCTTCCAGAAGCAGTTGATCACTCAATTGGTAATCTGCCACAAAATACACTCCTATGTCATACATTTGATAATCAGGAATCAATCTTCGCACACCAGTATCTGCTGCTGCAAAGTTGTTTTGATACCGAGTCATGAGTCCTGATTTTAGTGTCATTTCATCTTTAAGTTCCGACTCTAAATCTAGTAAAACAGTATGCGTGTCTAACTCTAAATCTACAGAGGGTTTTTCTTTATCATCCCCACGCCTGATATCAAATTCCAAACGGTTATTTCGTTGAAAGTCATATTGCAAGCTCAGTTTTCCAAAATTATTAAATCTTTTGAAGGCTTTTAATCTTGCTAAATGATGGGATACATCTTGTTTGGGTTTATCAATTTTATATGTAAAATCCTCTATAGTGAGTGGTATAGCGCTTTCAATGGCTCTTGTTTGGTCTTGAGCTCCACCCAAGTGTGAAGCTGCTAAAATTCCAATCTCGTTTTTATAGATGGAATAATACCCTTCGAAGCCATAGTCAAAACGGTTAAAACCAACTTGTAAAGAAGCACTCCTTTCAAAAATTCCTGTATTACTAAGGACATAGTTAGGCGCTTTAAAGTCACCAAAGCGTTTTAAGGACCCTTGAAGGGTTGCATGCCATCCGTTTTGATAACTTTTGGTCAATTTTGAACTCAACGCGGATCCCCGTCCATTCGTTGTTGCTGTCATCAAACTCTTGCCATACAAACTATCTTTAACGGGAACTTTTGAGGATTCAGCAACAATAACACCCCCTACAGCATCACCACTATATTGAAGTGCACCAGCACCTTTGACAACTGTTAGGTTGCTAACCGAATTTATATCGATATTAGGGGCGTGTTCTGCACCCCAATCTTGATCCTCCATTCGTACTCCGTTATTAATAATCACTACGCGACTGCTGTGAAGTCCGTTAATCATGGGTTTTACAACGGTATTTCCTGTGTTTAATGAGGAGACACCGCTCAAACTTTTTAAGGCATCACCCAAAGATCCACTGCTATATCGCTCCAAATATTCTTGATTAATACTGTTTTCAAGAAGTGTTTTTGATTTATCACTATAAGCTTTTCCGTCAATCGTTATTTGATTGAGTTCTTCTATGTGATGCTCCAATTTGAAGGACTTGTTGGTATCCCCAGAAACTTTAACCGTAAACCCTTTTGTCAAACAATACGGATGTGAAACTTGTATGTAATAGGTCGCATTACATAGGTTTGAAAACGAATATGTTCCATCTAAATTAGTCTGAACAGCTTGGTCAGTTTCTGCCACAATAAGAGTAACTCCAGTGAGCAATTGCCCATCGTGAATATCTGTTACTTTCCCTGAAAGTGAGTTGTTACAATCTTGTGACAACGATGTAATACTGCTGAATAGCAGTACGAGTAATGCATGGTTGCGCATAAATTCTTAATTAATATTAAACGAGTCTGTTTTTTATATTAAGAAAATACTGGGGGTCCGCGAAGCTGATTATTGGTTAATGTAGAAAAATATAACTGTAGTGGTGTGTAGGTTGCACTCACCTTTACAGAAATTTGAGTAAAAACTAAGTCAGGATATTTAGCAATATCATAACTAATAGATGTGTGATGAAACGCACACACTTCGCAGGTTTTTTCAGATTTATGTATGTGAGAACTTTGAATATTACAGCTAATATCTTCATGCCCTTCAAACATATGGCTAAACTGAATTGCAGTCGGAATTATTAAAGCTAATAAAAGCAATACCGATGCTAAAGTTTTTCCAAGTTGATTTTTTAGATACATAATTCTATAAAACGAGTAGCTAAATTACTAAATATTTTTGATAATTAAATACTTAGGATAATTTTATTAATTTCTTAAAACTTGTAATTTGCTCTAAACATAATTCCTCGACTGTTTTGTAATGATACTGAATTGTAAGAGTTATCAGCCGCAGTTCTTACCCCAGGATATAAATTCAAGCGGGTGCTTCATCTAAAGTTTCTTCAAATTTTGAAGCCGAAGTTACAGTAATCAACTCGTCATTATGAGGTACCGATTCTTGTGAATATATATTGAAATTTAGCAAACAAAGGATGCAACATAAAATAGTATTAAGTAATAAATTGTTTTTCATAATATTAAATTGATCTTTTATTAGTTGTATTTTAAAACAAATAATTTAAAAAATACAACAATTTGAAGAATCTACATATTCTTGAAATTTTTGGAGTAAGGATTATTTTTTAGAAAAATAAATTATACTTCGATTTATATAAAGACCTAATATTTATATGAACAAATAGCTTTTGAGTTACCTGATTTTATTTCAACATTACTGAACTATTAATTTCTTAGTCACCATTTTATCATCTAAGGAAAGCTTTATATGATAAACACCACTAGTAATAGCACTGTTTAGTTGTATTCTATTTTCACCCTTTTGATCAAGGGTTGAACGGAATACTAACTGTCCTAAAGCGTTGTAAATAAAAATTTGTGTCTCTTTTGTTAGATGAGGCAAGTTTACAGTAAAATTACCATCTTTGGATGGGTTTGGATATACAGAAAATGTCAGTTGAGGTGTTTCCACAGTTCCAAAAGTGCTAGGATTATGAAAATAAACCCCGTAATCTTCGATTTGAGCCAAATTTTGGTTTGGCTGATAACAAGGATCGTTGCTGTTAGATAATATTTGAACACTCAATCTAGCTCTAAGCATTTCATTTTCTACAACAGCCGAACCAGGGGTTGTGATTGCAAACGATAAATCGGTACCACTATATGCAATTTCATTGGCATCCGTAAAATCTCCATCATTGTTGTAGTCAATAAACAATACATTATAACTAGTTTGACTGGATTGATAAAGGTGTGAAATATTCACATTATAAGTAGTATTCAGTTCAAGAATTGTATTATCTGTGCAAGTATAGTCTTGGTAGTACCCTCCATCGCTTCTAGAGCCTCCAGAAGTTTTACTAATGGTATTTAATTGGAAAAACGTTGAACCCACATCATTAGTATTTTGAGGGTCTGCTCCAGAGGGACTGCAATCGGCTGCGATTGAGCCACTAGTGTTTTTGAAATAAAAACAGAAAGTGTAAATAAAGAATCTGAGAAAAATCTTTCTACAAACTTTGAGGAATATTCATTATTTACAATGGATACGGAATCCCTAAACAGATATACCCAAGCAAATTTAAACAAAGAACTCCTTTTGGATTTTGAACTTCCAGGAATTGAGAAAATGAATATAGTTTTAAGAAAAAGCAATATACTTTCTAAAGACTACAAAACAATCTTAGCTTCTGAATCTGGAAAAACAGTCAGTGACGAACCTAAACACATAACTTTTGAAGGAAACGTAACCAATGAGCCTAACAGCATTATACGATTGACAATTACTAATGATATTGTTCATGGTATAATATCAACTCGTACTAAAGAATATTTCATAGAACCTTTACAATATTTAACTGGAGAGGAAAACAGAAACATTTTTGTTGTTTACGAAACTGAGGATCTCATTTTAGACGCTTCAATAGAGTGTGGAGTCACTAAACTACAGAAAATAAGTCACTCGCTTAAAAACAATAACAGAAGTCGAGATTTAGGCGATTGTTTTAGAGTTGAAATCGTATTAGCTTCTGACGAAAGTTCAGTGTCAGCTATTGGAGGATCTTCGGCAGACATGTAAGTTTATAACATCGCACTGATGAATACTTTTGTACCATATTTTAAGGATTTTGAGTTTGACACAAATGTAGAGCTTGTACTTACAGGGCAATATATTTCAACATCAACTGCTACAGATCCTTACCTAGCAGATTGTACTAATTGTACTATTAATGAACAATTAGAGCAATTTCGTGATTGGGGAAATAATGGGGGTTTTGGAAGTATAAATTATGATCTCGCCCATAATATTACAAATCATTTCCCTCCTCCAGGCACTGTTGGTTTAGCGTATATAGGAGTGGTTGGAAGTAGTAATTTTAAGTATGGTGTGAGTAATATTACAAACCCTACATGGTTGACTTTTATTCATGAGTTAGGACACAATTTTGGAATGGACCACTCTTTTGACTTAGGAGAAGGAATCACTGGAGGGTTTATGGATTATGGAGATGGTACATACAATGGCGCATACAGCTGGAATCCACAGTATACCTTAGCAGAATTTGAAGCTGAAATTAATAGTGCAAACATTGCTACATGCAGTAGCATTGGTACTCCCGTTGCAGATTTTGCAGCCAGTGACATCTCATGTGATGGAAATACGATAGAATTTACCAATTATTCGTTAGGGGGTGCTCAATTCTATAATTGGTCATTTCAAGACGGAACACCTTCAACTTCATCAGATATAAACCCATCGGTTACTTATTCTACAGCTGGACAAAAATCAGTATCTCTAACAGCAAATAACATAAATGGTCCTGATACTATTACTAAAAACATTATCATTGCATGAGCTTTTTTGTTGTGCATTTGCAGTAAAATTAATACCAATCACGAGTATTGAAAAAAGACTATTTATAATTAATTTATTGTAATTTATAGCTATTTGTTTTAGTTTAAAATCTTATTTATAGTTTGTTTATTTTTGGTTTATTCTAACGTTTTAATGAAAAGTGCGCTCTCAATTCTTTAGGGTTGGCAGTTGTAGGGTCTATATAACTTAATATGAACCAATAATCGCTAGATGGTAACAGCGCTCCATTATAAGTTCCATCCCAACCTGTTCCAGAGGGGGAGATTTCTTTGATCAATTTGCCTAAGCGGTCAAAAATATAAATTTTAGCATTTACTTGATTTGAAACGCTCACGATATTCCAAGTGTCGTGATACCCATCGCCATTTGGTGTAAAGTATAAAGGATAATCTATGACATAGACGAAAGCCTTGCCTTCCCCGCATCCATTGATATCACGAACCGTTACCATATGTTCTCCTGGTGTTACATCAACGAAGATTCCAGAATCGCCCCATGGTCCCTGATCAAGGCTGTACTCAAATTGGCCTTGCCCAGTTGCATTCGCTTCTATGACATGTGTGTTTGCAAATGCTGCCGAAGAGACTTGTGCCGTTACATCGGGAGGTGTGCTTTCTATTACCCTAAATGTTTCAATGGGTGCTGCGCATTCCGTTATTAGGGTATCATCAAAGACTTCAAGAGTGTAATCTCCTCCTTGAACGGGGGCATAACTTGAGTTTGTACCTACAATAATGCCGGTAGCATCTCTCCAAACAAATGTATAATCTACATTAGATAATCCAGTATCAATCACTAATGGCGCTAAAACTTCTGAGCCATTTAAATCGACACACAGTATATACTCATCATCAATTTCTACGACTGGCAAAGGATGCACTTCTAAAGTGATCATCGAAGTCTCAAAGCATATTGAGCTATCAACCAAGGTTCCAGATCCGTCTGCAATAAGTGTGTCATTATCTACTCGAGCAATGATGATTTGTGGGTTCACGCTGTTTTCAAACAAGGTTGGCAATACATTAATATCAAGCTCAGCATCGGACTGACTAGCATAATATCGAACCGTATAATTTGTGGGGTCTTGTCCATTTAATACAAAAATATCTTGCGTCGATAGATCAAATTGTACGCTGTCATTAGCTGGATTTCCATCCGTTTCTACATTGTCATCACACAAAGCATAAGCTTCTATTGGTGAACTTGCTAGAGCGGCTTCGTGAACGACTAAATTAAATTGTATCGTTGTGTTTCTGCATTCAGTGTCTTTGTTTTCAACACTCACATAAATTGTTTCAGGGTCACTACTATTGGTATACGGACTTCCTAGAAAATTAATACCCAAGGCTGCATCGGCCAAACTTGTATGATAGGTGACTTTAAATAATACAGGATCTTGCCCCCCTAGTATCAAATTGGTTTGAGTTTCTAAATCAAAATCAAAAACATCATCTGTATTGAACTCACAGGCAATAAGATCATCCACGACTGTCGCATTTGGTAATGGATTCACAATTAAATCAAAGTCTAAAACGGTATAACAATCGGTTAAATTGTTAGTGACTCGCACATATATGGTCTGTACCGGAGTTTCTGTATTTGTGTAATTAGTTGGGTTGGGTATGGTATTAATGCCATCCAGTGCATCTTCCAAAGTTTCGTGATAAGTTGCAGAAACATTCAACTCGCCATTGATGATAAGTGTTTCATAGGTTTTTAAATCAAAAACTTCTAAACCATCGCCACTGTTCGTATCATCACACGCAATTAAGTTGTCTGGATTCAGATTCGGAGTGGGATTAGGGAGTACACGAATGGTTAAGGTGGTCAGGTCGTAACAACCGGTATCCAAATCTGTCACACGTATGTGTAGGGTTTGTGGATTTGCTGCTGCAATTCCAATAGCAGTGTTGGTGTAGGCTGTTGGGTCTGCAATGGCATTCGTCCCATCTTCAGCATCTAAAAGAGTGGTGTAATACACCACTTCTAAACTTCCATCACCGTTCGTAATTTCCAAGTTCTTATCTGTTAAATCAAATATAGTTTGCTGATCGGCCACCCCGTCGTCACACAGTTCCAGCGGAGTCGCTTGAACTATAACGGGTAGAGGGTTTACAATGAGCGGTAGAGCTATTGCTTTAAAGCATTCAGTCGCTCTATTTTCAACTCGCACAAAAATTGTTTGTGTTGTTGGAGTTGTATTTGTGTATGTAAGAGGGGTGTTAAATGGGTTTGATTTTAATTCTGCATCTGCGAAGGTTTCATAATAAGTAACTTCAAAATCTAAAGGATTTAAACCATTAAGAATTTGATTATTGGCTAGCGATAGGTCAAACAATGCAATCCCGTCCGTATCATCATCACAAACTTCCAAAGGTTCAGGGGCAAGTTCTATTTGTGGAACGTCATTTACGAGCAGTTGAAAATTTAAATACGTATAGCAGGCTGTGGTTATTGTGGTATCTTCAACTCGTACAAAGATGGTTTGCTGATAAGCAGCTATATTGAAATAATTTCCTACGATAGCATTCACATTATTGAGAGCTTCAGCTTCCGTTTCATGGTAACTAATGATGAGGTTTGATAGCGTCCCAGTAATTTCGGCGTCAAGTTCAGTCAAATCAAATACGCCAAATCCATCGGCATCTTCGTCACAGTACTCAAAGTCAGCTGGTGTAGTCGCATTGGGAGGGCTAACAACCACCAAATCAAAAGGAGTTGTAGAATAACATCCAGTGATTGCAGTCAGATCATTTTCAATTCTTACAAAAATAGTTTGTAAATCTGGTGTCAGGGTCGTGTACAGGGCATCCAAAGGATTCTCTCCAGTATCTGCATCTTCTTGTGAAATGTGATAGCTCACAACATTGTCAGCAATTCCAGCGCTTATGAGTTCTGTTTGAACTGAAATGTCAAGAGTGGTAAGCCCGTCCAAAACCCCATCATCATCACAAACAATTAAAGGAATTGGAACACCAAATTCGGGTCGAGGTTTTACCGTTAAGGTGAAGCTAACGTTCGAAATATAACACGCAGTCACCAAAGGATCGTTGTTTTGTATTTCTTCACGAACAAAAAGTGTGATTTCATCAAAAATTGTATAAGGACTTACTAAGGCATTTGCTCCCGTATCGGAGTCTTCTTGAGTGGTATGATAGGTAATAATAACCGCATCTGCATCTTGAGTTCCAAGAACTATTGGATCATAGTCAGAAAGATCTATAGTAATAGATCCAGGGGTATAGGTACAGAGAATTTCATCAGGAACTTCGTTATAATCTGGAACCGGTAAGACTTGTAATTGGATTGAATTGATTCCAAAACAATCGTTTCCTCTTTCGACTCTGATGTATAATGTTTGAGCATCAGGGACCTCGCTTGTATATTGGTCTGGCAATTCATTTAGCTCTAACAATGCATCAATTTCACTTCTATAATATGCAATTGTCAGTTGATTCGGATCTGTAATATCGTTGTTTGGATTGTCAACTATTAAGGAAAGTATATAGTCGTTAGCATTGCTAAGCGTAAACAAGCCTAGTCCATCATAATCGTTGCCATTCATTTCACTGTTGTCGCACACAATTAAACCAGCATCCTCAGGGATGGGGTTAAAAATAGTTTCTAAATAGAAATAAGATCTTGTAAAGCAAGCTGTTGCTCTATTTTCTACACGTACAAAAATTGTTTGTAGAGGGGTGGTGTTTACATATGAAGTTGGATCATTAATGGCATTGATTCCAGCATCTAAGTCTGCTTGGGATAAGTGAAAGGTCAGTGCGTAATTTGTTGGGTCATCACCCACTACAAGGTTCTCAGCTGATTCTTCTAGGTTGTAAATAGAAATTCCATCCTGAACTTCATCAATATCACATTGTACTAGTGGAACATCTACCACAACATTTGGTAGGGGATCCACTCCAATAGTATATGATCCAATTGCTCTACATTCTGAAGATATATTACTCACCATCAAAATATACAGTGTTTGTGTTGTTGAGGTATTGGTATAGATTCCTGCAATTGGGTTGGTTTCATTTTCTGCATCGATCTCGTTCTCATAGTGTGTGATGGTAACATCTTGTCCATTAGCGATACTTCCATTGAAGGACGTTAAGTCAAATGTCTCCACCAAATCCCCAGGATTTGTGTAATCACATTGGTAGTATTCAAAATCTACAGGCAGTACCGGCGTATCAAACACTTCAATTCCAAAACTAGTTGTATCAAAACAACTGGAATTGTTTACGTTTTCAATACGCACAAACACGGTTTCTTGGGTTGATGTATTTGTGTAAGGATTGGGATAGGCATTGGTATTGTCTTGCGCATCTAAGAGGCTAGGGTGGTATGACACCACAAAATCAGTAGCCGCTTGCGTGTCCAAAATACTAGGAGTCACGTCTGTATTAAAATCAAAAGAAGACACGCCATCATTATTATCATCACAAATGCTAATATCCGCCACAGGATTGGCTGTTGGAGTTGTATTGACAATCACATTAAACTCTTGGGTGGCAAAACAATCTGTATTGGTATTGTTTTCAATTCGCACAAAAAGCGTTTGATTAAAAGCTGTTGTATTGTAATAAGTAAGCGGTAAGCCATTGTTTCCAGCAGTCGCATCCGTAGAGTTTAAGTGGTAAGACACACTGAACAAAGCTGCATTTTGAGTTCCCATGACCACAGGCGTTAAAGCGGATAAATCAGTATCCGTTTGTCCATTGGTAAGATCTCCATCGGCCCCATCATCACAATTTTGTAAATTATTAAAAGCCGCAATTATCGGCGTATCAAACACTTCAATTCCAAAACTAGTTGTATCAAAACAACTGGAATTGTTTACGTTTTCAATACGCACAAACACGGTTTCTTGGGTTGATGTATTTGTGTAAGGATTGGGATAGGCATTG
>Ga0209771_1000954_pt1 | contig 18938 bp, 18 predicted proteins | sample SaaInl59LU_5_DNA_FD_184639 | JGI IMG/M metagenome (GOLD analysis project Ga0209771, IMG submission 184639) | Marine microbial communities from expanding oxygen minimum zones in the Saanich Inlet - ESP_59LU_5_DNA (SPAdes) (version 2) | ecosystem: Environmental > Aquatic > Marine > Intertidal zone... | reverse complement strand
ACCTTAAAAAATGAATATCCAGAGTTGGGCGGTGAGTATGAAGTTGTTCACCATACTCAACTTATTCAGGATCTAATAAATACAGGTAAATTAACTTTGGAATCATCGGGGACCTTCAAAGGAAAAAAAATCACATTCCATGACCCCTGTTACCTTGGAAGAGCAAATGATGTTTACGAAGCACCCAGACAGCTTATTGCCAAATTGGATGCTGAACTTGTTGAAATGAAACGCTGCAAGTCGAAAGGTCTTTGCTGTGGAGCAGGCGGCGCTCAAATGTTCAAGGAGGCTGAAAAAGGAAATAAAGAAATCAATATTGAACGTACTGAAGATGCAACTGAAACCAAGGCTGAAGTTATCGCAACGGGTTGTCCTTTCTGCAATACCATGATGACAGATGGAATCAAGAATGCAGAAAAGGAAGCAGAAATAAAAGTACTTGACATAGCTGAACTTATTGCAAATGCAGCTGAACTTTAAAAATTTATTCCCAGAATTCAACGGTAACAGTCGTGTTTGGACTTACCTATGTAACCGTAAACTTACCGTATTAGAGGTCAATGAAATTCAACAAGAACTAGACGGCTTTACGCAGTCTTGGAAAGCGCATCAAAAACAATTGAATGCCACTGCAACGATTCTTTTCAATCAATACATCATATTTGCCGTAGACGAATCGGCTGCTGAAATTACGGGATGCTCCATTGATAGCTCTGTTCATTTCATGAAAACATTACAAGTGAAAATTCAAGCTGACTTTTTCGATCGATTAAATGTATTGGTAAAAGAAGATTCGAACATCAAGCTGATTTCATATCATGACATTGAAAATTATAAAGGAGCTTCTGTTTTTAATCCAAGCATTGATCGACTAAATGACCTACGTGAAAAATGGCTCGTTGAAATCAAAAACGCACCCTACTTTTAATAAGAGTTGGATGCTCCCCCAATCTTTTCGATGGGATGCCAAGTAGTTTTGAGTTCTTGAAAAGCAGTGATAAACGCCAGGCCTTGACCATTTTCCGTCTTTAAATCGGCTGACATTTCACGCACACGCTTCAGATTATCTACAGCTGCCAATTGAATATCCTTACGAAAGCGGCTCGCTTTATCGATGAAAAGAGCATTTACATCCATGTGCGCAGAAAGTGGTGACCAAAGCTCCTCAACAGAACCTGTAAGTATATTTACAACACCACCAGGGACATCAGAGGTATTTAACACCTCAGCAAATGTAATCGCAGTTAAAGGAAGTTTTTCTGAAGCAACCAACACACAAGTGTTCCCTCCTGCAATAATTGGCATTACATAAGATATAAGATCAAGCAAAGAGGAATTAGCTGGCATTAGTGCACCGACAAGACCAATAGACTCATTTGTTGAAAAATTAAAATGAGACGAGCTCACAGGGTTAACCGTACTTGATACTTGATTAAATTTATCACACCAACCTGCATAGTAGACAATTCTATCAATTGCACTCTCTACCTCGACAGTGGCCTCTTTTTTAGTAAAGCTTTGAAGCATTAGTTCTTCAACGAATTGCGCACTTCTTCCCTCAAGAATTTCAGCTATTCTATAAAGTATTTGACCTCTATTGAATGCGGTACGTTCTTGCCACGCCCCTTGTGCCTTTCTTGCAGTTTGTACCGCATTACGGACATCTTTTCTTGAACTTAAGCAGATATTTGCAACGGGCTCATTATTCGCATTTAATGCTTTATAAAATCGTCCGGACTCTGTTCTTGGAAATTTACCACCAATAAAAATTTTATAAGTCTTTAATACCTCTAATCTATTCATAAACTATTTATTTTAGATATGCGCCTAAACCATGTAATCCACCTTCACGACCGAAGCCACTTTCTTTATACCCCCCAAAAGGAGAAGCAGGATCAAATTTATTGTACGTATTTGCCCATACCACTCCCGCTTTAAGTTTTGATGTAAGGTTAAAAATCTTAGAACCCTTATCGGTCCATACACCTGCAGCCAAACCGTAAGGGGAATTATTTGCCTTTTGTATCACTTCGTCAACCGTTCGAAAGGTTTGGATGGTCAAAACTGGGCCAAAAATCTCTTCTTGCGCTAATACACTTGACTGCGCAACATTGATAAAAAGTGTTGGTGGGCAGTAATAACCTTTATTCGGAAGCGCACAATCGACCTGGAAAAACTCTGACCCTTCTTTACGACCGATTTCAATATATTTATTTATGATTTCAAGCTGGTCTGCTGAATTAATAGCGCCAATATCGGTGTTTTTATCTAAAGGGTTTCCAATTTGTAAAGACTGCATCCTATGCTTGAGCTTCCTAATGACTTTATCTGCTATATTTTCCTGAACAAACAATCTTGACCCCGCACAACACACATGACCTTGATTAAAAAAGATTCCATTGATTATGCCCTCAACAGCCTGATCTAGAGGAGCGTCATCAAATATGATATTTGCAGATTTACCTCCTAACTCTAATGTTGCCTTTTTATCTGTGCCAGCAATTGTTTTTTGAATAAGCTTACCAACTGCTGTTGAACCCGTAAATGCGACCTTAGATACCATAGGATGTGCAACAATTGCTGCCCCTGTATCTCCAAATCCAGTGACAATATTCACAACTCCTGGAGGCAATCCTGCAGCATCTATAATCTCAGCAAGCTTCAAAGCTGTCAACGAGGTAGTCTCGGCAGGTTTTAAAACAACAGTATTCCCGGTAGCAAGTGCTGGTGCAATTTTCCATGCCGCCATTAAAAGAGGGAAGTTCCAAGGGATAATTTGACCTGCAACGCCTATGGACTCTTTCTTCTGATTCGGAAAAGCATAATCGAGCTTATCCGCCCATCCTGCGTAATAAAAGAAATGATTACAAGCTAAAGGGATATCGATATCTCGCGCTTCTCTAATCGGCTTTCCAGAATCCAAAGACTCAATGACAGCTAATTCTTTGGCCTGCTCCTGCATTAATCGCGCAATTCGAAAGATGTATTTACCGCGTTCTGCAGGTGTAGTTTTTGACCAAACCTCTCGATGGGCTTTTTCTGCAGCTTTTACAGCCCTATCAATATCTTTATCATTAGCTTGAGCAACATCGGCAAGATGTTCTTCATTATGGGGATTTATTGACGAAAAGTAGGCTTTTGATTGAGGTTCTACCCATACGCCGTTAATATATAATCCATACTTCTCTTTTAACTGTATATGACCTGTACCCTCGATTGAGGCTTCATATTCCCAATTGTTATTTTTTGTACTCATAATTAATCCAAAGTAAAATAATCTCCCGATTGATAAATACCGGAATCCGTTTTCATGATCTGCATTAAGACATCATTTGCTAGGCTGCTCGCGCCGAATCTAAACCATTTGTTATCTAGCCACTCTTGACCTAAAACCTCTTTGACCATAACCAAGTTGTGTAAAGCGAGCTTTGCATTCGATATTCCACCAGCTGGCTTCATACCTATCATTTGACCTGTTTCATCATAATAATCTCTAATTGCCTGAAGCATAGTATATGTGACTTGTAGTGTTGCTGCTGGTTGAATTTTACCCGTGGAAGTTTTAATAAAATCAGCCCCTGCATAAATTGCAATGTCACTTGCTTTTCTAACATTATCGAGCGTAATAAGCTCTCCGGTTTCTAAAATAACTTTCAATCGTGCTGAACCACATACCTCTTTAATTGCTGCGATTTCGTCAAAAACAAATGCATACTCACCAGCTAAAAATTTACCTCTTGAGATGACCATGTCAATCTCATCTGCACCATTTTCAACAGCATACTTTGTATCTGTCAATTTAACCTCTAATGGTGCCTGGCCCGAAGGGAAAGCTGTTGAAACGGAAGCAACATTAATCCCGTGACTTCCTACAATAGACTTAGCAAGTTTAACCATTGAAGGATAAACACATACTGCCGCTACATTTGGTAAATCTGGATAACCGTCATGAAGATGTGCTGCTTTAAAACACATTTGACGTACCTTCCCAGGCGTATCTTTTCCTTCTAAAGTTGTTAAATCTATCATACTAAGCACCATCTTTAAACCCTGCATTTTCGCATGGTTTTTAATACTTCGTGATTGAAATCGAGCGACGCGCTCCTCAACACCAACTTTATCCACAGAAGGTGAAGAAGGAAGATGATTAATGATATTAGCTTTTGGCATATAACTGGTTCTATTCAAAGATAAGTAAAAGAAATAGTATCATTTTGAAAAATTTCTCGTAGAATAGAAAGATTTTAGAAAATCATTAAAGGGAATCAGGTGAAAACTCAGTACCTTTAACCTGAATGTAAATAACCATTATGAGAATTTTTCATACTGTTTTTGTTTTCCTTGCTGTCCTACTTTTTGGAAGTCAGCTGAATGCGCAAGATATCAAAGGCCCCAAACATTTCATAAAATTTGATGCAGCACCTGTTTTCGTTGGTGAATTTATGCCTTACTATGAGTATGTTATCAACAAGAAAATTTCAACTGAAATTGGTGTCGGATTCGTAACGGATAACTACCTCATGAATTTCGTTCAAGAATCTAATTCAGTTCAGTCAAGAGTACAAAAAATAGGCCCTGCATTTTCATTAGCTGCACGCTACTATCCCTATCGACGGGGTGACTTGATTTACTGTTCTGCAGCCATTAAGTATAGACGTTACAGAACAGCAAATGAGCAATACAGTATTGAAGGAAATATAGAGGAATCGATTGAATACAACCAACGTATTATTCCGAGAATTGGTCTTGGATATAACTTTTACTTAGATCAACATTTTTTAATTGATATTTCTGCTAATCTTGGTCTAGCATTTGAAAAAGAATTGAAAGCCTCAAGTAACGTGCCGCTCTCTAATTATTATTTACACTTTGGTTTAGGTCTGAAATTGGTCTACGCTCTCTAAATCCTCAAGTTCAAGAATGTCTAAAGTTAAGTCTGCTTTTTTTTGTCAAAGCTGTGGTTATGAAACACCAAAATGGCTGGGCAAATGTCCAGGTTGCTCTAGCTGGAATTCTTTTGTTGAAGAACTGAAGCAGAAAAAAGGAAGTACCGCTCCATTTTCAAAAAATTCAACAGATGCAAAGCCCGTACCACTAAAAGACATTAAAGAAAACATTAAGCAGAAAACGGAACTTCAAGATAAAGAACTGAATAGGGTTCTAGGTGGAGGGATTGTACTTGGCTCTTTGGTCCTTGTTGGTGGTGATCCCGGAATCGGAAAGTCAACCTTAATGCTTCAACTCGCTATTAAGGAAAATCTCAAAGTATTATATGTTTCAGGAGAGGAGAGCGAGAATCAAATTAAGATGAGAGCAGAACGTATTGGTATCCTCAATGAAAGCTGTCATATTCTTACTGAAACAAATCTTGAAGCCATTTTAACACATGCGAATCAAATTGACCCTCAGATTTTGATAATTGATTCCATCCAAACTTTGCATAGCAGCCAAATCGAAAGCGCCGCAGGAAGCGTATCTCAAGTTCGAGAATGCACGGGAAGTTTATTAAGACTCGCGAAAGAATCTCATATACCTACCTTTTTAATAGGTCACATAACAAAAGATGGAGGTATCGCAGGTCCAAAGGTACTAGAACATATGGTGGATACCGTACTTCAATTCGAAGGTGATCGGAACTATGTCTATCGTCTACTCCGAACGAGTAAAAATCGTTTTGGCTCGACAAATGAAATTGGAATTTATGAAATGTCAGGCGCTGGACTCCGTGCGGTTGACAACCCTTCAGAAATTCTTGTAACCAATACAGATTCTGAACTCAGTGGAATTGCAATATCCTCAACACTCGAAGGGCTTAGGCCATTTTTGATTGAAATACAAGCATTGGTTAGTTCAGCAGCCTACGGAACTCCCCAAAGAAGTTCAACAGGCTTTGATGCGAAAAGACTCAATATGTTATTAGCCGTTCTTGAGAAAAGATGTGGATTCAAACTCGGGGCAAAAGACGTGTTTTTAAATATTGCAGGGGGTATAAAGGTAGACGACCCAGGAGTTGATTTGGCTGTAACAATGGCTGTTTTATCTTCTAATGCTAATTTACCTATACCTGCAGGAATTGCTTTCTCGGCTGAAGTAGGACTCTCCGGCGAAATTCGACCTGTAAACCGGATTGACCAACGGATTGCAGAAGTAGAAAAACTAGGCTATAAAAAAATACTTATTTCTAAGAATAGTAAAGGCTTTGAGGCATCTAACTATAAAATCGAAATCATTCAATGCTCAAAAATAGACCAAGTCGTTAAAGCTGTTTTTGCTTAATACTGTAAAATGGGAAAACTAATTATCGTTCCGACGCCAATTGGAAATCTAGAGGATGTAACACTTCGTGCGATTCGGCACCTAAAGGAATGCAATCTTATTTACGCTGAGGATACAAGAGTTACCCGAAGACTGTTAACACATTTAAAAATAGACAATCGTATCGTTGCATTCCATGCGCACAATGAGCACAGAATATTAGACAAATGCATAGAAACAATTGAACAAAACGAAACTACCGTTTTAGTCTCAGATGCAGGGACGCCTGGGATATCAGATCCCGGTTATTTATTGATTCGCGAATGCATCAAACACAATATTGCCTTAGAATGCCTTCCGGGGCCTACAGCAATTATCCCAGCTCTTGTTGGCTCAGGTTTTCCAAGTGAACGGTTTCACTTTGAAGGCTTTCTACCACATAAAAAAGGGAGAGAAACAAGAATTCTAAGTATTTCAGATTTGACATGCACCATTATATACTACGAGTCACCACATAGGATCATTAAAACCTTGAATCAACTCCTCAAATTGTTAGGTGAAGACAGAAAAGCATGTGTAGTTAGAGAAATATCAAAAATTTATGAGAGTTTCCACCATGGAACATTCTCAGAACTCAGCGCCTATTTTACTGAGCACAAACCAAAAGGTGAAATCGTATTGATTATAGCAGGTAAGTCTTAATGAAGATCTTTGAATTGTTTTTCAACAACGCTTACTTTAGTTTTTTGTAAATCTATCTCACCCTTCTTTCCAGATTGTTGATTAAGATTATCTTTTATTTCATTCTTGTTTTCTTCTATTTTTTTCTCAAAATCCTTTATCTCTTTTTCTAATTGCACTTTTCTCTTCTCAAGGTCTTTTTGCTCTTTCTCTAGGTCGTTTAAAACTTTTTTTTCCGTACGAACTACGTCTTCAATCCAATTCTTAACCGTATTAGTTGCAAATTTTTCGATGCGTTCTTTTATGACCTTATATTTCTCAGGATGATCCTTACTATTCAGATAAGCCCCACCTAAATCAAAACCAAAAACAACGCTAACACTTTCGTCCTTATCAGTTAAACCATAGGCATAAGCATTAAATGGTATGTCACCCATTTCCTTCAACTCAACCATTAATGCACTATGTTCATTTTTTGATTGTTTATGTTTACCTATCCCTTTGAAGAACTTTTTAAGTTTTCCATCCACATAATCATAGGGTGCATAAGGAATATCGACAAGTAACGCATTTACATTTTGAGCAACTGAAAAGTCCGCTTTATTTTCTTTGACCTTGATGGTTTGAGCCGAGACCGAGACTGAAAACATTAGAAAAAGGAGTATAAAAAGTGTCTTCATTTTTTTTACTACTAATTTAAACTTCTTTTTGGATAGAGAAATGAAAACATTAGTAATTTTGAAATATGCGGTTTAAAGACGTAGTTGGGCAAAATAATTTAAAGTCAAAATTGATTAAAGAGGTTTTGGACGAAAAAATTAGCCATGCGCAAATGTTCCTTGGTGATTATGGATTTGGCACACTCCCTTTGGCGCTTAGTTTTGCGCAATACATCTTTTGTGAAGTTAAAATTGATGGGGACAGTTGTGGGGAATGCCCATCATGCAGACAAGTAAAAGAACTTCAACATCCTGACCTCCATTTCAGCTTTCCAACAGTACAGAAAATTAGTAAAATCTCAGATGGACTAATTACAGAGTGGAGACAACAAATTAAAGAGCAACCATACTTTTCGTCATTTGATTGGATTAAACGTATTGACCCAAAAGAGGCAAAGCCCATTATTTCTGTGCATGAGAGTGCAGAAATACAAAGAAAATTGAGACTTAAATCCTATCAAGGGGGATACAAGATTCTAATTATGTGGCTACCAGAAACAATGAACGCGTCATGCGCAAATAAAATCTTAAAAATTCTAGAGGAGCCGCCAAATAAAACACTTTTTCTTTTAATTTCAGCGAACGCAGATATGCTTCTTGATACCATTCGATCAAGATGCCAAATTGTTCAACTTCAACGCGTCGATAGTTATTTAATCGAGGAAGAAATAAGAAAAACTTTTAATCTCGATAAAGAAAAATGCCAATCCATCACCTCTTTTTCACAAGGTGATTTATTAAAAGCCTATGAAATTGCATCCTCCAATGAGGATGAAGCTGCCTTAAAGGATGCATTCATGACTATGATGCGTTCTAGTTATAAAAAAAATGTAATTGAAATGATGGATTGGGCAGAAGTCATGGCGAAGAAAGGAAAGGAGCGGCAGAAAATCTTCCTGAATTACACGCTTCATATGCTAAGGCAATGCATTGTAAAAAATTACATGGGCGAAAAATTAGTCCAAGTCTCAAATGAAGAAGGCGCTTTCATCGAACGGTTTTCGCCATTTGTTTCTGGAAATAACATCAGAGAATTCATGAAAACATTTGACGAGGCATTTTACCAGCTTGAAAGGAATGCCAATCCCAAGATTCTATTTACCTTGCTGTGTTTTCAATCGATGCGTTTATTACATAAGCATTGATGGTTCAAATTAATTAATTTAAATATCAAAACATGAGCTGTAAGACGTGTAGTAGTGGTGGTGGGAAACCAAATGGATGTCAGACCAATGGCACCTGTAGTACGAGCGGCTGCAATAAACTTGAAGTATATAACTGGCTTGCAAATATTGATCTTCCAGGAGGACAAAAGACATATGACATACTTGAAGTTCGCTTTAAAAACTCAAGAAAAGATTTCTTTAGAAATGCGCAAAAAATAAATATTCAAGTGGGAGATATTGTTGTCGTTGACGCTTCCTCAGGTTTTGATGTCGGCGTGGTTTCAATCGTCGGTGAGCTCGCAAAAATTCAAGTTGCCAAAAAGAACAAAGATTTCAAGCCTCTTGAAACAAGAAAAATACTTAGGATTGCTGACCAGAAAGACATAGACCTTTGGATTAAAGCGCGTTCCAAAGAGAAAGAGTTAATGTATAAGGCCCGAACTTTGGCCCTTAACATTGGCTTAGAAATGAAAATCTCAGATGTCGAATACCAAGGAGATATGTCGAAAGCAATATTCTATTACACTGCAGAGGGTCGTGTTGACTTCAGACAATTGATTAAAGACATGGCAGGAGAATTCAGAATTCGTATTGAAATGAAACAAATTGGATCGCGTCAAGAATCATCTCGCCTTGGAGGTATCGGATCTTGTGGTAGAGAATTGTGTTGTTCAACTTGGCTGACTGACTTTAGAAGTGTTTCTACGTCCGCAGCGCGCTATCAACAACTATCTTTAAATCCACAAAAACTAGCGGGACAATGTGGAAAATTAAAGTGTTGCTTAAATTTCGAACTAGACTCCTACCTAGAAAGCTTAAAAGCCTTTCCAAAAAAAGAAATAAAATTGAAAACACAAAAAGGAGACGCTTACCATGTAAAAACGGATGTTTTCAAAGGTACAATGTGGTACGCATATCGCGGTGAAAGTGAATTGTTTCCATTAACCCCTGAGCGTGCTAAGGAAATTATTGAATCTAATAAAAACGGCAAAAAGCCAAGTGATCTCAAAGATTACCAAATTAAAGAAACGGTAATTGTTGAGGAAGTAGGTTATTCGAATGTTGTCGGACAAGATAGTGTAAGCCGTTTTGAGAAAACATTCAAAAAGCCAAAAAAGAAAAATTTTAGAAGAAAAAAACAGCCCAACCAGAAAAAGGATTAAATGAGTTTTATCAAATACTGTGCTTTTACAGTTTTTATTGTAATGGTGAGCTCTTGTGGAGAGCAACCTTACTTCATGAAAACTTTCTCATTTGAAGGACAAATTTGGGCAGAAAGAACCTCACCAGAATTTAAAGTGGACTTTCCCGGAGATACAAATTCCTACGATGTTGTTTTTACTTTTCGAACCACAACTGATTACGCCTTTAATAACTTGTGGCTATATATGACAACAAAAGGCCCTGTTTGTGCTTCATTAGGAGACAAAACAGCCTTTTTAGGCAGAAAACCCAAAGAACTTAAGATTGCCAAATCAAATGGAGAATGGCTAGGTCAAAAATCAGGAACTTTTATTGAAAATAAGCTTTATTACATCCGTAGTAAATTCTGCAAAGGCACATACACTTTCAAACTTGAACAGGGCGTTACTATGAAAGAATTAGAAAACATTACAGATGTTACAATTGAAATCAAACCAACAGAATGGGATCAATGAGGTTCAGGAATTTAACAGAAATAGAACTTGAGGCACTTTCTGAGGAACTTGTTCAGTTTCTGATTGTTCAAGGCATTGATGGTGACTTATGGCTCGAAATGAATCAAAAAAGCCCTAAAAAAGCCATTGAAATTGTATCACTATTCAGTGACACGGTCCTAGAAAAGGTTTATTCAAAAGTGCAATACATGAGTTTCCTTTCAACTCAAATTTTTTCGATTTTTAAAATAGACGGTTCTGTTATGCAAGCAGTGGTAGTAAAGAATAAAGCTACGAACAAACCGTTTAAAAATATTGAGCAGCTTATCGACCTAACCTCAGCTTCAGAAAATGAGACTTTTGAAATAATGTGCGCAACAAGAGAATTAGAAGACAAAATATTGGACGAAATACACAGACTTACAGATCAAGGGTGCCTAATTGCAGACCCAAAACTTTGGGCGCATTTTGCGCAATATCATAAAAACTGACTCAATTAAGCATCTTTTTAGGAGAATTTTCGTTTTTAAAGTATATTTACTGACCATTGAATAAAAAAAATACCTGATGAAAACTCTTAAAATATTTAGTCTCTTTCTTGCGTTAAGTTTAATTTTCTCATCGTGCATAGAGCATGAGGTTATTCCTGCGCCAGTTAACACCGTAGATTTGAATGCCGCATTTATTGGTTTTGTCAACGGTACTCAAGTTGAATTTACTCAAAATGTAAATGGCTATGGTGCTGAATCAGAAAATACTGAAGATATCAATCCCTCGCCATCTCCTTCTAAAATGACCTACGGCACTAAAATCAAATCATTATACAATCCGCAGGCTCTTCGCGTAAAATTTGGAGCTCAAGAGTGGGATGTTGCACAAAATGCTTATCCAACAGTTAGCATGTTCAATGAATGGTTAAATCTTTATACCAACGCACCAGTAGGTTTTTCCGATCAAGGACTTAACGGAGTAGAGGTAGAATACGTTGATAATAATGGTGTTTCATGGCTTTCTCGTGAAAGTGACCCAAATCAATCAGCAATATTTGAATTTACAGGCTCTCAGTCTGACAATACAGGTGATTATGCCTTCTTCAAATGCACCTTCACTTGCTTAGTTTGGAGGTACAACACACAAACTGAATTAGATGAATCGATAAATATCGAAAATGGTATAATCACATCCTGGTTCAAGAAATAGAAAACTAATTTTAGTTGTATGAGTGACACGCTCAAAATAGCCATTGTCGGAGATTATAATTTCACCTATAATGCACACCATGCGACAAATTTATCTTTGGACCACTCCGCAGACTTTCTAGAATTAGAACTTAATTATTATTGGATTAAAATTGCGGATGCCCTCAAACATAAGGCAAGTTACTTCGATCAATATGATGGTGTTTGGATCGCTCCAGGCCCTATAGAAAACCCATTTTACCTTTCAGGGGTTTTTAAAAAACTAACTGAAAATACAGTACCCATTTTGATTACAGGTGAAGGGTTCAAACTTTTTCTTGAATACCTCATTACCTTTCATCAGCTTACGACATTTCAAGAAAAACTGATCTCTGAAAATTTAATTGCAGGAAATAGTTTTGATCGTTTAACCGTGTCCCCTCAAACCAAAGCATTCAGCAAGCTTTATGAGAATTTTTCTAATATCGAATTAACCTCCTCCAGGTACAGTATCTATCCACAACTTACCGAACAGCTAAAAAATAAATTCATAGATATTGAAGCACTCAATCAGTTTGATGATCCCGAAATTATAAGCCTAAAAAATCATCCATTCTTTATAAGCTGCGCATTTTGCCCTCAGATATCCTCTACTAGAGATATCCCCCACCCTATCATTTATACTTTTTTAAAGATGGCGGTCTCAAAAAAAATTAAGCCAGAATAAGCTCTTTTGTCTTTGAATAGTATAACATCGAAACAACCTTTTTCTTAAATATTTCCTCAAGATTACGCTTATATTCCTTAACCTGCTTATGATCTTTCACCTCTTTTTTTCCAGTCTTAAAATCAAGAACTACGACGTCAAGGTTTCTAACAATGACCTTATCTGGCCTTAGAGTGTTTCCCGAAGGCAATAGGATCGGATGCTCATTTAAAATTTTCTCTGCGTTTTTGTATAGGTCTTTTTCATTCGCCACGTCAAAAAAGCAAGAAGCTACTTCCAATAAAGAATCACGCATCGAAACTTGAACAATACCATTATTTATAAGCGCACTCAGTGCACTTTCTAATGCATCAATGGTATCTACACTAGCCATAAGCGCATGGAAATAAACACCAAAAAGCCGTTCCTCCTGAGAACCATGCTCTTCTTTATGCTTCTCTTTGAACGCAATTTGAAAAACTGAAGATTCATTTACGACCTCCTTTGGGGTATAAAAATCACCATTATCAGAAACGGTCTCTATTTTTCTGGTTGCAATACCCGATTGATAGCGGCATACTCCATCTTGTTCTTGCAATTCGAAAGTTTGGATAAGATTATGATGAAAACGATGCCCCAAGTTGGATGCTTTATCATACCTATTGAATATATACAGACGTCTTTCCGGTCTCGTTAAACCAACGTATAATAAGTTAAGTTTGTCTAAGAGAATCAAATTCTCCTCCTCCAATGCTTTGGTATGAATTTCGTCTAAAATATTTGTCTTACTCAAAGAAGTATATAGCACTTTACCATCAGATTCAACAAAAAACTTCGACTCGTTGTGAATGCTCAGGCTAAAGTCAATCTTCGGGATGATGACTACAGGAAACTCTAAGCCCTTAGATTTGTGGATTGTCATGATTTGAACTGCATCCTTACTTTCAGGCATCTTCAATGCAAACTTAGACTTATTATCCTCGAAATATTCTATGAATTTTGACAAATCAGATTGACGGTTACATTGAAATTGAAAAACCAAATCTGAAAACTGATGCAAATACGGGTTTTCTACTTCCTTCCACCTCATGAGTCTGATGAACTCTTGAACCAACTGAACAAGATTTTCAAAAGGTTTAAAGAATTTTTTTGCACCACCAAAATAATCTTCAAGGAAGCGATCATCGTCAAAAATTTTTATCGTTTTTCCGGAATTATTTTGAACCGCTTTGATGTAATTAAAATAGGGGTCGTTTACGGTCTGATTCATCCTAAAATAAAGCTCAGCAAACTGTCTTTTCATTAAATCCACCGTAGGCTTCATTCTCCATTTTAAAAAAGCAATAAGTAATCTCACTTCCATATTACGGCTTATTAATAGAGATTCCTGAGAAAAAACAGTAATTCCCAATTTGGTTAGTTTATTAGCGATTTTTACTCCAAGGTCATTTTTGTCAGTGAGAATACAAATATCACCAAGGTCAAAGGAATCCTTTAGGCATTGATTAATAATGGTCTGAATTTCATCAATCATCTCCTCTGAGTCAGGCTTCCGTTTTTCCGAAACAACTTGGACAAATCCGGCCTTAGTGGCCGCAGGAATTTGAGATACAGCCTCGTAAAACGCACCGAATTTTGGAGGTAATGACGTCCTGAATTGTTCAAAAAAACTATTATTAAAGTTCACGATCTCGGCAGAAGATCGGTAATTCATTTCAAGAGGTCTTTTCGTGCCCATCTGATTAAAATACGCTGAGTGGTCTTCAATCTTTGGATCTTTCTCTGGGTTATAAATAGCAGGTAAAGCCACGAATTGTTCAGCCAAACCGTTGTTGAATCGATAGATAGACTGCTTCGGGTCACCAACGATTAAATTTTGTTTTCCTTTCGAAAGAGATTCTCGCAGAAGCGGTAAAAGATTAAGCCATTGAAGTCTTGAAGTATCTTGAAATTCATCCAATAAAAAATGCTCATATCGGGTACCAAAACGTTCGTATATGTATGGTGCATCCTCTTTCTGAACAAGGGTCCCAATCAATTCATTAAACTCAGAAATACGAATAACCTTCGTTTTCATCCGAAGGTCATGTAAAGCCTCTGAAACATATTTCAATAAAGCCATATTATAAAAATTTGCTTTATACTTCGACAATAACATGTGACGTTGGGCATTTTCTGCATGAAACTCATTTAAGTCTAAAAGCCGTTGCTTTAGTTCTGCTGTAAAAGCCTTAGAATCTCCAGGTTTCTCACATAACTTCATGAAAGTTGCTGTCAACAATGAAACGTCGCGTTTAAAAGTCGGAAACTTTTGATAGCCAAGTATTTTGTTTAACGATTTCATTGTATTTGTTTTACCAGGTAAATCATCAGGGTTCAAATTCATCCCCGATACATATTCCTTAAGCGCAAGATTTAAACCTGAAAAGCCCGAACTAATTGTTCGCAACTCCTTAAGGAGCATTTTAAACTCTTTTTCATCAAAATTTAGCGTGTGAAGTAGTTCAATATATGACTTGTTTTTCTCATTATTTAGTGCCGATGCAAAAGCCAATAAATGTCTTTTGAAGTTCCATTGGCTGCCATCTTGGAAATTTGACTTGGCATAATTTTTTACAAGCTTGGTAAGTGCTAAATTATTAGAAGCACCAACATTACTGAGCATTAACTCCAAAACCTCGTCTAAAACCTCCTTTTCATTCAATGAAATCTCAAATTCAGCAGGCAGATTGAGATCATTTGAAAATGATTTTATCAATCTCAAATTAAATTTATCTATCGTTGATACATTGAAATTTTCATAACCATGAAGAATTGCTTTTAATGCTTTAGAAGCCCTCTTCTTTAACTCATGCACCTCTAGTTTTATGATTTTTTCAAGCTCACAAACAATGGACTCGGTCTTAGAATCCTTGACAGCAGTATCATATTTGGCGATATTAAACAAAGCATCTATAATTCTTGTTTTCATTTCAGTTGATGCCTTATTCGTAAAAGTTATAGCAACAATACCCTTGTAATTATTTGAAGATTCAGGGGCCAACAAGATTGACAGATACTCAAGTACCAGTTGGAAAGTCTTACCACTTCCTGCGGAAGCGTTTAAAACGCATAACGGGTACTTTTTTCTATCAAGGGATGCTAACATGTTATTATGTTTTTCTGTTGGCTTAAAAATAGGAAAAACCAATTATTTTACCTTAATTTTGATAGACTATGAATCGGTTTTTATTTTTATTGTTTGTACTAACGTTATCATTGTTTTCTTGTAAAAAAGAAGGGTGTACAGATGAAAATGCTCAGAATTTCAATGAAAACGCAACCCAGAATGATGGGAGTTGTGTCTATTCACCCAATGACTCAATAAAAATTCAAATCAATCCAGTATATAATGGTTTTGATTTACATCTTGACTCTGTTTACAATACGATTGAAGGATATGGTGTGAAATTTACTACTATAAGTTTCTTTATCAGTAACCTAAACAACCAATCTGACACCCTAAATACGTCTTCACTTTTTGATTTTAGAGAAAAGGGAAGGCTTCTTTTAGCCGAAAATCAAGACTTCAACACTTTCAATCAAATTCAAGGTAATATTGGTGTTGGGCCTGCAAACAATCACGGCGATCCGTCAGCATTCAACAACGAAAGTGATTTAAATATAGAAAATGCGGGTTTAATGCATTGGAGCTGGAATACAGGCTATATATTTGTAAATATTGAAGGAAAAGTAGATACTTTGTCGTCAGGAATTTTCAATCACAATTTCAGTTTTCATATAGGAACAGATGCATTTCTTCAAAACTTTTCTTTTGATAACATATCTTGGGTAGAGACTGGTGTCAATGAACATACTTTGTTTCTCGAATTAGATCTTTCAAGTTTCCTTAACGCCGAGAACAATGCCATTGATCTTAAAGAAGAATATTTAACACACTCAAACAGCAGTCAACAACCACTCTCTGAAAAAGTAGTAGCAAACTTCGTTAATGCCTTCAATGCTCCGTGATGCATAAAGTATACCCTTTCCTAATATTAATTATACTTTTTTCGTCTTGTAGAAAAGAAAAGGTTTCTTTCATTCCCACACCTTACACCATTGTTATCCCATCACACTTCCCGCAGATGAACATCCCGGATGATAATCCTATGACCAAAGAAGGCGTTGATTTGGGTAGACATCTTTTTTATGAAACAAAGTTGAGTGGAGATGAATCAATGAGTTGCGCAAGTTGTCATAAAATAGGAAGTGGATTTGCTGATAATGTTGCTGTCCCTGTCGGTATAGACGGTATTGCAGGCACAAGAAATTCTATGCCTATTTTCAATATGGGTTGGGATGAGTTTTTCACCTGGGATGGCCGTCAATCATCCCTTGAAGCACAAATACTTGAACCCGTTCCAAACCCAATCGAAATGCATTTAGAATGGAAAGAAGCTGTGAATAGGTTACAACTCGACGTAGCGTACAGGAATAAATTCTTTCGGGCTTTTGGTGAAGAAGGTATTGATTCAATTAAGGTAGCAAAAGCAATAGGACAGTTCATCAGAACTATTGTTTCCGGCTCGTCAACCTTCGATGTTATGTACAAATATGAAAATGGCCTTTCATTATCTAACAGTGAAAATCAAGTGCTTGAAAATATTGAAGCTGAAACATGGGCGGGCTACGACCTTTTCAAAAGTTTAAACGGTGCAGATTGTTTTCATTGTCACAATGGACCACTTATGCGGGTTAAAAAATTCAGTAATAATGGCTTGGATGCAACATTTAATGATGAGGGAAGGGCGCTCGTAACTGGGAATGAGCTTGATTTAGGAAAATTCAAAGTTCCATCCCTGAGGAATTTATCTAGCACAGGACCCTACATGCACGACGGACGCTTCAACACGCTTGAAGAGGTAATTGAACACTATTCATCAGGGATTCAAATGAACCCAACACTTGATCCTATGATTGAATTTGGAGCTGAAGGAGGAGTGCAACTTGACGCATTAGAAAAAGAATGGCTGAAACAATTCTTGCTCGCTTTAAACGACACTATTTACATTAATAATCCTAATTTTAAGGATCCATTCAACTGATCATGCCAGCAACGAGACATTTAACAACAGAAGAAAAGGCGCTAAAAATCAATTTGCAATCTGATATTTATGGGTGCTTCGCGGAAATCGGCGCGGGACAGGAAGTTGCAGCAAACTTTTTTAAAGCAGGAGGAAGTTCAGGAACTATTGCTTTTAGCCACTCAGCATATGACATGAAGGTTTCGGATTCTATGTATGGAAAAACGAAAAGATACGTTTGTGAAGAACGTCTTCAAATCATGTTAAACACGGAATTCACAAACCTCAAAGAAACACTCCCAAATAAATATAAAGAATCAAAGTTCTTTGCCTTTTGCAATACCGTTGAATCGCTGAACTACCACAAAACAAATCAAGGTAAAGGCTGGGTTGGTATTCGTTTTCAACTCAAACCCGAGGCTGAGCCTAACACTGTCGTTTTACATGTCAAAATGCATGATAATAGTCACAAGGGGCAGCAAGAAGCACTTGGTATTCTTGGTGTAAATCTTATACACTCGTGCTACCATAGTAATAATGATATCGATGAATTTCTGGATGGACTAACAAAACGTATTCCTCGAGATCGTATTGAAATTGATATGCTCAGTATCACGGGACCTGACTTTAGTAATATAGACAACCGTGTTATTGCCCTCAACCTTGTGAAAAGAGGCATTACGGATGCGACTATGTTTGATTTAGCTCAAAACGTTTTGCAACCTACGAATGCACTTTACAAAAAGAACATATTGTTAACCAGAGGTCGTTTTCGACCAGTTACAAAAGTTCATATTGATATGATTGAGAATGGCAGAAAAGCTTTCTCAAATGAAAATGAAGTAAAAGAAGATAATGTAGCGGTGGTCTTTGAACTAACCTTAAAAGACCTTACAGCAGATGGGAAAATATCTGTTCAAGACTTCTTAGATCGCGCTGATTTACTCTCTTCGCTTGGTTATACGGTAATGGTTTCAAATTACCTGAAGCATTATAAGATGGTAGAATACCTCGCGCCTATTTCAAGAGGTAATTTAATCGGCGTTATCCTCGGAGTTTATAATCTGAACACAATCTTTGATGAGCGATACTATGACAATCTTCCTGGAGGACTACTAGAAGCATTCGGTCGCGGTTTTGGACCGAACATGAAGCTTTATGTATATCCAGCATTGAATGTTGAGGATGGTGAAATCTATGATCTCGACAATATTGAAATCGCACCAAACCTAAAGGGTCTTTTACAATACATGAGGGAAAATGACAAAATGAAAGCGATTGAAGAATTCGATCCGAAACTCCTCCATATCATGTCAGATGATGTACTTTCAAAAATTCGAGCAGGAGCATCAAGCTGGGAAGAAGATGTGCCAGAATCTGTAGCCAAAGCAATCAAAGCATTTGAGCTATTTGGCTACCATAAAAAAGAGGTCAATATCTAATGCCTCATATTAAAAACGCCCTACTACGCTTTCGCATCATTGATAAGATGATTCGAAACAAATACAAATCATATCCATCGAAACAAGA
>Ga0209771_1000950_pt1 | contig 18957 bp, 35 predicted proteins | sample SaaInl59LU_5_DNA_FD_184639 | JGI IMG/M metagenome (GOLD analysis project Ga0209771, IMG submission 184639) | Marine microbial communities from expanding oxygen minimum zones in the Saanich Inlet - ESP_59LU_5_DNA (SPAdes) (version 2) | ecosystem: Environmental > Aquatic > Marine > Intertidal zone... | reverse complement strand
GTTTAATACTAACTAATTAAAAAAAAAAAAAAACACATATTACATATATTAGTATATGTAAATATTTAAATAAGTAGCCCTAATTGGGTTTTTAAAAACATGAATTTGTCAATAATATTTGTTCATGCTTAATAAGGAAAAATAAAATGTCAATAAAATATACATGGAAAATTACTGGTTTGAAAACCAAGAATGTTAGCGCCACACAGCAAGGCGCAGTAGTACAAACCTACTGGGAAAAAAGAGGCTCTGATGAGAATGGTAATGAAGGTGCGTTTGCTGGTGCAACGCCATTTACAGTGGACCCTACAGATGATTCAGGGCCATTTATTCCCTTTGAACAATTAACTGAAGCAGATGTCTTATCATGGATTCAGACAATTGTAGTTGGTAGCTATGAAGAAAATGTTAATAAAATGATTAAAGAACAGATCGACGAAAAGATTAAACCAATTGTAGATGCACAAATGCCTTGGGCTGTAGCCGAACCACAATAATAGTGACATTCTTTAACGTAACAACTTTTTGTTAATTAGTTTTTAAATTAAGGAGTTTATTATGGATGACAAAAGAATAATTTATCCAACAGACGAAGGCGGCGTTGCCGTTATTGTACCTGCGCCCGGTGTTACCGAAGAGCAAGTGTTAAGGGCTGTTCCAGCAGGTAAGCCTTACAAAATTGTCGATGTGGCAGATGTGCCCTCCGACCGTACATTTCGAAACGCATGGGAGTACACAGTATGATTACAGTAAATATTAATAAAGCAAAAGAAATTGCACATGAAGTGCGTAGAGCAAAGCGTTCAGAAGAATTTTTACCCTTGGATGTTAAGGCGACTATTCCTTTTGAAGCAGCAGCAGCAGAGGATGCAAGAGCAGAAATTCGTAGTAAGTACGAGGTTATTCAGTCAAATATTGAAACAGCATCTCAAATTGAAGAGTTAAAAGCAATTGTAGCATCTATGTAAATAAATCGGGTCACCCCTAAAAAGGTGGCCCTTTTTTATTAAAAAAGTGAGAAAAATGACGTATCTATAATGAAGAATTAATAAAGGTGTAAGAACCGAAGTTAAGACTTTAAAAACCATTTTATCAACCAAAAAGATTTGATCATGAAAAAGGTATTTATAAAATTATCAACAATACTATTAGAGTTTGTATTATATTCTTATGTATTTATGATAATTGAAAATGCAGAAGTAGATCTTGCTTTTAAAGCTTCTTTTATTCTTATGTTATTTACTAGGGTTATTATACCTGTGTATTTCTCTAAGAATTCTAAAAAGCAAAAAGATGTTTAAAGGAAAAGCTATGAACTTGTACACTAAATTGATTGCGGATGAAGAAGGTATTACTTGGGCTATTGAACAAGGTTTAGTTGATAACATTGTTAACAATTTAAAACCTAGAACAGAAGCGCAATTATTTGAACACCTAGGTCATGCTCTTGATTTCTTCAAGAATAAACCTGATGCTTCACCTTTCTTTCAAGTTGGTTTTGTTAATGCACGATAAGGAGCTAGTATGAATAACGATGAATTGTATACACAAATACGTAGTGCTATGTCACATTTACAAATTGCTATTCGCGAGTCTGCGGCAAGTAATAAGGTAATGTCCGAAATAGTATCACAATGGGGTGTTAAACCAAACTGGTATAGTAGCGAGTATGATAAAGTAATTAAGAATTGTTCTGAGTTGACAGTAGACTTAGTAGACACATATCTTGAATTACAAGACGCATATCTCAAAACTAGTTTTAACAAGTAAATGGCGTATTGCCAAGAATTTTTATTTTTTCAACCAAGAGGATTTTGAAATGACTAAGAGTAACATCAACCTGAACGATATTGTTTTTATTAAATCGGGCTACGACACACAGCCTGAAGACATAAAAGGTTTTAAAGTTCTTGGCAATGTGCCTGATAAATCGGGAACTATTCCTGTACAACGAGTATCTGACAGTGAGTATGCCTGTCTTCCCATTGAAGCTTTAGAGTCTCGCACTCGTAAGATTCGTGGTAAGTTTTGGAAGACCACTTTCGGTACTGTGTATTTTGCAGTAGAAAAACCTTTGTATGCAGCAACAATTGGTTTTAGATCGCAGGGGTTTTGTGATGACAAAATCTCAATGCGACATTTTGAAACTTTTGTTTCTGACTATGTTGAAGTAGAGTTAGTTTAATTTTTAACCAAGAGGATTTAATCATGAAAACAGTATTTGCAATTTTAGTCTTAGCTTTTACTTCTGTAGTATCAGCCAAAACTTGTATGCCTTTGGAAGCCGCTTCTTTTAGGGATTTTAACAATGAACAGTATTTGTCAGTAAAATACAAAGAAGTCACATCAACTAACTTTGAAATCTCTTATGTTAAAATGACACATTTTGATAGAGTATTTGGTATGATGATGACAGAGGCTTTGACTGGTGTTAAACAAGATATTCCAGGTCTTTTAATAGAGACTAACGGAATCACTGTTGTTTATGAAAAGCAAGGTAATGATAAAATTTGTGAAGTTGAACCTTCTGTTTTAGACGATATTGTTGATTCAACAACACAATGGTTTAAACAAAAGAAGGCAGTAGTTAACGCTTATTCAAGAGGTATTGCACTGGAAACTGCTAACTTTTTGTATGACCATTATAGTTCAGAAGAATAACTAAATCCTCCCGGCCACGGGGAGGTTAATATCAGTGGCATTTTTTATCAAAACCTCCCGACCACGGGGAGGCTAATATCAGTGGTATTTTTTATCAAAATATAGGAGGTTTATGTCTTTTACAAAAACATTTATTGTAATAACTAGCTTGTTTTTAAGTAGAAAGTTAATTGTAAAACTAGAGAATTATTTAAACAAAGAAGATAATAACTAATGATAATTTTAGAAAAGTTGAAGGCTGACCTAGAAAAGCGTCAGCAACTTTTAAGGGCAGATCGAAATCAATACACCTTCTTTCTTAAAGAATGGTCAGCAGAAGATTTAATATCTATTGCTTATCCCTTTATCCTTCGTGGATTAGAAAGAAAAGGTACGTTAGTAGAGATCATTGTCCCTATTGGTAGAAAGATTCGTGATAGAGAAAAGCTTGAAAAGAGCACAGTAAGTGATGCCCAAGTTGGTTGGTTTATTATGATATCTTTTATTGAGTGTAAAATCTTTAAGTATAGGTTAAAACACACTTATAAGAACACTAAAAAGTCTAAGCATCAAAGCTATGTGCTTGATATTAAAGACTGGAAAGCAATTAAAGATTTATGGACTCAAATTGATACTACAAAAGCAGAGATCTTCCCATTAAAAGAACCACCTGAACCTTGGACTTCATTTGTTCATGATACAGATGTTACAATTATTAAGAAGGGTCATCCTCTTGCTTTAAAATCTTTTCCAAGAGACGAAACTGAAAGAGTGTATACAGTGCTCAATAAGTTACAAAGAGTAGGCTGGAAAATAAATAAAGATGTCTTTGCTGTATTTCAACAGTGTATGCGTATTGAAGAGGGTTTAAGCCCCTTTAAGTATGCTACAGAAGTTGATAACCAAAAGAAAAAGTCCTTATTAATTGAAGTAGAAGCAATTGAACAGATTGCCCTATCTAATTTAAACAATAACTTTTATCATGTATATAACTACGACTTTAGAGGTCGTATCTATCCAAATACAGCCTTCTTACATGAACAGTCAAGCGATAACGCAAAAGGTTTGCTTAAGCTAGGGGCAGGGTATCCTCTTGGAGAAAAAGGCATATACTGGCTCTCTGTGCATACCAGTAATTGCTATGGTAATGATAAAGTTAGTCTAGATGATCGCTATATGTTTGTATGTGAAAATATGGACTTATTTATCAAGTATGCTAAAGACCCTATGCGTAATAAAGAATGGATGAAAGTTGAAAAGCCATTCTCATTTTTAGCTTGTTGTTTTGAACTCAAAAAGATACTTGAATTTGAGCAAAGCGGTAATGATGTTGAAGACTATATTTGTAATCTACCAATCTATATTGACGGTTCAAATAACGGTGTTCAACATTTAGTTGCAATGTCTAAGGATGAGACTATTGCACCTCTAGTAAACTTAGTACCCTCTGAATTACCTGGAGATGTATATATGTACATAGCCAAGTATGTATGGGAAAAGTTAGAAATTTTAGATAGCTTATTAACTAAAGAAGAAAGAAATCAATTTAATGAAATTTATGAAAAAGCAAAATCGCTCCAGAAACTTTACACTGAGGCTCCTGAGCGTTCAGAAACAAAATCAATGGCACACCATAGTGCCCAGGAATGGCGAAACCAAAACCGAGGCATTCGCGAGAAGCTGTTTCCTAGATATTGGCTCAATATTTCCAACCCTAAAGATCAACGTAAGGTCGTAAAGCGAAATGTAATGACTCTCGGTTATGGCGGTACAGCCTACGGTATGGGTCAACAAATAATTGAAGACACTAGAGATATGTCAGTATACTTAAGAGATAAAGAACATCTTTGGGGTGCTATGCTAGGTGACTTGGTATTTGAAACTTGTTATGAAAAACTTCTTGGGCCAGCTGCTTTATTGCGTATGTTTCAGGATGTTGCTATGAGAGCAAATGAACGAGGTGAATTTTTATCTTGGCTTTCACCTATTACTAACTTTCCTGTTGTTCAGGGCTATCGTAAACCAATTGATAAGCGTACAAAATTAAAGTATGCCGATGAAGAGCTTAAGGTATCTGTACAAGCATGGGAAGAAGCGACTCTAGATAAAGACTCTCAAAAAACAGGTGCTGCACCAAATATTGTGCATAGTTTAGATGCAGTACACTTATCTATGATTGTACACTCTGCGCCTTATCCTGTATCCGTAGTGCATGATTCGTTTGGTTGTCATGCTGGTAATATGGAAGAAATGTTTAAGTTAGTTAGAGAAGAGTTTGTTAATTTATATAAGGTAGACCCTATAGTTGACATACTTCAACAGCTTAAAAGTGAAGACTTATTACCAAAGAGAGGTAATTTAGATATATCTGAAATTATTAAATCAAACTATGCCTTCTGTTAAATCTTGATTAAAATCAGTAGACTTACCAGGGGACATTAAAGAACATACTTAGATATTATAGGTATGTAGTACGTTTAAACAAATAAACTTAAAGACTTTTAAAGGACAATATATAATGGCTATTCTAAAGAACGTTGAACTATTCTTTGCTAAACTTGACCCTAAGCGCCCTAACGCTACTTTCAATACAGAGAACCCAACATGGGAAGTTCAAATTCGAACAAAAGACAAAAAGCAAGCTGCAGAGTGGAAAGCACTAAACATCAATGTTAAACCAGATGAAGATTCAGATGGTAAAATGTTTTATAAAGCTACTCTAAAAAAGAAATCAAAAAAGAAAGATGATAGCCCTAACGAGCCAGTACAAGTGGTTAGCGGTACCCTAGAAAAGATTGAGCCTACTAAGATTGGTAATGGATCTAAAGCTAATGTTCGTTTATTTCAATATGAGTATGAAATGGCGGGTAAGAAGGGAATTGCATCTATGTTGATGGCTGTACAAATCACTAAGCTGAATGAGTATATTCCGAAGCCTCGTGATGATGACTTTGAAATGACTGATTTTGAAGTTAATTCTGTTGCTGAAATGAACAGCGATGCAAATGATGACGAAGACTTTTAAATAAATAAAATAAAGGGGATACTAGAAATGGTATCCCCAAAAAATTCAAAATTGGAGGTTTTATGGAAAAAGTTAAAGAAAGTAAAGCATGGGCTGTTGCTTTTGGTTTGAGTTTACTTGCAGCCATTGGCGTAGGTTGGGTTTTAAATCTAGTGGCTATTTTGAATGCTGCATTTAATGATGTAGTAATGAATACTGCAGAGCTTGCAATCAGGCTTGTAGGCATTTTTGTTATACCCCTTGGGTCTATTTTAGGTTTTTTCTAATGGTTGAAGTACAATTTAAAGTTAATCTTATTGAACCAGCATCTGCTAGATTAGTAAATGCAATGAACAATAAAGTCATTCTTTCTGAAGCCGGTGTAGAATACGTACATTTTACGCATGATGATATGATGATGGTTATTGGAACAGAGGATATGAATATTGAAATGCTAATTGAATTTTTAGCAGCCTACTGTGATCCTGTAACTAATATTGGTTTAGTTACACAAATAGTTCAATGGGAACCTGAATGGAATCGTGTATGAACACTTCTTTTGATCCAACTCGTTATGTATTAGAGTGTGCCTTAGCCGACTTAGAAGGTTCACTAGAAGCCTACGAACAAAATGATATTCATGCTCATGATTGGCGAGCGCATAAGGTGAGCATTGAAGAAATTAAAGAGTTTTTAGAAGGAATGGAAACACAATGAGTATTGTAAATTTTGATGATATGCACATGAAAATGGCAGGTCGTATCCAAGAATTAGAGTCTTTAATTAAACAGGCAGATTACCATTTGGAAGAATCAGCTAGAGACCCTGACAGAAATAACTGGATTAATCAAAAGTTAGTTAGAGATGATATTGCAAATTACTTTGAAAGGTACTACCCTTGAAACAGCGTACTGTGTATTTAGCAGGCCCAATGGAGCATGTTTCTCAAGCAGAAGCTTCTGGCTGGAGAGATCATGCTACTTATGTGCTAGAACAAGCAGGTTGTGTTGTATTAAACCCCTGCCGTAGACTTCATAATTTTAGAAAAGAAGAAATGAAGAGTATTTTTGAGCTTGATTTGCGTGATATTGATGAATCAGACATTGTGTTGGCTCATCTTGATAACTTAAAAGAAATACCTCGACATGGCACAGCTATGGAAGTATTCTATGCTGCTTACGTTAAACGTATTCAAGTAGTAGCTTTTAAGTCTACAAAAAACGATGTACACCCTTTCTTTGAAGCCTTGGTAACAGAGTGGCGTAGTACAGCTAATAAAGCAGTAGATACAATTATTTCAAAGTATTTATGAAAACATATAAAATTACGTATTGCAGAGTTGAGAATCAAATCTTTGAATTCGAAATTAAAGCTGAAGATGAAGACGATGCAGCTAATATTGCTTCTTATACCTTTGATGAGTATGACTATCAAGATTACAAGGTAGTCCATGCAGAAGAATTCATTCACGACATACAGGAGATCTATAATGCCTAATTGGTGTGCAAACGCAGTAGTTATTGAAGCTACAGAGCATGAAGGTGCTCAAATGATTCGTAGACTTGATACCCACCTTAAAGAAGGAGGTAGTCTAATGTCTTTCTTTCTTCCAATCCCGCCAGAACTAAACGATCCACGTACTGGTTCATTCGGTGGTAAAGATGCAGATGAAAAAGATGCGCTGAGAGAATCTTTACTAGAAAAATATGGTTATTCAGGTTGGTACGACTGGTGTTTAGCAGAATGGGGAACCAAGTGGGATGCTAAACCAGATGATATGTTTTTCTCTATTGATGAAGATAGTATGGAAATCTACTTTGATACTGCCTGGGGGCCTCCAATCAAGTTCTATGAAGAACTCTTTGAACGTTTTAACTTTGAGGTTAATGCTACGTTTGTAGAACAAGGTGCTAACTATATCGGTTACTACGTTAACGGTGACTATCAAGTAGAAGATTTTATATCTGATGGCCTCGACTACGATGATGAGGACTACTACGAAAAGATAGATGAACGTTTAGAAAGTTACTTTGAGAATACAAACTATGCTCATCCCGCAACGCCAAACCACACAGGAGGTTGATATGCCTTATATCACTAAAAAAGATCGGTCAGATGTGAATGTAGATTATAAATACCGTATGCCTGAAACAGCAGGTGAATTGAACTATGTACTCACAATAGTTTGCCTTGACTACTTGAAAGTAAAAGGTGAGCGATATGCAACGATGAATGATGTTATTGGCGCTTTAGAGGCTTGTAAGCTAGAATTTTATCGCAGGCTTGTATCTCCCTACGAGGATGTTAAAGTTGAAGAGAATGGAGATGTATATACATGAAGTATACCTACTATATATTTAATGGCCCGTTAGTATTAGATGTTTCAACTAGTATTGTTAGCTCACATCAAGAGTATGCGAGACTTTCTAAAAATATTAAAAACTTAGAAGTAGAAGTGGTTACATCAGATAAATTTGAAAGAGTTAAAAAGTTTAAGACAGAGGAAGGCTATACAATGTTGGCTAATACAGCGTTAGATGATTGGGAAGTTAAACAATTTGAAAAGTATCTTGCAAATAGTTATAACAAGACTATGCAAGGAGAACTAAATGTGAATCCCGGTAAGGTAGTGGAAAAGGATCATATTAACCCAACTCATTATAAAAGTGTAGCTGCTGGAAAGCAATACATTGAGCTAATGCAGGACCTATTAGAAGGCTATAGTGGCGTAGAGGCACATTTGTTAGGCCAAATCTATAAGTACTCTATGCGGCTAGGAAAGAAAGACTCTAAAGAGCAGGATGCCACTAAGATTTCATGGTATGCACAGTGTCTAGCTGACTATTACAAAACAGGTCAAGTTAAAACTGGTTGGCAATAACCAAGGGACATTAAAGATCAAAGTGACTATAGCTCAGTAGGATAGAGCAACAGCCTTCTAAGCTGTGGGTCGTAGGTTCGAATCCTACTAGTCACACCAAAAAATTAAGGATTAGTAAAATGGCAAAAGTAAAAACAAGTGGCAAAGTTGAGCGTAAAACAATTAAAAAACGCACTTCACAAGGTGGTAGTAAGCCAAAGCGCTCTTCAATGAACAAAAGTTTTAAATCAGGATTTAAGAAAAATCGTGGCCAAGGGAAGTAATGAAACTTGTATTCGACATAGAGACCAATGGTCTTCTGGATAAGCTAGACAAGGTATGGATGATTCATACGTATGATTTAGATACTGACATTGAAAAAACCTTTTGTGATGATGATCCAGAGTCAGAGTCAACAAAAGCAGGTCTGGACTACCTAAATAAAGCTGATACGTTAATTGGTCACTTTATTTTAGGCTTTGATATCTTTGCTCTAAAGAAAGTTTATGGCTGGTTTCCAAAGAAAGAAATAAAGTTAGTTGATACCTTGATTTTAAGTCAAGTACTTAACTATCGGCGCTTTTCAAATGGTCGCCATAACCTTGAAACATGGGGTGAGTCGCTGGGTCACAAAAAGCCAGAGCATGAAGATTGGTTAAATTATTCTCCTGAAATGTTGCATCGTTGTCGTGAAGACACACGAATTAACGTTAGAGTGTATAAAAGCTTAATTAAAGAGCTTTCTATGCAATCAGAAAAGAAAAAGCCATTGCTTAAAAAGTCAATACGAAATGAGCATGACACACTGCTCTTTTGTAGTATGGCTAGAGAGCGTGGCTGGCGATTTGATATTAACGCTGCAAATAAGCTATTAGCAGAGATGCAGTCAGAATTAAAGGCTGTTGAGGAAGAAATTAACCCACTACTTAAGCATAAAGTAAAGGTTATTGACAAAGAGCCTCGTATGCCAAAGTGGTTAAAGAATGGTAATTATGATGCGCATACGGCTAAATCTTTTAATGTTACACAGGAGTCTGGTAAAGAGGATAGACCAATTGCGGGTGCCTTTCAACGAATTGAATTTATTTCGCCTGACCTAGGCAACGTAGACTCTGTTAAGTTGTTTTTAGAAACTCTTGGTTGGGTTCCTGACGACTGGAATTGGAAAAAGATAGGTAGAGACTTTATTAAAGTATCACCTAAGTTAACTACAAGTTCACTTTTATTATTAGGTGAGATAGGTGAAAAAATAGATAAGTATTATACTATACGCTCACGAGAACAGATCTTGTCTGGCTGGTTAAATGTAGTTGACTCTAATGGTTATTTACATGGCGATTGTTTTACAATAGGCACTCCAACATTTAGAGCAAGGCATAGTATTCTAGTTAATGTACCATCCGGTAATGCGTTGTATGGTAAAGAAATTAGAAGACTATTTATTGCCTCAGAGAATCACACAATTATTGGTGCAGACTCTTCAGGCAATCAATTTAGAGCATTATGTCATTATCTTAAGAATGATGAGTATACAAACGAAGTTCTTAATGGTGATGTGCATCAAAAGAACGCCGATGTGCTTAGTTCTATTCTAGATGAGACTGTGCCACGTAATCTTGCTAAACCCTTTATATATGCTTACTTGTTTGGTGGTGGCGGTGAAAAATTATCTCTTATTCTTAAAGGCAAAAGAGATAAAAAGCTAGGCAATACTGTTAAATTAGAGTTTGCAAAGCGTATTCCCGGACTGCATGAATTGATTAAACGTATTAATAATATTTATCACAAGACAGAGTCATCAGGTAAAGCTTGGATTCCAGGTCTAGATGGTACTCGTGTATATTGTGAATCTGCACACAAGGCCCTTAACTATTTGTTACAAAAGTTTGAGGCTGTTACTTGTAAAGCGGCACTTTCACAAATTATGAAAAAGTTAGATGAAGAAAATATTCCTTGGAATCCGCTTATCTTCTACCATGATGAAGTTGAGTTTGAAGTTCCAAATGAATATGCAGAAAAAGCAGCCTTAATTGCTAAAGAAGCTTTCCGTGATGCTCCAAAGGAATTTGGTGCAATGATCATGGACGGTGAAGCAAAGATAGGTTTTGATTGGTATGACGTCCACTAAGGTAATAAAATGGAACAAAAAACAATTGGTCAGCTATTGCGTGAAAAATTAGATCTTACTGCATTAAAGGAAGAAAAAATGAATTGTTTAGAAGAATTAACAGTAGAGCGTATTGAGATACAAAAAGATTACGCTAAATTTCTTTTGAAAGAATTAAGCGTAGTAGACCCTGATGTAATGTTGGCAGGGGGCGCACCAAGAGACTGGGATAATGGTAAAGCGGCAAAAGATTTAGATATCTATATTCAAGGTAAAGAAAATGAAAGTAGTTGGTCAGTAGCTCATCGGGTTTGCCAGGTACTCTCAAGGTTTGACCTTAGCATAGAGCGTGTTGAAGATTCAGATTATGGTAGCCACTCTAAAGTTAGAGATAATGGCATCTCAGCAGTATATAACCTTAAGGCTTCAATTGTACCTGTTCAAATTGTTATTTGTGAAAAATCACAAGAGCAAGTGCTTGAACTGTTTGATTGTTCAACCTCAAAGATTTATATGCGACAGCTAGGCTATATCTTGAAATCAAGTGAATATGTAGTGGGTAAAAAGTATAAGACTTATTTCCTGCGTATTGATGCAAATCAAGAGTATAAAGAACGAATACGTGCCAAATTTCCAGATTATAAAGAGATTTATGTGTTATGAAAGAAAACCCCTCTAAGAAAAAACGTTATGACGATTTGTATATGCGCTTAGCTACTGAGGTGGCTCAGATGTCATATGCAAAACGCCGACAAGTAGGGGCTTTAGCCGTAAAGGATGGAAACATTCTTGGCTTTGGCTTTAATGGAACACCTTCTGGCTTTCCTAACGAATGTGAGGATGAAGATGGTACAACCTTTGATTGGGTCCTCCATGCAGAGGTGAATTTAATTGCCAAGCTAGCAAAGAGCACAATGTCTCTTGAGGATGCAACTGTATATGTTACAACATCCCCTTGTATGACCTGCGCCAAAATGCTTGCACAATCAGGTGTAAAGCAAGTATTTTACCGTGATGCCTACTCGAAACAAGATGGCTTATATCTATTAAACAAGTTAAACATTGGAGTATCTCAATTATGAAATCTATCCGTAACACTTTTATTCATCGTGTACCTTCTGCAACTTATCATCATACTGTTGGTGAAAAGTATTTGTTCTTAGACTTTGTTGATCGTAATCGTACTATTAAGTACAAAGTTCGTTCCAAGGTAGGTAAAGTTCTTTTAGAACGTGTTAAACGTTTAGGCGTAAAGAAAGTAACATACTCACTATGATTGCATTGATTGATGGAGATGTACTTCTTCACCAATCAGTCTGGGATAAGACTTCTCTAGCTGAATGTATTGAAAAGCTAGAGGAGTTAATTACACATTGCCAAGAACAGGTGTTTTGTGATGACTATCTAATTGCTGTTGGTGGGCCAAATAATTTTAGGGAAATACTTTACCCTATGTATAAACGTAGCTCTTCTAGAGAGAAAGCCAGACAAAACAAATCCGAGTTCTTTAATGACCTTAAAGAATATTTAACAGGGCGTGTTAATGTAGTGCTTTCTTACGGTTGTGAAGCAGATGACCTACTACGCATATGGGCTAATCAAGCTCGTAAAGTTAATAAAGAATATATAGTTTGTTCAATTGATAAAGATTTAAAGTGTATTGTAGGAAAACACTACAACTTAGCTAAACAGACTATTGAAGATATTGATGAAGACTGGGCAGATAACTTTTATTGGAAACAAATTCTAATGGGGGATTCTGTAGATAACATTCCGGGTATTGAAGGGATTGGGCCTAAAAAGGCAGATAAAATATTAGAAGGTAAAAAAGATAAAGAGGAACGTAAGCAAGCAGTAATTGAAGCTTACAAAGTTGCGTACAATGATGAGTGGTATAGCTATCTCCTAGCAAATGGACGTTTAATTCACATTTGGAGGTATTATGACGACCACTTTAAAATCTAAAAAGGATAATGGGCATTGGGACTTTCCAGTACAATTGAACATTGACAAGTTCTTTGGATTTGTTTATCTTATTATAAATCAAGAGGCTAATATGATGTATATTGGTAAAAAGTTTGTAAAAGGTACAGGTAAAAAGAATCGAGGTGTTGAAAGTAATTGGAAGACTTACACTAGCTCTAGTAAAGCAATTAATGATGATATTAAGCTAAATGGCAAAGCTCATTATAAATTTATTATTCTTGACGGCTATACTTCAAGAGGTGGTGTAGGTTGGGCAGAGACTTGGTCGCAGTGTTACGTAGAAGTACCTAGCAATAATCATATCTGGTATAACCGCTTTATTGATAAAGTTAGTTGGCGGTCTAGTGAGCATATAACTAAGAGGCATAAAAATAGATTGAATAAAATTTTAAAGGATTATAGATGTATAATTTAATTCTGTTTGCTTCAATATTTAGATTGACAGCAGTTGCTATTATACTGATACAATGCGGGTATATCCTAACAGATAGCGCCCAAGTAATTGCTTCTATTGATGTGTTACTCTTATCTTCTGGTTTAATAATTCTTGGTAATTTTTGTACTTATCTGATAAATTATACTTATGGGAAAAATAGTTAATAAAAATCAACCATGTTTAGGTAATGCCTGCGGGAGTAGTGATGCTAGACAAATCTATGAGGATGGTACCTCATTTTGCTTTTCATGTAAAGGCTATTTTAAAAAAGAAGAGGACATATTGCAACCAGTTATAGAAGATAAACAAATTAAAACAAAATGGCCTTCCATTGAAGAAATAGATGGCTATGATACAAGAGGTTTTAAAGAGCGCGGTATTACTAAAAAAGTTTCAGAGTTTTTTAAAGTTAGAGTAGGTTACGATATAGATGGTCAAATTGCAGAGCATTACTACCCTTATGGTTACCCAAAGGTTGAAGGCTATAAGATTAGAAAATTACCAAAAGAATTTTTATCAACTACAAAGTTGAATAGTTTATTTGGTCAATCTTGTTTTAATGGAGGTAAGACGATTGTTATTACTGAGGGTGAGCTAGATGCAATGTCTGTTGCACAAGCTTGGTTTGATAAGTATGGCACCATTTATCCTGTTGTGTCTATTGCAGGTGCAGCGCACACAAAGTCTTTATTGGCTCAACGTGACTGGATTCGCAACTTTGACAAGGTAATTCTTTGGTTTGATAATGACGAGGCTGGTCGTAAGGCCACCGAAGAAGCTGCAAAGATTATTGGTATTGACAAAGTACATATTGTTAAAACTAATGAAAAGGATGCCTCTGATATACTTACAAAGAACGGTGGCAAGGCAGTAATTGCTGCACTGTATGATGCAACAAAGTGGAGTCCTTCTGGTATTATTTCATCAGCAGATACTTGGGATCTTTATAAGGGTGAACAAAACGCTGAATATATACCTTATCCTCCTTTTGCAGTTGAGTTAAATAATAAAATTTATGGTCGTAGGCTTGGCTCATTAACGATGCTCACATCAGGCACGGGTATGGGTAAGACATCTTTTGTTAAAGAAGATCAGTATCACTTATTAAAAACAACTACAGACTTGATTGGCGTTTGTTCATTAGAAGAATCCGTTGGTGAAGCTGTTAAAAACATTATGGCATTAGAAGCTAATCGTAGGATTCAGCTACCTGATGTTACAATGACAGAAGAAGAAGAACGTAGTTATTGGGAAGCAACTATGGCTTCTAATAGGTTTGTTTTTCTTGACCATCAGGGTAGCGTAGGTGATGAATCTTTAATTAGCAAAATGGAATTTATGGCCCTATCAGGCTGTAAGTATATTTATTTAGACCACATTACGATCGCGGTGTCTGAGTCAGAAGACAATAAAATCAATGGCGCAATTGATAAGATGATGTCAGACTTATTAAAGCTAGCTAAAAGACACAATGTATGGATTGGTGTTATATCACACTTAAGAAAAACTAGTAACAATCAAAAATCATTTGAAGAAGGCGCAATCCCTTCGGAAGATGACCTAAAAGGTTCTGGCGCTTTAAAACAAATTCCAATGCAAATCCTTGCTATATCAAGAAACAAAATGGAAACTGATTTAAATAAGCGTAATACTTCACACTTGTGGATTTTGAAAGACCGATTCACGGGTAGAACAGGGCCAGCGGGTAGTTATCAATTTATAGAAGTAACAGGTAGACTAGAACCTTCTAATTTTGTTTCGGTAGAAGAAGATAACTTTGACTTATGATTATTAAATTATATATTTTAAGCCCAGATGGGAAGTATATTGAGTATGATTATCCTGAAGACTGCTATGATATAGCAAAAGAAGATATGGAGGGTCTGACAAAAGAAGGTGTTTATTGCTTTTTATTTGCATCAATACCAGAGTTAGCAGACCATGTACATGAAGAATTATTATTAGAAAGACCATGTTTATGTTAAAGACAGAACAACAATTAGAAAGTTATTACAACTCAATTATTAAAAATTTTATCGATGAGCATGAAATTACTCATTTTTTAAATAAACCAGAAATATTTAAAAAGCATGATGATGAAGATCGTGAATGGTTAATTTTACGTTGGTTAGATGATAATGGTTGGGTAGAGGTAGAAAATGAAGACCTAGAAGAAAATACAGAAGTAATGGAATATGACATTAATTGGCCTTTTCCTACAACTAAACCAGAAGATACAGAATGAAATACAAAGGTATTGAAATTGATCTAAGTCGTGATGACTTGCTTACTGACTATGCAAGAGACATGGTCATGGACTTTTACGCCGTAGATGGTGAAAAGTCGCCACAACACGTTTATGCTCGTGCAGCAGTTGCATGGAGCAAATTTAAAAATGTAAACGATCTAGCGCTGGCACAACGACTTTATGACTATGTGTCAAAAAAGTGGTTTATGTTTGCTTCCCCTGTACTATCTAACGCACCAGACGAAAATGCAAAAGCTAAAGGACTACCTATTTCATGTTTTCTTACCTACGTTCCGGACACGGTTGAAGGACTTATTTCTCATAGTTCTGAGCTGCGTTGGCTCTCTGTTATGGGTGGTGGTGTTGGCGGTCATTGGGGTGATGTCCGTAGTGTATCAGACGTTGCGCCTGGTCCTATCCCTTTTCTTCACACGGTAGATGCCGATATGACAGCTTACCGTCAAGGTAAGACAAGGAAAGGCTCTTATGCAGCATATCTTGATATTGAGCATCCTGATGTGCTTGAGTTTATTGGCTTGCGTGTGCCTACTGGTGACAACAATCGTAAGTGTTTTAATTTACACAACGCTGTCAATATTTCTGATAGCTTCATGGAGGCCGTTAAAAAAGGCAAAGAATATGAGCTAATTGACCCTAAACGTGGTAATACAGGTGAATGGGCAGATGCAAGGGCAGTTTGGCAAAAGCTACTAGAGACCCGATTTCGTACGGGTGAACCGTATTTAAATTTTATTGATACAGCTAACCGAGCATTACCACAAGCTCTTAAGGATCGAGGTCTAAAGATTCACGGTAGTAATCTTTGCAATGAAATTCATTTACCAACAAGTGAAGAACGAACAGCTGTTTGTTGTTTAAGCTCTGTTAATCTTGAGTACTATGACGATTGGTCTGATACTACAATGATTGCTGACTTAATCACTATGCTAGACAATGTATTACAGTACTTTGTGGATAACTGTCCTGACTCTCTATCCCGTGCTAAGTTCTCTGCTGAAAGAGAACGTTCACTTGGTCTTGGCGCTATGGGCTTTCATAATTATCTACAACGACATAATGTTGCATTTGGTAGTAGCAAGTCTGCGTTGTTAAATGAAACTATTTTTAATTTAATTAATATAGAAGCTACTTGGCAAAGTAAAGACCTTGCTAAAGTTCGTGGAGAGGCTCCCGATATGGAAGGTACTGGTATGCGTAATGCACACCTATTAGCTATCGCACCAAATGCGTCTAGCAGTATTCTTCTTAGTACCTCACCTAGTATTGAACCTAATAAGGCTAATGCGTATACACATCGTACAAGGGCCGGTTCTTTTCTGGTTAAGAATGCGTATCTAAAAAGGTTATTAGCTAGTATTGATCGTGATACTCAAGAAGTTTGGAGCGATATTATTACTAACAATGGTTCTGTTCAACATCTACCATTTTTAGATGAAGCAACTAAAGAAGTATTTAAAACTAGTTTTGAGTTAGATCAAATGTCGATTGTTGATTTAGCCTCAGATCGTCAAAAATATTTATGTCAAGGGCAGTCAGTCAATCTATTCTTTCCTGCTGGAGTCAGCCGTGAGGAAGTAAACAAAGTACACTTTAAATCTTGGGAAAAAGGTCTTAAAGGCCTGTATTATTTACGTACAGAGGCTAAGCAACGAGCAGAAAATGTTTCAAAGAAGGTTGAAGCGAATAAGTTAAAGAATGACGAAAGAACTATTATTTATGGTAAGAAAAGTTGCCCGTTTTGTAACAGTGCTAAGAGTCTACTTGAAGGTCAAAATATTATTTATGAGTATATCGATATTGAGGCTGAAGGTAAAACTGCTGCAGAAGTTACGGGTCGCCCGGATGTACGTACAGTTCCGCAGATCTATTTAGAAGGTAAGTATATAGGTGGTTTTAATGAACTACGAAGCTATTTTGCTAATCAACAAGAGGCCGCCACGCAAACTGAAGAAGATGAGTGCCGAGCATGTGAAGGATAATATTAAATGTCATTATTGAGTTTTTCTCAAACATACAAACCGTTTAGACATGAATGGGCTGTAGAACTAACAAAGAAACATGAAGAGATCCATTGGGTCGAAGAAGAAGCAGATTTATCTGAAGACGTAAATGACTGGAAGCTAAAGCTTTCTATGCAAGAGAAAGAGTTTATTACTCATATATTGCGTTTGTTTACACAGGGAGATGTTCAGGTAGGTCAGAATTATTACGACTTTCTTATTCCAAAATTAAAGAATAATGAAGTTAGAGTGATGCTAGGCTCTTTTGCTAGTCGTGAGGGTACACATCAACGAGCATACGCATTGCTAAATGATACACTAGGTTTGCCTGATGAGGAGTATCACAAGTTCCTTGAGTATAAAGAAATGTCTGATAAGATTGACTTTATGCAAAGTAACGATTCTAATTCCCAAACAGGTCTTGCACTAGCATTGGCTAAAGGTGTATTTAATGAAGGTGTTGCTTTATTTGCCTCATTTGTAATGCTATTAAATATGCAACGCTTTGGTAAAATGAAGGGCATGGGCACTGTGGTTGAGTGGTCTATTCGAGATGAGACAGTACACGTAGAAGGCGGCGCTAAACTATTTAAAGAGTTTTGTGCAGAACACCCACGTATTGTTAATGATGAGCTTAAGGCAAAGATTTATGAAATGTCTAAACAAGTAGTAATGCTTGAAGACAAGTTTATTGATCTGGCCTTTGAGGGTAATAAGATTGAAGGCATTACTTCTGAAGAAGTTAAAACTTATATTCGATACATTACTGATAGACGTTTAATTCAGCTAGGTTTAAAGCCTATTTTTAAAGTAAAAGAAAACCCGCTACCTTGGTTAGACTGGGTATTAAATGGTGTTTCTCATGACAACTTCTTTGAGAAACGTGTAACTGAATATTCTGTCAATGGTATGACAGGCACATGGGGATGGTAATGGCATATAGTCACTTGAGTTTGTACGAAGATTTTAAAAATACTGTATGTGGTCAAATTGAAAGTACTGATTGGTATAAATCAATGGTTACTAATCAGGATAAGTTTAATGCCTATGAAGCTTGTAGCATCTCTATCCTAGATGCAGCAGAAAATGAGAATGAAGAAGCTTTTTTATATGAATCTTTAAATATACTTCTTGATGAAAAGGCAATAGAGTTTAATGTAGAGCGTCAACCTGAAATGTAGTATGAACAAAGAAAGCAATAAAGAAAAAGAAATCTTACACGACTTTGAAAAGGAAGAACGCAAATATGGAGAACGTCAAAAGCATAATAAGATGATTCCATACAAGCGTAATTATAGTAAACAAGATGTTTACAAGTTATTGGAAGAAGAGGAAGATAATAATGAACCTTGATGAACTATTAAAAGATAATTATAATAATTGGCATCTGTATAAGGTGTCAATAAATGATGTTTCTGGAGAAGGTTTTGATTTGGCACAAAAGATATTTCGACAGGGAGCAAGTATTATTGTACCAAATGTAAATTCTGAAAGGCTTAGTAAAATTATCAGTGAGCTTTCTGGTTCCATGACTCGATACAAAGTAGTTCCTCAACCAACAATTCACCTAGAACAGGTAGATTTACTAATAAACTTTAATAAGGAACCACCTAATGGTCATGCAGCAAAACAAGTCTTCAATGTTCAATCTATTA
>Ga0209771_1000947_pt1 | contig 18986 bp, 18 predicted proteins | sample SaaInl59LU_5_DNA_FD_184639 | JGI IMG/M metagenome (GOLD analysis project Ga0209771, IMG submission 184639) | Marine microbial communities from expanding oxygen minimum zones in the Saanich Inlet - ESP_59LU_5_DNA (SPAdes) (version 2) | ecosystem: Environmental > Aquatic > Marine > Intertidal zone... | reverse complement strand
ACCAGCTATATGATTTAACCAAGTATTATTCGTTTAAGTCCAGTGACCCCACAATTATATCTTATGACATTCTAACTGCTATCGGTAGTACAATAAATTTATCAGACCATAACTTAGTTGTAGACCCAACATTCACATATCCGTTTGGCTACACAAGTGGCGATGGTTCAATAGCCGCTACAGGCACTGAAAGTTTAATCACGTTCTGCTCAGGTATTAGAGCCTATCCTAACGCTTCTGAAGTTACAGAAGTTATTAATGAAAGTGCGTTTGATACTGTAGTTCCGGCAGCTAATGACTATCAGCTAAATAACTATGAAGTCAGCGAAGATGGCACTAAGATGTTTGCCTTTGCTACGTCTACTAGTTCAGATGCTTGTAACGTGATTATTGAGTATACGCTTAGCACACCTTATGACGTGTCTACGGCTACACAGACTAACACATTATCTACTGGCTTTATCAACGGTCAGCAAGGCTATGGTCGAGTGGTAGACGGTGGCACAAAGGTTATTTGGTCTAAACGTTGGGGTACTTGGTATCAATACAACTTGTCGACTGCATGGGATTTATCAACAGCAGGAGCAAGACAGAATATATCATTTGACGCTAGACGTACAGGGTTTGACTTTAGCGACGATGGTTTAAAACTATTTACTAGTCGTGATGCTCAAGACACAGCCGGTATTTATGTATATACGTACACATTGACGACACCTTTTGATATTACAACTAAAGGTGCAGGAGTAGAAACAAACTTAGGACTATCATCATTATTCACCGGTACAGTCTACCAGTTCCACCGAACATTACGTTGGATGAAAGGTGGCAACTTCATGGTGTATAACGACAGTGCGACAGGTAACTTCTATATCTTTGAGGCGTCTACAGCGTATGACCCTAGCACATTAACATTAGTTGATACACTAGAAACAGGCTTAACAGGCTATGCAGGGTTTGACATTATCGAGCCTATCGAAAAGCTACAGTTACAGTCTACGTTCAATGTTGGCGGTACATATGATGTTAAAGAGTTTGAGTTTCACCAACAGACTGACTTCAATGGTGCGCCTGAGACTATATACGTCAAAGCAACAAACTTAGCAGCTACAGAGCTTTTCGACAAGATAGAAACTACAGGTACTGTTACACTACAGAACGGTGCGACAACTGACATGACTATTCAGGACGCTAACGGTCTATCATTAGCCGTGACAGTGACTAACGTAGTTCCTACAAGTCGCATACAGTTATATAATGTAACTAAAGGCACTGAGTTGTCAAATGAGATAGTTGCAGGAACAACATATACGTTCCCATATCTAGCAGGTATCCCTAGTTCTGTTATCGAGTCAGGCGATGAGATTCGGGTTAGACTAGCGTGTGCAGCAGGTACAACAGCTTATGACTGGTTCGAGACTACAGCGTTTGCAAGTGACTCAGGTGTATTCAGTACGGCTAACCAATCTATTCTTGATTCTTACACTATTGTTGGTATTGACGGCTCTACAGTAACAGAGTTTATCTTGGATAACCCTAACATTGATGTTGACCTTGATGACCCTGATGGTTTGTCACAGAAGAAGCGTTTGGTTGCGTGGTTGTACTATGCAGTCGCTGCCGATGCTGAAGGCATGAGAAACTTCTTTAAGGTTGTAGACCTACAGGACTCAGGTAACGCTATACTTAATGTAGACGTAGCTGACGTTAAAGTGGATAACATTGGTAATCGACAGTGCTTATTTACAGACACTGACTTCTACCTCTATCGCTCAGATGGTGTATCATGGGTACAATATCCTAGTACAGGTAACTACGGTATAACCTCAGACAGTGGTAAAATCTATGTAGCCGAAACAGGCGTGTCAGGCTTAACACCTGCTGAGTCTCTACTACTAGAACAAGCAGCGTCAAGCAGTGGTGGTAGTACAGCACCTACAGTCGAGGAGATACGACAAGAGATTGACACTAACAGTACACAGTTAGCTTCTATTAAAACTACTGTAGAAAGCACTCCTGACTACACAGGCGATTTAGAAGTTATCAATCGTGGTGTTCAGAAAGCATCGTTAGCAGTGCCACATTCTGAGGACTTACCATAAGTTATTGTAAAAGTCAAGAAATAAATTAAAAAAAGACTTGACATTTGCTAAAAAGTATGTTATACTATATAGTATATATAGCGTCATGCCGAGGAGGACAACATGACAACAGAAGAACAGAAATACTATGATAATTACTTTGAACTGTTTGCGTCTGCAGGTTGGGCGCAATTAGTTGAAGAACTGAAAGACAGAGAAGCGGCTTATGACGTTTCTTTCTTACGTGATGAGAAAGACCTTTATAAAGTACAGGGTGAACTTTCCATCTTACGAATGCTGACTAACTTTGAACAATTTATTGAACAGGGCTATGAAGCTTCAAACTTCACGTCTAATTAATCTCAGAGGGCTAGAGACTTAGACATTTAACTTTCCACAATACTATTAAAGTACGGAGAAATGCAATTATGGCAGAACTAGACAGTCGTCCAGAAGACTACAACGAAGAAACCTTTACTACTTTTGACGAGACTCCTGAACAGGAAGAAACTCCAAAGAGTGGCTATGAGGCGTACGCAGAACCAGAAGTAACGCAAGAAGAACCAGAGGAAGATGACTTACCTGATAAATACAAAGGTAAGGACGTTAAGGATATTATTGCAATGCACCAGAATGCTGAAAAGCTTCTAGGCAAGCAATCATCAGAAGTTGGCGAGTTACGGAAGGTGGTTGATGACTTCATTCAGACACAAACTGTTGCACAACAACAACAAGCCCCTGCACAGTCAGTGGAAGAGAGCATTGATGACTTAGACTTCTTTGAGAACCCGAAAGAAGCTATTTCTAAGATGTTAGAGAACCACCCGTCAGTCAAACAGAGTCAACAAATGGCTGCTCAATTAGCGCAACAACAAACTGTTGCTAAACTAAAAGCAAACCATCCAGACTTCAATGACATTGTAGCCGACCAAGGCTTCATAGACTGGGTAGGTAAATCTAAGGTACGCACTAACCTATTACGTCAAGCAGACGCTTATGACTATGACAGTGCTGATGAGCTATTTAGTCTTTGGAAAGAACGTCAATCAATGGTGAAAGACACAGTTCAGAACGAAGCAAAGGCTCGTAAGCAATCTGTTAAGGCTGCCTCTACAGGCAACGTAAAAGGCTCAGGCGAACCAAGTAGAAAGAAAGTCTACAGACGTGCAGACATTGTAGAACTTATGACTAAAGACCCACAACGTTATCAATCGTTGGCTTCAGAAATACGACAAGCGTATGCCGAAGGTAGGGTTAAATAACTTTTTTAATATTTAAAGGAAATTCAAAATGGCTAACTTAACTCCAGCTACTAATAACACTGTAACACTAGCAAACGCAGCGACGTTTATCCCAGAACTATGGTCTGATGAGGTAATCGCAGCATATAAGAAATCTCTTGTCCTAGCTAACTTAGTACAGAAGATGCCTATGACTGGCAAGAAGGGTGACACTATGCACATCCCTAAGCCTACTCGTGGTACTGCTTCTGCTAAAGCCGCAGCTGACACAGTAACAATCCAACAGACTTCTAACGATGAGTTAGTTATCACTGTTGACCAACACTTCGAATACTCACGTTTAATCGAAGATATCACAGAAGTACAAGCGTTTGATTCATTACGTCGCTTCTATACAGAAGATGCAGGTTATGCACTAGGTCTTAAAGTTGACAATGACTTGTTCGGTCTAGGTAAGAAACTTGGTGATGGTGATGGTTCATCTTGGGTGCATAGCGCTGCTTATCAGTTCAACACTACTACTGGTGCTGCTGAAGCTTATGACGCTGATGGTACTGCTGATATCGGTGCTTTCAATGATAAAGGTTTCCGTGACCTTATTCAAATCTTAGATGACGCTGACGTTCCTATGGACTCACGTGTACTAGTTATTCCACCGTCTGCTGTTAATGAGATTCGTGGTATTGACCGTTACAACAGTTCAGACTTCGTAGATGGTCGTTCAGTAATGAATGGTCAAATCGGTACTCTTTACGGTATTGATGTATACGTATCGTCTAATGCACCTGTAATGGAAACTGGCGTTAAAGCTGGTATCTTAATGCACAAAGATGCGTTCGTACTTGCAGAGCAAATGGCTGTACGTTCACAGACTCAGTATAAGCAAGAGTTCTTAGCAACCCTTTACACTGCTGACACTTTATACGGCTTAGAAGTATATCGTCCAGAAGCGGGACTAGTTATCGCTTTACCTGCATAATCTAGAGTTATCTTCATAGGGCTTCTTAGGAGGCTCTATCATAGATAACTTTCAACAACACAACGGAGTATTATATGGCAATTTTTAGAGGCGTTGGTGGGGCTGTTGGAAGCACTACAAGCGCAGTTATTAGTGAAGCAACAGAGGCAGCTCAGACAGCTACAGAGAAGGCTACTGAGGCTGCTACAAGTGCCTCTAATGCGTTCGCAAGTGAAACTAATGCAGCTACCAGTGCTTCTAATGCACTATCCTCAGCAAACTCAGCAGCTAACTCGGCTGCAATCTACGACGACTTCCTAGACCGCTATTTAGGCGCTAAGACTACAGAACCAACTACAGATAACGACGGTAATCCTTTACAAGTCGGTGCATTATACTATTCGGAAAACGATGAAGAACTATTAGTTTGGTCTGGTAGTGTTTGGGTTTCTCCTTTGGTATCTCCTGCTATTCGTGATAGCTTTGCAGGTGACGGTTCTACAGTAGCCTTTACACTGTCTCGTGACCCTTCCACAGAAGCTAATACACAAGTATATATCAATGGTATATATCAGAACAAGTCTACTTACAGTGTCTCAGGAACAACTCTAACGTTCTCTACAGCCCCTGAAGATGGTGATAGTATTGAGGTTATGTCTCAGAAGTCTACGTCAGTTCTAATGGCTGACACAGATAACGCTACGTACACAGCGTCAGGCGCAGGAGCAGTCACAAGAACTCTCAATGAGAAGCTAGGTGATACTGTTAGTGTTAAGGACTTTGGAGCTGTTGGTGATGGTGTAACAGATGATACACAGGCTATTCAGGCTGCTTTAGACAGCGGGGTTAAGACAGTATATGCTCCAGAGGGTACTTATAAATTAATAGGTACTTTGTTAGCTCCTAGAGGTGTTAGTCTTAAAGGTGATGGCGTAGGCGCTACAGTTTTTGACGCATCCTCTATGGACTACCTAACGGCAGGGGCTCAAGGGGCTAACGCTGTCATTAAGACTGCCGAAGGGTCTTTTGATGCGCTTCCTGATTTGCTTAATGATGTTAAAATCAATGATAAAGAAATAACTTTTGTTTCGGCTCATGGTTTATCTGTTGGAGACATTGTACATATCTATAACCCTACTGACGGAAGTTGGTTAGGCAATAGACCTGTCTATCGTGCAGGTGAGTATTTAAAAGTGTCCGCTGTTAATGGCAACACCGTTAGATTTGAAGGTTCTGCTGTTGATGATTATTTAGTGGCCGCTGTAGACCTCTACAAGGTTAACATGGCGAGTGTAAACTTTAGTGGGTTTACATTGCACTGTAACCCTAGCGCTCAGGGTACTTCATTTAGAGGGTTAGAGGTACATACTTGTAAGCATTCGTCAATTAGGGATGTTGAGGTTATTACAGCTCCTTATATCGGCATCAGCGCAGTAATGTGTTTTGACATCACGATAGATAACTGTACAGCCTCTGACAACTTTGAGGATGAGTGGGGTGGAGAGTATGGACTAACTATTTCAAACTGTTCTTATGTGAGCGTTACTAACGGTTACTATGTATCTCAACGACACGGGATAACTACAGGAGGCGGTACTGGAGTTGGTACAACAACCTGTCGCTTTATGACTTTTACGAACAACCGTGTGACCACCGAAGGGACTGTTCAGGGTTTTGACCTACACGGAAACGCTGAGTACGTGAACATTGCTAATAACGTCTTTGATAGCGGTGCTGTGTTAGGAGGTGATTATATCACGTTGTCTGACAATACTATTTACGGACATATTGTAAATGGGGCAGCTGTTATTATATCCGAAGTAAAGGGGTGTCATTACGTTATTACAGGTAACCTAATTAAATCTAACATGGAAGACAACAGTAGAGGCCAGTTCATTGATTGCGGTGGTAATAGCAGCTCTTTAGACTCTAACGTAACGAGGGGTGGTATTTTCAATATCTCTAATAACTCTTTTGTTTACGAAAAAGTTGCTAATGACGATCAAGAATATGCGGGCGTTGTAATACGTAATACCGCTTATTCGGGCGTAAATGATATATCTATCTCTTTTGTCGGTAACACATGTGAAGTTGTAGATGAACATGAAGATGTTGATAACTTAGTATTACAAACCATATTATCTATAGAAAATGATGGGGGAAATCCTTTCGACCAAGTGACAATCGCTAATAACACAGGTCGAGGAGGTGTTAGAGGTTCTGGCGCTGCTGATTTCCTTGTAAGAACTTTAAGTGTGACGGGTAATAATTTATCATACGGTTATCAATGCACATTTTTTGGTGTTCGTGAAAGTGCTTTAATTGCCAATAATACATTTAAAAACATTAAATTGGACATAGGGGCGCTTGGTGATAGCGCAGGTCAACTTGCTAAGTTAATTAAGATTAGCGATAATTATATCTATGACAGTATGTGGGGTATGACTGGTAGTAGTTCTACAAGGACAAGCATACGTGCTTGGTATGCTGAGACGGTCTATATATCAAACAACGTAACGGACGATAATGATAACCAGTATGTAAGGTACACAAGTGGAGCTTCGGTGTTTACTGCTGGCGAAACTGTCACAGGAAATACTTCTGGTGCTACTTATACCCATTATGATTCTTATGGTGATTTCTCTTTGGTTAAGAAAAGCATCTCAGGAACTCTACAAATTGGCGAGACTGTAACAGGGAGTACTTCTGGTGCTACAGCTGCTTTGTCTACCACGACAAACGCAAGCACAGCTGTTCGAGATTATTCAGTGTTGACGGCGGATAGCTTGTATACAATAGGTAATGTCACTGTTCAGGCTAGATCCTCTTATAAATCAGGTGTAACTACAGAAACAGCCCTATAGGACTAACTTATGAAGACTCTAAAAGACTTAGCAAACCGTTGGCAATACACAGCTGACAAGTCTGAACAATGGGTTATACCAAAGGTTGAAGCTGATGGGGCTGTTAGAGACGATTGTGATGGGTATGCTTTGGCTGCCCTTTACATTCTCTCAGGACACTCCATGTGGAAGTTTTGGTACAACTTGATATTCAAAGACGCTAAGATATGCTATGTAACTAACAATGGAGGCGGCCATGCGGTGCTTAGGTTTAACGGCCAGTATATTGATAACTGGTCAAAGGAACTAACCACTAAAGAGGCTATGGAGTCTTTTGGTCACAACTTTGAAAAACGTGGGTTTTACTTTTGGCAGGTAGCTATTAGATTAGCGTTTACAAAAGTGTTTGGAAAGACAATTTAAAGGATAACTAATGAGTGAAGATAGACTCAATAGAATTGAACAGAAGCTAGACAAACTTGTTGACATTGTTGAGTCTATTGCTCGTGTCGAGGAAAAGATAGTTTCTAATGATAAGCAAACGAAACGTCTAGAATTACGTCTAGATAAAATGGAAGATGAGGTGGCTGAGCTGGGAAAGCTTGCTAGGCAAAACTCTGGAGTAGCTAGATTTGCCGATAAATTCTTTTGGCTACTCATAGGCGGTGTCGTTAGTTTCGGAGTGTGGCTTGTACGCACAGGAGTAACAGCATGATTCCATTAATATCAGCAATAGGCTCAATAGCCTCTCAATGGCTTTCTAACAAGGCTGAGAAGTCTAAGGCTAAACACACTAAGGAACTGGAGATAATTCAGCAGGGAGGCAACTGGGAAGAACTACATGCCCAAGGCAGCCAAACATCTTGGAAAGACGAGTGGTTTACTATATTGTTTAGTGTGCCACTTATCATGTGCTTTATACCGTCGTTAGTGCCATACGTTGAACAGGGCTTCATAGTCCTTGAGAGAATGCCTGACTGGTATAAAGGCTTCTTAGGTGCAGCAGTAGCAGCATCATTTGGTATTCGTTCGTTAACTAATTTCAAAGGTAAGTAATATGAACTGTAAGACACATAAAGCTCCTAAGCGTAAAGCGCCACAGCGTGGTAGTCGTACAAAGGCTAATAAGGCTAAGCGGAGTTTGAAATAAATGATTAAGAAATCCAGAGCATTAACCACAACGACTAGCCTACAGACTATCTATACAGTGCCTAACGGCAAACGTGCGGAATGGAAGATGCTTTGGGTTAGTAACGTAAGTGGTTCTAACGGTACATTTGACATAACATATTACAACGCAGAGAGTGACCAAACGTTTACATTCTTTGATGACCATGTGTTATCAGCTAAAGACTTCTTTCAGATAGGTGGTGACTACTATGAGTTTGTCACGATGAGAGAAGGTGACTACATACAGATAAGTGCTAGTCAGGCTATGACAGCTGTTGTCAGTGTAATAGAATATAACGATATTATCCAAGGAGGTTAACATGCCGGCTAAGAAAACAACTAAGGCAGATAAGAAGTACGCCAATGGCACAACCTATAAAGACTCTAAAGGTAAAACACATAAGCGTACATCGGCTAAAGGCACTAAGCGTGGTGATGCTTATTGTGCTAGGTCATCAGGACAAAAGAGTAAAGACGGTACAATGTCTCCCAAGTTAAAAGCTAGACGTAAGGCTTGGGGTTGTAAAGGCAAGAAGTCTGTAAGAAAATAATTAAACCACAATAATAAAACAAATAAAAACTTAGGAATAAAACATGGCACAAACTAGAGCTACGGCTAAACAGGTAACTTTCAAGGGTGATGGCACAGGTGCTGTCGTTCGTAACATTCATGACAAACTAGGCGATACTGTTAGTGTTAAAGACTTTGGAGCTGTAGGCGACGGAGTGACAGATGATACAGCGGCTATTCAGGCTGCTATTAATGCGGCTATATCTAGTAAACTACCAGTATTTATACCGGGCGGTACTTATATTGTAAGTGATACTATACAAATTAATAATTCTCAGTCATTAACAGTGCAAGGATGTGGCGAAAGAATAACTGTTATTAAGTTTAACAATGCAATTGTTGACAAGGTTATGTTTGACCTTACAAAAGCATCGTCGAGAACAGTATTAAAAGATTTGTTTTTAGAAGATGAAAACGCTGGGACATCTAGCTGTATAAGAATGACAACGGGACGCAGACCAGATGACCTTGGTTCTATTGCCCATTACAAGGATAGCTTGGAAAGATGTAGCGTTAGCTATTTCAAGGTCGCTGTACATTTCGATACTGACGCTGATAGACTGAACGGAAATGAACACGCTTTTCTGTCTGAGAGCTTGTTTTTACATACAAGGTTTAAAAATAATAGAACTACGTTTTTAGTTCAAAATATACAGGCGGTGGATATAACGCTTATTGGTACTGACATAGAGAATGATGATTCTGGCGAAGAATACACAGTTATTACTGATAGCGTCGGTGCTAGTTTTAGGATGTTTGGCGGTAGTGTTGTTATTAGAGGTAAATTTTATTCTGGAACATACTTACCAGGTTCTGTAAGTTTATGGCAAGCTGGAAAGCTCTATATAAATGACACTCGATTTGAGCTACGTGGCGGAAGAACACTCGATGTTATTTCATTACCAATTAGCACAGCTCAGATAAATCTGTCTGTAGAGTTTGATAGCTGTTTCTTTTTGTGCTTTGCCCAAGACTTGAAATTCGTGGATTATTTGGGTAAGTCTCAATTAATAATGAAAAATTGTAGAGCATTGTCGGGCTCTTTAACAATAGAACAAAGACCATATCAAGGTTATTCGGCTACATATTCTGGAGGCTATTATTTATCTAGTGGATGGGTAAAAGTTACTGACTCATACAATATTAAGTACAATAAAGGAACTCCCGTTAGTGGTGTTGATAGCTATGTTGCTCCTGTGACTATCAAAAATATAGGAAGCGATGGTTCGTTTAGTTCTTTGTTAGATGCAAATGGGTTTTTAGAATATGACGCTTCAAGCTATAACCAATGGGGCGCAGGTCTAAACGCTCTTGAGTATGGTCTTGTTGGCTATGGAATTGATAGGCCTACTTCTGGCTTTGGTGATGTCAAGTTAAAACTTCCTTATGGCGCAAGACCTTGTAAGCTTGTTATGTATAAAGAGCCTCAAATACGTACAAGTGCTACCGAGTTTGAACTCTACGCTGTAAAAGACGAAGCTGATTGGGCTAGCAGCACTTTTGATTACACTTTGGATGCTGTGTTGTTATGTACTACAGGAGTAACTACAAACAACTACGGTGAGTTTGAAGCTTCTGTACGAACTACTTCTAGTTATTTTACAGGTACATTAAAAGCAGGAAGCAGTAACTGGACTGAAGGTAGGATTTATCTACGTGCGGTAGGTGGCGTGCAGAATCACGGCATGGTTGGTGTTAAGTATTTATAAGAGGACTAAACAGATGCTCCCACTAGACAAACAATTACACTTCCTAGTAGGGGCTCTACTGGCCTCTTTAGCCTATCCCTTTGGCTACATAGCCTCTATCATCACGGTAGTGCTAATAGCCTTTGGGAAAGAGGCGTGGGACGCTACAGGCCGTGGTACTCCCGATATATGGGATGCCTTAGTAACTATCATAGGCGGAGCTGTAGTTTTAACATGGTTTAGCCTAACAGGAATATAACATGGCAGCAAATAATACATTAGGAATGCTTGGGCTAGACCCGTTAGCGATTGTTAACACACCGCCTAAACAGGACGAACAAGTAGTTCCTTCTCCAAATATGTCAGCGCCTGCACAATCAGGTGTTAACGGTGTAAATACTACTGGCATGATGTCTACACAGACTCCTACAGTAAATGAATACCCATCCCCGTTTGATGTAGGTATGCCAACACAACAAACACCTGCTACTGGTATGTTAGCACAACAAGCGACTGTTTCTGAACCTACTAACACTTTAACTAAAGCAGGTTTTATCTCTCAAGCTACAAAAGATATAGAGGAAGTTGGTAGAGTAAGGCCGTCTACTTTAGAAGGTATAAACTATCAATATAACGCTTTACAGACAGGTAAAGGCTCTGCTAGTGAAGTTGAACTGGACAAAGCTAGACAGTATGCAGAGTGGGCTCAAGCACCCGGAGCGTATGCTGAAGGCACTGATGTAGATGCTATAGTAGAAGACATAATGTATTCACAGCTATCTTCAGTTAAAGAAGGTACAGCTATGGATGCTATGGATGTGGTAGTCCCTCTTGCAACTATGGCGCTTACAGCAGGGCTAGGTGGTGCTATAAGTACTGCATGGGGTGTTAGTTCAGCTACAGGTGCAGGTCTAGCAGCAGGTGGTTTAAGCCTAGCACAAGGCGATAGTTTAGATGAAGCAGTCGTTAAAGGCTTTACAGCAGGTTTAGGTGAAGCAGCTAATAGCGCTAACCAAGCTCTTTCAGCGGCTCAACAGGCTGGCGAGGCTGCAGAGGTTATCAAAGGTTTACAGGCAACTGCAGACGTTGCTAATAATATTAAGAACGTTGTAAACATAGGTCAAGCCCTTGAAAGTGGAAATATCCTAAAGGGTATTAATGCTGGTTTAGGTCTTGCAGGTATTCCTAGTCTAGAGGAAATAGCAACAGATAGTGTATTAAGCTTTGCGCCAGACTCTGAGTTTTTGATTGAAAACGCAGATAACTTAGCGACGGCCGCTTTGAATGTAGCTGAAGGTTTAGCTCAAGGTGAAACTACTGAAAAGGCCTTGTTAGGTGGTATTAACAAGTATCTACGTACAGGTGGTAATCTAAACGGTTTAGTGCCAGAAGGTCAAGACTTTAGCTTTGACTTTGACTTAGAGATGCCTGAGTGGATGCAGAGTATTGCTGAAACTGCTTCAGATATAAATAAAAACTATGTCAAACCTGCTATTGAACAGGCTGACCAGATTGTTAGAGACTTACCAACCACTAAACAAGAGTGGCAGGAAGCTGAAGCTTATGTAAATGAAAACATTATTGACCCTGTGTCTAATTCTGTTAGAGAAACAGGTAGAGGTATAGAAGAACTTTATGGACAGGCTGAGGATTGGGTTAAAGAAAACATCCCTAACATTGACTTACCTGACATTAACCTACCTGACTTAGGTGCGCTTGCTTTAGGCTCTACAGGCTCTACAGGCTATACAGGCTCTATAGACCCTCTTGATTTAGTTACAGTTAGTTTAGAAAATCCAGAGCTTGTTGAAGGGTTTGATTTAAATAATCCATTTTTAAGATAAAAAACTATTGACTTTTGACTAAAAACATGATATAATATTACTATAGAGTGTTTAGTTAAACAAAGGATAAACAATGACATATTTAGAACTCGTCAACAAAGTCTTAATAAGACTAAGAGAAGATGAAGTCAGTAGTGTTAACGAAAACAACTACTCTAAGTTAGTAGGTGAATTTGTTAATGACGCTGTAAGACAAGTAGAAGATACTTGGGATTGGTCTTCATTACGAGCAACAGTAACAGCAACTACAGAAGAAGATATTTTCAATTACATACTACCTTCTACTGGACAACATAGTAAACTACTTGATGTTATCAATGATACATCTAATAACTTCATAACCTATAAAGCGCAGCAATGGTTTAATGATAGGTTTTTAAACAAAGACTTGACCAAAGGTTCACCTTTATATTACACGTTTAATGCAACGGATATTAATGGCGATACAACAGTAGATGTTTACCCTATTCCAGATGGTGCTTATGAGTTACGTTTTAACTTAGTAGCTAGAACAACGTCGTTAAGTAATGATGCTGATAGGATATTAGTTCCACACCTGCCAATCATACACTTAGCACACGCTATGTCTGTTCGTGAACGTGGTGAATCAGGAGCGCAATCAACGCCTGAACTGTTCTATACAGCCGAAAGAACGTTATCGGACGCTATAGCCTTAGACGCTGCTAAGCATCCCGAAGAAACTACATTTTATATGGTGTAACTATGGCACAACCATTACAGAACATAACAATAGCAGCTCCTGCTTTTAAGGGTTTGAATACACAAGACAGTCCGTTATCAGGGGACGTTCAGTACGCTTCTGTGGTGGATAATGTTGTTATTGATACCTTTGGTCGCATAGGGGCTAGAAAGGGCTTACAAGTCCTTACAGGCAACCCTGAAGCGTTAAACGGTAGTACACCGACAGTCATACACGAATATGAAGACGCTAACGGTAATTTAGAGATATTAACTATAGCGGACGGTAAAGTCTTCACAGGTCTTAACACACTAGTAGATGTTACACCAGTTAGTTATACAATTACAAATGAAAACTTCAGTGCTGTTAACTTTAACGACAAGGCTTATTTATTTAACACAAACCACCAACCGTTAGTTTATGATACAGCCGGTGGCTTAGTAGAGATGGTAGCTTCATCAGGAACAGCTCCACAGGGCGATATAGTCATTGGAGGGTTTGGCAGATTGTGGGTTAGCGGTGTACCATCAGCTCCTAACACTATATACTGGTCAGACCTGTTAATCGGTGATGCTTGGAGCAGTGGCTCTAGCGGCTCTATAGACCTAGACAAAGTATGGCCAGACGGCAGTGACAAAGTAACAGCCTTGGCAATATGGAATGGTTTCCTTATCATCTTTGGTTACAATTCAATCGTTATTTATAGTGGTGCTGAAGACCCTGCAACCATGGCATTATCAGACACTATTAACGGTGTAGGCTGTGTAGCTAGAGATACAGTACAGGCAACAGGTACAGACTTATTATTCCTTAGTAGCCGTGGTGTTATGTCACTAGGCAGGGTTATACAAGAGAAGTCCAATCCTATTAACGATGTTAGTAAGAATGTACGTGATGATTTAATTAACTTTTGGAAGCAGGAATCACAGCCTGTAAAGTCTGTTTATTCCCCTGTAGATAGTTTCTACCTCCTACTATTCCCAACAAACAATTTAATATATTGCTTTGATACACGAGGATTGTTAGAGAATGGTGCTTTCCGAGTAACTACTTGGACAACAATTAATCATAGATGTTTCCATGTTAGACAAGACGATACACTACTTGTTGGCAATGCAGACGGTGTTAGCAAATACACAGGCTATACAGACAACGGTGAAAGCTACGCAATGCGTTATTACAGTAACCCGTTATCGTTTGAAAGCCCTTCACAGATTAAGATGTTGAAGAAGATAACACCTACGTTAATAACATCAGGTAGTTCACAGATTAATGTTAAATGGGCGTATGATGTAACAAACGATTATAAGACACAAACTTATCGAATAGACTCTGTAGGCGCTTCATACTTTGGAGAAGCTTTGTTTTACAGTACAGAGGCTACAGAGGACGATGCAGCTAAGTATACGTCAGGAGGCGATAAAGTGTCTATTAAGCGAGTTAACACATCCGGCTCAGGTAATTTAATATCAGTGGGGCTAGAAAGCACTATACAAGGCATACCACTTTCCATTCAAGAATTTAATATACAAGCAACTATAGGACGTATATACTAATGTCTACATATACAATCACCACGAACTTCAGCAACAAGGACACATTACCTGCTGGCTCAACAGACCGAGTTATCAAGGGTAGTGAGTTTGGTACTGAGTTTAGTAACATACAGGTGGCTATCAACGGTAACGCACAAGATATATCAAACATTCAGTCATTTACTAATGCTATTACAGCAACAGCCAGTGAATTAAATGTGTTAGATGGTGCTACAGCCTCTACAGCCGATTTAAACAAATTAGCCGCTATTACAGTGACTAGCACGGAATTGAACTACTTGTCAGGTGCTACGAGTAACTTACAGAATCAGATTAACAATATATCAACTACAGGACTACAGACTCAGATTGACACTATTAATGATACACTAGATTCAATCGTCGGTAGTATTAACAGTTTAAGCTTCAGGGTGTCATTCCTAGAAGCTGGCGGAGGGATTGAATAATGAGTTTACCTAATCAACAGGATATGAACAACCCTGCGTTACTATCACAGATGAATCAACAGCCTCAACAGGGCTTTCAAGCTACAAACCCTTTTGCTAGTTATCAAGGTATGGGTGGTGACAACTTAGACAACCTAGCCATGGCAGCAGGTGTTGGTGGTTTGTTAGGTGGTGTGCCTCTGAATAACTTAGCAGCAGGTGCTTTAGGTTATGCGGCAGGTAACTTAGGGATTGAACAGGCTAGACAGCTTCCTAGTATGCTTGGTGAATCAGCGGCTAACATTGCTAATCAGGTTGGACAAGCTGCTGAGTTTAGACCATACGCTGTGACAACTGGTGTAGGCGGTGCAGACTATTCCGCCACAGGTATGACACAGAACCTGTCACCACAGGCTCAACAGGTACGTGATTCTTTATTAGGACAAGCAGCTACACAGGCTGGTCAGTTAGGTAATGTAACGCCTGAACAGCTTATGCAACAGATGACTGCTTTACGTCAACCTGAACAGGAACGTCAGCAGTTAGCATTAGAGAATAGACTAGCTTCACAGGGACGCTTAGGTGTTGAAACAGCTGCTTATGGTGGTACACCTGAACAGTTAGCTATGCAGAAAGCTATACAAGAACAACAATCTGCTGATAGTTTAGCGGCTATTCAAGGTGCTCGTACATTACAAGGCATGGACATTCAAAACTTAACAGGTATGTTAGGTGCGTCAGGTATTCCACAACAGCAGCTTACAGCGGCTCTACAGCCTTCATTAAGCATGATGCCTTATACACAACGTGCAGGTGATTTACAAGCACAAGCATTGGCTAACTTAGGACAACAAGGTATGTCTGGTATGGTGAGTGCTGTTAACTCTGAAGCGCTATTGCGTCAAGCTCAGATGGAAAGCATTATGAACGGTTTAGGTCTTGGTGGTTCAGGAGGCGCTGCCAAAGGTAATTTGGAAGATAGTTTACTTGACAAAGGTGTTGATTGGCTTTCTGGTTTAGTTGGTGGTTTATTTGATACAGACTCAGGTACAAGTGTAGGGGCTACTGCAGACACAGGTGGTGGTAATTCCTACAGAGTAGGTGGTATAAACGACCCCGGTCTTGTTTAAGAGGAAATAATAATGGCTACAGCAAAAGAACAACTAATCAGTATGATGAACCCTCAAGCGGCTCGTTTAATAGACCAACAACTACGTGACCAGCAGGTAGCTCAACGTTCACAAGGCGCTGGAATGTTATCAGGTGTTGCACAGGCCTATACAGGCATGGGTGACTTAGCAGCTCGTGCGTTAGGTGCGTCTCCTATGGGCGCTAATGAAGCAGGCGCTATAGCAGCTCAACAGAAAGAACAACAAGAACAAGCAAAACTAGAAGCTATGCAGAAGAAGTTAGCAGGTGCTTCAAACGAACAGTTAGCCACTATCATACAGAACAATGCCGTTGCTAATCCTAAACTAGCTCAAGCAGCTAAGCAGGTGTTAGCAACTAAGCAGTCTACGTCGTCTAACCCAGCAGCAGCTTTTATTAAGGCTGTTCAGTTAGGTATTAATAATGGCTCAATTTCTTCTGAGTCAGGTATAGCTGCTATAGAGGCTGAGCAAAAACAAGCAGGTAGCGGTAGTGCCTTACTTAAATACCCACTTGAAAAGACGGATGGAAAGGATGATGGTAAATTATCAGCAGGTAACGAGAAACGTTATAATGAACTGCTTGACGAGACTAGTCGTCTGCGTAGAATGAATACAGAAACAGGAGCTATTACTAGCTTGTTAGATACAATAGACCCTTCATCAGGTGCTATAGCTAAGGTAGGAAAAGCAATTAAGACTGTGTTTGGTACAGAAGATGTGGAAAGTGTCCTGCGTACGAGAATAGAGGCTATACGTGTTGCACAGGCTATTGGTAATCTACCTCCGGGAATTGCTTCTGATAAGGATATTGAGTTGGTGTTAGGGGGTACGCTTCCTAGTACAGCTAATCCAGAAGCTTTAAAAGAATGGTTTGGAGCATTAGACCGTCTTAACAATATTGCTATAGAAGAGCAAGAAGCACAGCTTACTCATTTAGATAATAACAAGAGTATGAAAGGTTACTTCACAAAACGTAGAGAGTATAATCTTAAAAGAGCTACTGAGCTAGAGGCTAAACGTGCTAAAGAGTTAGAAAAGACTGTAAAGGCTGAACAGGCTCGTGTAGAGGCTAAACGTGCTAAAGTAAAAGCGCTAGAAGAACAGAAGGCTATTAAAAACCAGTCTATTAATGTAAGCGCAGAAGTAGGTAACTTTCAGGAGTTCTTATGATAAATATTAATGACATGACAGAAGAGGAGTTAGACCAGTACCTGCTGAAAAACTCCACTGCGTCTAAGCAATCCTCTGGACTTGATGTAGATAGTCTTACAGAAGAGCAACTAGACCGTTATCTTGCAGGTAAATCTATAGATGCTCCTGAGCGTAACGAGTTCATTGGCATGGGTAGCTCAATAGGTGGTGCATTAGGCGGTGCAGCTCTTGGCACAGCTATTTTACCCGGAGTTGGCACAGCTGTTGGTGGTGTTATCGGAGGAGCTTTAGGTGCTTTCGGTGGTGAACTAGCAGAAGATGTTATGTCGGAAGAGGACATGAACTACGCTAATGCAGCTCAAGAGGCAGCTATATCAGTTGGTTTAGATGTAGCTACACTAGGTGCTGCAAAGTGGGCTAAGCCTGCATACTTCGCAGGTAAACGTGCGTTAGGCTTTACAGCTGAAGAGGTTGGTAAGGATATTGTAGAGAAAGCAGCAGCCACAAGAGCTACACAGGTAGCAGGTACGCAAACGTCTTTACAGTCTAGTGCTGAATTGTTAGCTGAGAAAGGTGCTGTACTAACACCAACGCAGATGGGTGCAGATGGTATCTTATCTTTCTATGACAGTCTTGGGCGAAGCGGTGTCCTTTCTAGTGGTGCTTTTGATAAGAACATGGAGTTAGCTAACGAAGCGGTTAGTGGCGCTATTAACGGGCTTGTTGCTAAGAATGAAGCAGGTGTGTTAATGAAGGGTGAGTTAGGTGCTGCAATTGATAATGTTTTCATGGAAGGTAAGAAAGCATTAGGTAAGCAGTATGAGCTTGGTTTAAATGACGTTATGTCCTCTTTAACTAATAACACTATTAACGTGATGCCTATCCATAAGTCAATAGACGGTTTTATTAAATCTTATTCTAGTAAGCTTGGCGGCACACAGTTACAAGATGGTACTATAAAGCTATTAAGGGGCATCCAGGATGACTTATCAGGCGGCTTTAAACTGGTAGATGAAGTAAAGGAAGTAAAAGTACCTTACACTAATTCTTTTGGTCAGAAGATGTTTAAGACTGAGAAGCAAGTAGTAGGTAAGAGAAAAGTCCCTGTACCTATCCCGGCTGCACAGCTCATAGAGTGGCAGAAGAAGCTTAACAAGGTTATAACGGAAGCAGGTAATCCACTAAGTCCTATGTACAATAAAGCTGTTGATGCTGAGCTTGCTAAAGTCTCTAGCGTCTTATCAGGCTCTATAGACAAAGTAATGACTAAAGTTAACCCTGAAGCTTTTGGTAAGTACCAAGCTGTTAAGAAGGCATACAGTAAAGGGATTAAGACGTTACGTCCTGATAACATTAAGTCTATTATCAACTCAGCAGCTAAAGAGGACTACGATAGACTTGGTAAAGTGATGTTGCAAGAAGGAGTCACTAATCTTAGTCAGTTTAATAATACATGGAAAGCAATGAACTACGCTGTAAAGTCTATGAATCCTAAACAGCTTACTGAGCTAGGGTTTAAGAATAAAGATGAGTTGTTCAAGACTATTAAATCTTCTTATGTGCAGAACATATTCCCTAACGTTAACGCAGTAGACTTTGACATTGC
>Ga0209771_1000946_pt1 | contig 19016 bp, 9 predicted proteins | sample SaaInl59LU_5_DNA_FD_184639 | JGI IMG/M metagenome (GOLD analysis project Ga0209771, IMG submission 184639) | Marine microbial communities from expanding oxygen minimum zones in the Saanich Inlet - ESP_59LU_5_DNA (SPAdes) (version 2) | ecosystem: Environmental > Aquatic > Marine > Intertidal zone ... | reverse complement strand
TATTCTTTTTATCCGCTTTATTAATCTTCGCTTGTAGTAGTGATGATAGTAATGATAATTCAAACATTACCTTTTTCGAAAAGTACAATGGTATTGTATGGGAAGAAGTTACTGAATTTGATTACCTAAATAGAATTCAATTCCTTAACGGGAACATTGTAACTATCAATGCTTACTTTGTTGAAGACCAATACGAAGATTGTGTTTCAAACTTACTGTACTCAACCTACATAATTGAATTAAATGAGGACAGTTTTGTTATATTTAATGAGGTTTCAAACAATGGTGTTGACGAATCATTTACAACTACAGTTAATGCATTCAATGGAGGCAATGAATTGATGAGTCAAGACTCAGATGACCCTGACTATCCTGATTATTTTGTTAGAACAGCTTTAACTAACCCCTGTGAGTAAATGAAAAAACTCCACTTTCTCTCGTCAGGAGTTTAAACGAGTGAAAATATAAAGAGGTTCTATAGTTACTGTGTATGTTTCTAAAGGAAACTTAAAGAGTTATGATAGGTTCAATACTTTAAGTTTTTTGTGCGTTTCTGTAAACTCTCTTAGCTTTTCAAGGTCTTTCAAGAAAAAGTTCGATAATTAGTCTACGTTGTTTACGATTTATCCTCAAAAATATTTCATTTACCATTAGCCTTACGACTAAATAGCGCCTAACCATGATCCAAATCGATTAAAAATTCTACTAGATTTTGCTCGCGTTTGAGGTTCAATTTTTTTCTTAGCCTATAACGAGCAAGCTCAACACCCCGAGTAGTAATATTTAAAAGCTTTGAAATCTCTTTAGAACTCATATTCATTCTAAGAAAAGCCGCTAATTTTATTTCTCTAGGTGACAGCCTTATATTACTCCTCGATAATTTTTCTAAATAATTGCTGTGTACCTGATCAAAATGATATGCAAACTGATCCCAAGAATCGTTATCCGATAACTCCTGATCTATAGTTTTGATTAAACGTTTTAGCTCTTGACTAGAGCTTCCTAGGTTTAAAGTACCTGCTATCTTGTCTTGTATATTTTTGATGAACTCTTTATTCTTTAAAAATTGCATCGTGATAGATGTCAACTGTTCGTTCTTTAGGTCAAGCTCTGTTTGTAACTTTTCGGTTTGTAGTTTGTCAATCTCGTTATTCTTAATTTTAAGTTCTTTTTCTTTTTCTTTTGTGATAAATGAAGTTTCTATTTTGTGTCTTCTTTGTTGAATTAATGGGATCAAAACAATTCCCAAAACTCCAATCCCAAAATATGCGAGCCTGGCAGCTTTAGTTGCGTACCAAGGTGCTAGAACCTCAAATGAGAAACTGGATGTTTTGCTCTCTATACCATATATGTTGAGCGCTTTAACTTCAAAAGTGTATTGCCCATAGGGTAAGTGCTCATAGTCTTTCTCATTCATTGGCGACCACTTGGACCAATCCTCGTCTAATGGCGTTAATTTATAGCTGTATTGTAAGTCTTCAAAACCATCAAAGTAAGGAGATACATAACTTATTTTGAGGTTTTGTTCTGAGTGTAATTCTAAAGATTTTGATAGAGATGGGGTAATGATTGCTGTTGAGTCTTCACTTTGTGTAATTTCAATAGATCTCACAAGTACAGAAAAATCTTTAGTTATTTGATGGTCCTTTAAAGGATTGTAATGAATAAACCCTTCTTTTGCTCCCACTAAAATATTCTGATCATCAAGAATAGAAATATTTTGGAGGTCATCATTTATTAATTTATTGATATGCTTAAAGACTTGAGTTTCTTTTTGGAACTCACCATAACTCTTTTGTTTAAGAACCCCAAGTTCTTGATCTTGAATGTAATAAATAGAGTTATCTGCGCTGGACACAAGTTGACTAACATGCGTTTTACCCAGCATTTTATCAAAAAATAAATTGGAAGAAAATTTTAAAGAATCCGTATTAAAATCAAATATTCCATGCTCAGAGGTAAAGATTAATTTCCCATTCAACATATAAGAACTAATTAAAATGTTAGACGGAAACCCACTGTGTTTACCAAAGTGTTGCACTTTATTTTTGAGTTCCAAGTTGTTGTCTAATTGTACCTTGTATGCGCCTTTATAGCCGTGGGTCATCCAAAGGGTAGAGTCGTTTTCAAACTTTAAAATTCTCGATGAATCTGTTAGGTTGGGAATTTCACCAACCCGATTCCATTTGCCATCTAGTCTTTTAAAATACCGTATCCCTTGATAGTCGCCCCCTAAAATAAGGTTAGGATCTGTTGTTTTAATAAATTTCCAACTTCCAATATCATGAAATTTATCTAACCCCTTATCCTTGATTACAAAAGCACCTTGATGATGATTTAGAATAAGTTCATTATCAATCTGTGAAAAATCATATACTTGCCCCTCACTCCCCCGGATAAATTCATATTTACGGGTTTTTCTAGGTTCTTGTGCAAAATTTTGCAAAAAAACGCCATTACTTGTTCCTAAATAAACGGATTCATTAAAATTATGGGCTGCATATCCAGTACCCTCAACACCTACTTCTTCATTTAGTAATGAAAAAGGCAAACTCATTTTTAAATAATCAATACCGTTATTTAGGGCAATCCATAAATTATTAAAAGTATCTTCATAAACAGATTTTACAGTTCGATCCGATAATCCATTATTTTTTGTAAAGTGATGTTTTACGGAAAAGTTAGTATTGAGAATAAATAACCCATTATTTTGAGTGCCTATGGCATAATCGCCATTGTTTAGTCTGATTCCTGAGTTTATAGAACCAAATTCTTTAGAATAATCTTTAAAAGGTTTCTTAAAGTTACCAGATTTGTATAAGATTCCGGTTTTACTAATATAAAGATCATCAACCCCATTTTCTAATACCGCAACGATTTCCGGTAATAATTTAGTTCCAATGATGGGTTGAAATTTGCCATTAACAAATTCAAATAATCCTTCTTCATAAAATTGAGCTATGATCTTATTCCTATGTTTGAACGATACTTGTAAAAAACCTGGTGACTCTAATTCTTTTATTTCATCACCATTATAAACTAAAAGTTTACTTTCTGTATTAAAATATATATTCTTGTTGATTTCGATAATATTCCAGATTTCGGAGAATGACTTCAGATCAGGTCTAAGATTGTCGACTAACGAGGTAAATTTTAGTCCGTTTTGGGTGTTTTTGAAATAACCGATTTGATTTTGGCCTCCTACAAAAATCCGATGTTGATTATCGATTTTAACTGCTCGAATTTTTGTTGATAAAGGCACTTTAAATTTATGCCACTGACTGCCATCAAATTTCAAAAGACCTTCGTTATTGGCGACGTACAATATGCCATCGGAGTCTTGGTCAAACCTCCAATTTTGAATACTTCCACTGTAGTCTTTGGAGTCAAAATGAGATTTAAGAGGGATTTTACTCAAATTAAATGAATCATTCGTCTGAGAAAAGGTTTCACAAACAAATAAAATTAGTAAACAAAAATTTAATGCTCGAATAGGCATACTGTGAGTTTTATTTTAAAATCTAATGTATTAAAAAAAAACAACATACAGAGTAAATTAAATTTTATGAGAATTTTTGATGAGTTATATTTAACAGCGTAGCGAGTTTTTGATGAGGTGTTTTCTCTAATTATAAATATAAATGATTCTATATTTGAGGCATTATTAATTTATTTAATGTACGTGTTGCAATTAACTAGCCAGTTAAACTTCTGTAACATGTAATTTAACCACAATACATAAAAAAATTATCATGAAAAAAATTACTTTATTATTAATCTTGGGTTTGATGGCCACTTTTGGGTTTGCTCAAAACCTTATTACAAACGGAACGTTTGATGATGCTTCGGGTTGGACAATTGTTAACCATTACGAAGCAGCCAACACATTTGGGTCCGTAACAATTGCTGGAGGAGTTGCTACTTTTGATGAAACAGCAGCGGGTGATTGGAAACACATGGGTATTTATACTGCTGTAACTTTAGACGTAGGGACATATCAGTTTGACATGAACATGACTTATAATGGTATAAGCGACCTTTGGGGGGAAGTATATATTGGAGCAACTGAACCTGTCCAACATTCAGATTACAGCGGCGACCAACAAGTCCTTAAAGCTTACAATGCGTGGGACTGTTCCAGTATAACTTCTTACGATGGTTTAGCTGCATCATCTGGTTGTGATTCTAATACTAGCCCTGGACAGTTTAACATAACTACGGCTGGCACATACTATTTGCTATTTAGATCTGGGGGTAGTACTTACGGCACAACAGGGATTGTAATCGACAACATGTCATTAACATCTACAGCAGCAGCGCCTGCAGCAACATTCACTGCAGCAACATCTACATCTGACTTAGATGCTGTTTTTACGAACGCATCAACTAATGCAACAAGTTATTCTTGGGATTTTGGTGATGGTTCTGGCACATCTACAGATGAAAATCCAACATACACTTATGCTTTTAAGGGGCAATACAACGTTACGCTAACAGCAACAAGTTCTGTAGGTACTAGTGTGTCAACTCAAGAAATTTTTATAGGCGACGTTTCTAGTCCGATTTCTGAATTTAGTTTTGATTTTAGTTTACCAACCCCGCTAAGAAATGAAAGTCTTCTTGATTACAGTGAAGCTAATGGCGTTGCAACAGCTACAGGTGTAAATGACGATTGGTGGTCTCAAATAAAATATCTGCATAATGCTGGAATTGATTTATCTGGAGAAGATAGAGGGATTTCAGTAAAAGTTAAAGGACCGAGAACATCACAACTTACTATAAAAATTGAAAGTAATGGTCCGGAGCATAGTGTGACAGCTGATTATACAACTCCAAATTCTTGGCAAACACTTCTATTTGATTTTTCTAGTTTTAACTCTACCAACAACACCAAAATAGCTTTGTTTTTTGACATTCAAACTAATTTTGATGATACGGTTGACCCTAACCTTAACGTTTTTCAAGTTGACGACTATGTATTTGGCGAGTTTGCCTCGCTTGGGGTAAACGATTTAAAAATGAATGAAGCTACTGTGTATCCAAACCCAACAACCAATTTTTGGAATATTTCTACAAATAATATTCAGATTAATTCTGTAGATGTTTTTGATATTCTTGGAAAACGAGTGATTTCATTACAACCTAATACAATGTCAACAACAATTGACGCAACAAATTTAACACCTGGAGTCTATATCAGTAAAATCCGTACCGAATTAGGAATAGAAACTAAAAAATTAATCAAACACTAAACCAACGATTTTTTCTAATAAATATCCCTGGCTTAAAGTCTTAAGCTGGGGATTAATTTAGATTCTAAAGAACAGGAAACACTTCGTTTTTAAGCTAACAACCAAACTATAAAACAAGCATGCAAAATTTAGGTCACCCAAGAAGATGACTTTAAGCTAACAGCATGTGGACTTTTAAACATTAATAAATATGAACCACATGAAAACAAGATTCTTAAATTGTTTCAAAAAACTTAAGAGAACAAATCTGCTGACATTAGTATTTATACTATGTGTAAGCAATGGTTTGGCTCAAAACTTAGTTTCTGGAAATGTCTCTGATGAGGTGACAAAACAACCCATTCCAGGTGTGACAATACTTATCAAAGACTCCATTAAAGGAACAACTACAGATTTTGATGGAAACTTCACAATTGAAGTCTCAACAACTGATATTCTTGTAGTTTCATACTTAGGATACCTTACTCAGGAAATAGAAGTAAATGACACATTAGATTTTACACTACTGCTCCGAGAGGATACAAGTGAACTAGATGAGGTCATCGTAGTTGGTTATGGGACGAAATCTAAGCAAAAAATAATCTCAGCAGTCTCCATTGTAGATGAGGAAGCGCTTAAGGCATTACCCGTCGCTACGGTAAGTAATGGTTTAGAGGGATTGGCTTCAGGTTTATTTGTGAGGCAAACTTCTGGGGAACCAGGGTTTAGCAATTCTTCATTTGAAGTTAGAAACTTTGGTAATGCTTTGGTAATTGTTGATGGTGCCCCAGGCGATATAAACCAACTTGAAGCAAATGAAATCGAAAGTATATCCGTACTGAAAGATGCAGCAGCAGCTGCGGTTTATGGTGTGCAAGGGGGTAATGGTGTGGTTCTCATCACAACTAAAAAAGGAAGGTTTGGAAAACCGCAATTAACGTATAGCAACCAATTTACATACACATCTCTAACGTCTTATCCTGATTTTCTGACCTCTGCACAATACGGCGAAGTTTTAAACGAAGGCTTTAGAAATTCTAATCAAGCTCCATTTTATACTGAGGATGAAATTGAATTATTTCGATCTGGAGCAGATCCAATTAATTATCCAAACACAGATTGGAAAAGTCTGGTCATAAAAGACTGGGGCTTTCAACAACGTCACAATTTAAACCTTACAGGGGGTACAGAAAAAGTGAACTATTTTGTTTCTGCAGGTTATCTTGACCAAGGGTCGAATTACAACGCCGATGTCTTATCGTATCAACAATACAATTTGCGTTCTAATCTTAATGCAAAGGTTACAGAGAACGTGCAATTAACATTTAATCTGGCCGCTCGTAGAAAGATGAATGAAGCACCAGCCTATTCTGCCTATGATATTTTTAGAGAATTAAGTAGAGCACTTCCAACAGACTTAGCGTACTACCCTGATGGAACACCAGCTAAACCAAGTGTGAGTCCGAATCATATTTCTGAAGGAATAAAAGATTTTAACGCGGGCTATTATCGAAGAAAAAACAATAATTTCGATGCTAAACTCTCCTTAAAATGGGACATCAACCAGGTGCCTGGTTTGAGTTTAAAAACCTACGCCTCTCTTATATATGACACTTCATTTCAAAAAGATTGGGGGAAGACCTATAACCTTTACACTCTAAACAGACAAACAGGAAATTATGACATATTCCGTGCCACTCCAGAAGGGTCCTTTAGTGATACTGTACTAGAACAAGGCACCAGCTATAGCAATCAATACGTTTTACAAGAATCCATTACTTACGACAAAAAGCTTGGAGACCACAGTATTTCGGCATTGGCATTAATGGAGGTTCAAAAATCTCAAGGAGAAAATTTTAGTGGAAGACGACAAGATTTTCAGTCCACACTAATAGATCAGCTTTTTGCAGGTTCTCTAGAAAATCAAGGTGCTGATGGAGGTGAATATCGAGAAAATCGTATGGGCTTTGTAGGACGATTAAGCTACGACTATAAATCAAAATATTTCTTTGAATCTACCATAAGACATGACGGGTCTTCACGTTTTGCTCCCGGGAAAGAATGGGGGACATTTCCTTCTGTTTCACTAGGATGGAGACTGTCTAATGAAAAGTTTTTCGAGCCTTTAAAAAATACAATTTCTGACTTCAAGCTAAGAGGGTCAGTAGGAACAGCTGGGTATGACGGAACTGCTGCATACCAATGGTTAAGTGGTTTTAATTATAATTTTTTCTGGATCCCTGGTGATGCTGCGGTTCCAACTATTGATAACACTGCACTGGCAAACGTTGATCTTACATGGGAAACAAACACCACATATGATATTGGTTTTGATGCTGCATTATTTAAAAATGAGCTTACAGTATCATTTGACTACTTTTTTAGAAAACGAGAAGATGTGATTGCGAGAGCCAGCTCCAGTATTCCAAGTACATTAGGAGTTGCTGTAGCAGACCAAAACTTATATGAATTTTCGAATCAGGGTTTTGAATTTTCCTTAAACTACAAAAAGCAAATAAACGACAACCTTAAGGTTAATGCCTTATTAAACTTTTCAAAATCAAGAGAAAAGGCGGTATTTATTGACGAAGCATTTCAAGAAGATCCATTTATGAGAGATAACCTGACTGTAACAGGAGGTTATACAAACCTGAGAAGAGGTTATATTTCGGAGGGGCTTTTCCAAAATCAAGATCAAATTGATCAATGGGCAGTCCAAGACGGTAATGGAAACGCCACTTTGCAACCTGGAGATATAAGGTATAAAGATTTAAATGGTGACAACATCATTGATGTTAAAGATCAAAAAGTCTTTGGTGTAGGCGATAAACCAGCTATTAATTACTCGTTAAACCTAGGTGCTGAATACAAAAACTTTTCATTATCTGTATTATTAACAGGCGCTGATGGTTACGATATTTATCTAGATGGTGAGGCACAAAGCCCATTGCGAAATGGATTTAACGGCTACAGTTATCAACTCGACTATTGGACACCACAAAATACTGGAGCTACCTTCCCAAGAGTATCTGATGGTGGATTTAACGACAACAACTACAAATACTCTGATTTTTGGTTAAGGAATGGAAAACATCTCAGATTCAAAAATATCAACTTGAGTTACACCCTGCCAAAATTCAAAAACAATGCAGGTTTTGAAAAAATGACGGTATTTGTAACAGGTTATAACTTATTTGTTATTAAAGATTACAAAGAAGAATTTGATCCACAAAATACTTCCTCGGTAGGCTGGTATTATCCACAAACAAAATCCATAACATTTGGTGTAAACATAACACTATAAAAAAATTACTATGAAACGTATAAATATAATTTTTGCGCTATTCGCACTCACATTCATTACTTGCGATGATGACTTTTTGAACGAACCGCCATTAGATCGTATCACTGAAAATGATGTCTGGAATGACAAAGCTCTAATGGATACATATTTCTTTAAAATTTATGACCGAATGCCTTGGGACTATTTGGAAAGTTTCTGGGATGTAGGTGGCTGTCAAAGGGATGGGATTTCTGATTTAGCTAGAGGCACCTATACTTGGACAGCATTATTAAACCAATACAGGCCTGGGATTTGGGGTACCGCAAATAACACCTGGCCTCTAGATTGGTGGGGCTATGATATAATTTGGAAAATCAATTACTCTATTGAAAATTTAGAACAGATTCCTAGCTCTGTACTCACAACTGAAGAACGTAACAACCGGCTCGGAGAAATGCACTTTCTAAGAGCTTACTGTTATTTTGCTTTAGTAAAACGCTACGGAGGTGTCCCAATTATTCTCGTTCCTCAAAATCCAGATACAACCCCACAAGAGGAATTATTTCCAAGCAGAAATACTGAAAAACAGGTGTACAATCAAATTTTATCTGATGCGCAAGCAGCCTTTGATTTACTTCCAAATAGATGGGTGTCTCAAAAAGGAAGAGCCTCTAAATGGGCTGCTAAATCTTTGGAATCCAGAGCCGCATTATATGCAGGTAGTATTGCAAAATACGGCACAGTTCAACTTGATGGGTTAACAGGAATCCCTGCTTCAGATGCGGATGCCTACTACCAAACATCATTAAGTGCTTCACAAACTGTAATTGCTGAAGGTGGATATTCACTCTTTAATCAATATTCTGATCCCGCAACTAATTATGCCAATTTATTTCTAGACGAAACAGATGATGAAGCCATTTTTACAAAAATTTGGATCCCATTTGAAAAAGGTCATGAGTATGATTTACATAATGTACCCTTTAGTTATAGATTGGACTGGGGAGCAAGTATGTCACCAACAAAACAACTCGTTGATAGTTATGAAGTACTAAGTACAGGTAAATTACCAAATGAAGCGGGTTCTGGATACGACGAAAACAATCCATGGGAAAATCGTGACCCTCGTCTTAAAGGAACTATACTGACCAATAATGACATATTTCAAGGTGAGCCAGTAGAAATATGGTATGGCACAGAAACTGGAGGAACTATCGATACTGGAAGTGGTACTGGTATCGGTAAGGATGGACTTGGGATTCATCCCGATGCTACAAAAACCGGATTTTATGTAAGAAAATATTTAGAAGATGGCGATTCACCTCTTTTTGTACCACAATATTACTCGGGTCAGGATTGTCTTATTTTCAGACTGGGAGAAACGTATTTAAATGCCGCAGAAGCTGCAATTGAATTAGGAATAGAAGCATCTGCAAGAGACTATATTGAAGTGATAAGGACACGAGCGGGTTTACAACAAAACTTACGTTTAGAACCTTACTCAGGTACCGAATTAAGAGATCGAATTCGTAATGAAAGAAAATTAGAACTTGCATTTGAAGATCATCGCTATTGGGATGTCAGAAGATGGCGTATTGCAACAGAAGCGTTAAGTATTCAAGTTGAAGGAGTCAGAACACTAAGACATGTTGATCTTGCTGGAAATGAAACATTTACCTACGAAACTTTTGATGCAGAGGCATTACCAATGTATTTTGATGAACGCCATTATTACCTCCCCATAGGTCAATATAGAGTAAACAACAATTCAAATCTTATAGAAAACATAGGGTATTAAATTCTAATTCCAAATAAACAAACATATGAAACTAATTAAATTTTTAAGTTGGACTTTTATTGTAGGAATTATTTCAATTTCTACCGGATGTGCAGATGATGTCGATGAGGCTGTTGCACCTCCTACGAGCGAAGATGCCTTATTTACATTTGAATTTGATTCCGAAAACCCAAACATGGTGCATTTTTCAGCAACACCAAATGATGCGAACTGGTACACACACTGGGATTTTGGAGACAACTCTTCAGCTGAAGGCTATGAAGCCACTAAAATTTTCTTTGACAGTGGAGATTATAATGTGAGATTTAAAATATTTACCGAGGGCGGTGTCGCAGAATCAATTCAAACAGTGGTTATAACGGATGACTTTGAAGCGCCTAACCTCATTCAAAACGGAGAGTTTAACGGAAGTGATCCGTGGATTGTTTTGCCTATTTCTGATGGTGTTGATGTTTCTTTTGATAATAATGAAGCAAAATGGACAGGTGGCAGTTGGGGACAAGTAGGAATTTATCAACCCATGCAACTTTTAGCAAATAACGAATATCAAATTTCAATGGACATTAAAGGAGGCCCTTTAACAGATTCTTGGTTTGAAGTCTATGTAGGAATGGAAACACCTGTCGAAGGTCAAGACTACACCGATGGCGGAATGCGTTTAGCCCTAAACACTTGGGAAGGTTGTGGTGGAGAACCTTTTGATGGCGATTTCGCAGCCTATAGTTGTGTCGGTACAGGTCCAACATTCGAATTCCCTACGGCCGGAACTGCCTATCTTGTAATTAGAGGGGGTGGAGCAAATTATGGTTCAGAGGGCGTCACAATTGATAATGTAACAGTCCGATCTCTTGGTTCATTTGCTCTCGCTGTTGTTGCAGATTTTGAATTTGAAACATCTAATCTTACAACAACCTTTACAAATACATCCGCTAATGCAACAAGTTATTCATGGGATTTTGGAGATGGCTCTGGCACCTCAACTGATGAAAACCCCACTTACAGCTATACGGATGGTGGTACTTATATGGTAACATTAACAGCAACTAATGAAGCAGGTTCGACTGAAATTACGAAAGAAGTTACAGTAATTGATTCCAATGCTGCACCTACCGCAAGTTTCACATTCGAAACTTCTAATCTTACTGCATTGTTTACAAACACATCTGCAAATGCCACAAATTATTCATGGGATTTTGGAGATGGTTCTGGCACATCAACAGAAGAAGACCCAGAATACACCTATACAGCAGCAGGCACTTACACTGTTACATTAACTGCAACAAATGATGCTGCTGTTTCAAACGATATTTCAATTGAAGTGACCGTAGAAGAACCCGTTTATACAAATCTTATTACAAACGGAAGTTTTGACGATTCAAGCGGTTGGACAATTATTAACATAGACCCTACAGATAATGGAATTGGTTCCGTAACTATCGCTGATGGAGTTGTGACGTTTGCAGAAACACAAAGTCCAAGCGAGTGGAAACATTGGGCTGTATATACCCAGCTTACTCTTGAACCTGGTATCTATCAATTTGATATGGATATGACCTATACAGACATTAATGATGTTTGGGGCGAAGTATATATCGGAGCTACACAGCCCGTGGAAAATACTGGAGACTACAACGGAGACCAGTATGTCCTCAAAGCGTATAATGCATGGGAATGTGGAGATTTAAAAACCTATTCTGGACCGGCAGTTGCTGGAGGTTGTGATACAACTGAAAATCCAGGGCAATTTGAAATTACAACAACTGGCACATACTACCTTCTGTTTAGAACCGGAGGAGGTCAATGGGGCACGGATGGAATTGTTTTAGACAACTGGTCGGTATTAAGACAATAATTTAGAACAGTATTGCAATAAATTGAACAAAAAAAATAATTCAATGAGAAAATATGTGCTTTTTATAAGCCTGGTATTTATAGTGTCATTTGGTTGGAGTCAAGGACTACGTACACAAGGAACACAAATTGTTAATTCAAATGATGAAGAAGTTCTTTTAAGAGGGTATGGCCCCGGAGGCTGGCAAATTATGGAGGGTTATATGATGCAAACTTCTGGATTTGCTGGTTCACAACATGAGATCAAAGAGCAATTAGTTGATTTGATGGGAGAAACCAATACTGAAGTCTTTTTTGACAAATGGCGAGAAAATCATTTTACACAACGTGATGTAGATTCATTAGCAGCTTGGGGATTCAATAGCATTCGTATTCCTATGCATTACAATCTATTTACACTTCCAATTGAAGAGGAGGCTGTGGCAGGAGAAAATACATGGATAGAAACAGGGTTTGAATTGATCGACAATGTTTTAGCATGGGCAGCTCCCTATGATATGTATGTAATTTTAGACATGCATGCTGTACCTGGAGGGCAAGGATCGGGATCAGAAATTAATGATTATGACCCTACAAAACCATCGCTCTGGGAAAGTCAAGAAAACAGAGATAAGCTTGTCGCTTTGTGGACCAGAATAGCAGACCGCTACAAAGATAACGAATGGATTGGAGGCTATGATCTCATCAATGAAACCCATTGGGATTTACCAGGCAATGCTTTATTACGAGAAGTCTTTGAAGACATTACTGCGGGGATTCGAAGTGTAGATCCCAACCATATTATATTTATTGAAGGAAATTCCTATGCCAATGACCATAGTGGATTAACACCCCCTTGGGATGACAATATGGTTTATAGTTTTCATAAATATTGGAACACTAATAATCCCGGAGATTTGGACTGGATACTGCCTCTAAGAACACAATATAACGTACCTCTATGGATGGGGGAATCAGGAGAAAACTCCAATACATGGTTTACAGATGCAGTCTCTTTATTTGAGGACAATAACATTGGTTGGGCCTGGTGGGCCGTTCGAAAAATTGGAGATATAGACAGCCCTTACGCCATTGATATAAATCCTGGTTATCAAGATATCCTGGACTATTGGCAAGGCAATGGAGCGCAGCCAACAGCTACAGAAGCTTTCGATAGTATGATGGAACTCGCCAACAATCTTTTGGTTGAGAATAGCCGCTTTAGAAAAGATGTGCCCGATGCATTAATAAGACAAGTACAAACTGATGAAACAATTCCATATCATGGCACACCGTCAGCAATTCCGGGAGTGATTCATATGTCAGATTTTGATTTAGGTAAAAATAATTTCGCATACTATGATACAGTTGTTGCTGACTATAACTTATCTACTGGAGATTTCACAGCATGGAACAGCGGATGGTCCTATAGAAATGACGGAGTGGATATCGAAAAAAATAATGATAATGTAAATAGTAACGGATTTCATGTCGGATTTGTAAACCAAGGCGAGTGGATGAAATATACAGTTAATGTTAATGAAACGGCTGTATACAAAGCAAAAGTCAGAGTTGCATCTCAACAAACCGGTGGAGAGTTCTTTCTGTCTATAGACGATCAGGAAGTAACCGCTACACAAGTTGTGAGCTCAACAGGTGGTTGGACGCAATTTTTAACTTATGAAATTAATGATATTATTCTTCCAGCTGGAGAACATGCGTTGAAACTACACATTAATAATGATATTGCTGCAAATTACAGTAGTATCGAATTTGAAACTACAGGAACAGTTGATGCTTTAGCTCTAACCGCTTTAAACGGTAAAACTGGTGCAGACGAAAAGTCTTTAGAAGTTACAATTAGTGAATCTATTTTGGAAACATCCTTAAACGCTACTGAAGATCAATTTTCTGTTCTTATTAATGGAGAAGAAAGAACCGTTACATCGGTTACAGCAGATCCGTTAAGAGAGCGACTGTTTATTCTTAATCTCGAAGATTTCTTTCTTTTAGGGGATCTCATAACAGTCAGTTATACGGGAACATCAATTCAATCCCAATCAAATAAAACGTTAAATACTTTTACGGATTTAGTAATTAATAATATAGCTCCATATCGTGTTGTAATTCCTGCTGTTATTCAAGTCGAAGATTATGATGTAATGGAGGGAATGGGATTAGAAGATACAACAGATGAAGGTGGTGGTCAAAATTTAGGTTATACAGACCCTGGAGATTATGCTGATTATTCCATTTTTGTTCCTGAAACTGGGATGTATGGAATTAAGTTTAGAGTCGCTGGATTTAGTGAAGGCCAAATTGGACTTTATTCTGTAGATGAAAATGATGTAGAAACTGAATTAATTGTTGTAAATACGGTTATTACAAATGGGTGGCAGAATTGGGAAACCGTTTCAGACAACTTGTTTATTGAAAATGGGGTGCATACATTAAGAATGAAAATTCTTGCAGGTGGATTTAACTTCAATTGGATGGAGTTTGATTATCCTGATAGTGATGGTGATGGTGTTTTGGATGAAAATGATGATTGTCCAAATACCATTGAAGGTGCTATTGTAGATGTAAGAGGGTGTGAAATTTTCTTTTTACCACCAGACAATTATACGTTGACAGCATTCAGTGAAACGTGTAGATCTCAAAACAATGGCAGCATTTCTTTATCAGCCGTTGCAAACTATAATTATACCGTTTCTATAAGTGGTGAAAATTTCGCAACAACTGAAGCGTTTACATCCGATATTAATTTTGAAAATTTATCCGCTGGATCGTATGAACTGTGTATTACATTAGAGGAGCAACCAGACTATGAACAGTGTTTTACAATCGTTGTAATTGAACCTGAAGAGCTGAATGTTAATGCGGACCGAGTAGCGAATTCCTCAAGAATAAACATGACTATAAATGGAGGAGACGTGTATTATATAACCTTAAATGAAGAGACGTTCATTACTAGTGAAAACGAAGTCGAATTGTCATTATCAAAGGGTATGAATAAGTTGAGTGTAAGAACAAATAAAGATTGTCAAGGCATTTATGAAAAAACTTTTATTATAAATAGTGAGCCTATACTCTATCCTAACCCTGTTAAGAATAACACGTTGTTTATCAATACTGGTATTACAGAACCCTCTGCTGTTCCTGTGGAAATTTATAATATAGCGGGGAAATTAATATTCTCTAAAACATACCATCCAACGACTAATACTTTAGAGGTTGATGTATCTAACATCGAAAGTGGATTTTTTGTACTTAAAATATCTACAACTGAAAAAACACATAACTATAAACTTATAAAGCAATGAACAAAGTAAAATATATAACACCAATATACTTATTTCTAATAGTCATCGTTGCTTCTTGTAGTAGTGATGATGGTGGTGAGGAAATAAATTCTGTAGATCCACCAACCGCAGTAACTCTTATATTTCCGGAAGACAATACAGAATGTAATGAAGGTGTCATCATTTCTGACTCCGAAACAGATGTACTCTTCCAATGGCAAGATGTGACAAATGCCAGTTCCTATATATTAAAAGTCAAAAATTTAAATGATGGAACTTCAAGAAACATAAGTACACTTTCATCTGAATTTTTGTTGCGTATTTTAAGAGGAACTCCCTACTCTTGGTCTGTAAAATCTTTAGCGAGTGGCACCACGGAAACAACGGAAAGTGAAGTTTGGAAATTTTATAATTCGGGCCTCCCTCAAGAAAGTCATCCCCCATTTCCAGCAGAAGCAATCAGTCCTCTTTCTGGCGCCAGCGTCAACGAAGGTGATATTAGTTTACAATGGGAAGCAACTGATGTTGATAATGATATTGTGTCCTACTCCGTTTATCTTGATTCTGTAAATCCTCCAGTTGCCGAAATTGGTAGTACAAGTAACACAACCATAAACAGTACGGTAACTTCTGGGCAAGTGTACTATTGGAAAATCGTAACAACAGATCAAATTGGAAACACGTCTGACTCACAAATTTTTGAATTTGGAGTCAATTAAATCTAGACACATGAAAATAAAACAAGGTATTTATACGCTGATAGCAATAATCTTGCTATCGTGCAACAAAGAACATAAAGGAGACGTAATTACTCCTAAAGATGCAAATGTTTGGGAAATAGATTTCCTGGATAATTTTGACACATTCAATACGGATAATTGGCAAGACCAACGCATTTGGGTAAATAACGAAACACATTGCTATGTCCCTAATAATGAATTTGGAACTCGAGAAGTTAGTGATGGCACTTTAAAATTAAAAGTAGTGAATATTGGTAAAAAACGGAGCTGCGATAATTTCGATAAATATGGAAAACAGCACCCTGAAACGCAATATGTTGCTGGGCGAATTGCTTCAAAAAATCGGAAAGAATTTATTAAAGGAAAATGGACAGCTCGACTTAAACTAGGGAGCAACGGAGAGCCAAGTATGTTTCCAGCATGGTGGATTTTAGGATCTCAAAATAATGAACCCCCGGTTCAAGAACCGAACGAAACTGTTTGTTGGCCAATGACTGGGTCTGGAGAGATTGATATTTTTGAGCATCATGGCGATCATCATAAAAATAGTTTCACAACAGGCGCTATAAAAAATCTAGGCAAATGCGATGAGGGCGATTGGTGGACTTTACGTAAAGGATTCAATGTTGATTTAAACGAATTTCATGAATACTCTGTTGAATGGGAAAAAAGTGATTTAGTGTATCGTGTTGATGATAAAGAAGTGTACCGTAATAAAGGTAAAGGAGATAACTATCCGGAAGCTATGTTTGCCATTTTAAATTATGCTAAAATTACTGATTTCCCAATGGAGGGCGAATGGGTAATGGAAGTCGATTGGGTCAAACACGAATACAAAAAATAACTTACAACAAACTATGGTCAGAATATATTACAAACTATTTATTCTTTTGCTTTTAATGACTTCTTGTAAAGACGCAAAAATCGTTAAATTAGAACCACAATACACAATTTCAAGTGTAGGAGAAAGCTATTCTAACAAAACGCTTCAAGTATATACTACCGCTAAGGATACAGAGTTGCGATTAGCCAAAACAAATGAACTGACATTCAAAGAAAAGAGCCAGCCCTTAGAAACAGGAATTGCAGTTTTTGTAAATCCAAAAAAAACATTTCAAGAATATTTAGGGATTGGAGGAGCGATAACAGATGCTTCAGCAGAGGTATTTTCAGCCTTAAGCTCCAGCAAACAAGATGAACTCCTTCAATCGTATTTTGGAAAAGATGGATTAGGATATAACATTATAAGAACCAGTATTCATAGTAGTGATTTTGGTTTAGGAAGCCATACCTATATTGACGAAGGGGATGCAGAACTAAAAACATTTTCAATTGAAAAAGACAAAGTAAAAAGAATCCCTCTCATAAAAAGAGCAATTGAATTGATCAGTGACAATTTAGTCTTTTATGCCAGTCCTTGGAGCCCACCTGCTTTTATGAAAACCAATAAAAATATGCTTAGAGGCGGAAAACTCCTTCCTGAATTTCGTCAATCTTGGGCAAATTATTATGTAAAATTTATTGAGTCATATGAAGCTGAAGGTATTCCTGTTTGGGGATTGACCATACAAAATGAGCCAATGGCAACACAACGATGGGAATCGTGTATATACACCGCCGAAGAAGAACGCGATTTTTTAAAGGGTTATTTAGGACCAGCTCTAGAAAAAGCAGGTATGAGCGATAAAAATATTATCGTATGGGACCACAATAGAGATTTGATTACGAACAGGGCAAATACTATTTTTGAAGACCCCGAAGCTTCTAAATATGCTTGGGGAATTGGGTTTCATTGGTATGAGACTTGGACAGGAGGTTTACCAAAATATGATAATTTGAAAAGTATAAATGAATCATTTCCTTCAAAAAATATGATGTTTACTGAAGGCTGTCAGGAAGGTTTTAATCCAGAAAGACTCTTCCACTGGCCCAATGCAGAGCGCTATGGGAATTCAATGATAAACGACTTCAATAGTGGCGTTGTCGGATGGACAGACTGGAATATTCTCCTTGACGAAAGAGGAGGGCCAAATCATGTAAAAAATTTCTGTTTTGCCCCTATTCATGCAAATACAAATTCCGACGATTTGATATACACGCCTACTTACTACTATATCGGTCACTTTTCAAAGTTCATCGAGCCTGGCGCTGTACGTGTGAGCACAACAACAAGCATAACCACTATTGAAAGTACCTCGTTTATGAACAAAGATGGAAAGATTATAACTGTTGTTATGAATCCAACAGACAATATGATCAATTACAAATTGATCGTTGATTCAAGTGAAACTGTACTAGATATTCCGCCGCGAGCGATGCAATCAATCGTGTACTAATAGTTAAGCGCTTTAATCCAACATCATATGAACAAAAAACTGGTCTTCATTGCTTTTGTAGTCTCCCTCGGAGGATTCCTTTTTGGGTTTGACGCAGGTATCATTTCTGGTGTGATGTCTTTCGCAGGGCCAGAGTTTGAATTGAACGAAATTCAGTCTGGCTGGGTAGTCAGCTCACCATCGTTTGCTGCCATGTTTGCAATGCTATTTTCTGGAAGATTAAGTGATGTCTTTGGACGAAAAAAACTACTTCTTTTTGTAGCATTTCTATATGCAATTTCTGCTGTGTTTTCTGCTGGCGCTACCTCTTATGAAATGCTGTATATCGCAAGAATGATTGGCGGATTGGCTTTTGGAGCTGCTTTGGTATTAGCACCAATGTATATTGCTGAGATAGCAAACGCAGAAAACAGAGGTAAATTAGTTACTATTCAACAATTAAATATTGTTTTTGGGTTTTTTGCAGCCTTTTTAAGTAATTACTTTTTCAATAAGT
>Ga0209771_1000944_pt1 | contig 19025 bp, 43 predicted proteins | sample SaaInl59LU_5_DNA_FD_184639 | JGI IMG/M metagenome (GOLD analysis project Ga0209771, IMG submission 184639) | Marine microbial communities from expanding oxygen minimum zones in the Saanich Inlet - ESP_59LU_5_DNA (SPAdes) (version 2) | ecosystem: Environmental > Aquatic > Marine > Intertidal zone... | reverse complement strand
TTGCCTATTGCTTTATTGCCTAATGTTCTTGATTTGGCAGACAATCTACAAGTACTACGAGACTATTTAGGAGTGCCTATTTCAATTAACTCGGCATACAGAAGCCTTGAGTATAATCGTAAGATAAGAGGCTCTTCTAAAAGCCAACACTTGCTAGCAAAAGCTGCTGACATTGTCGTTGAATCTAAAACACCCGATGAAGTTGCCAATATAATAAAGTATTTGATTTCTGAAGGCAAGATGGTTCAAGGAGGACTCAAAGCATATAAAACGTTTACTCACTACGATATTAGAGGATACAAAGCTCGATGGTAAATAAATTTAAAAGTACAATATTAAGGAGTTTAGTCAAAGAAAGACGTTTAACGCCTTTAGAAAGGATTGCCAATAGATTAGGGTATATGGGGACAGGTTTCTTTATCACAGCTCCTCATTTACTCCCACAGACACAAGGTGTGGTATTTTATATATTTGCAGGATTATTATCATTGCCACAGGTATTCGTAGCGAAGCAATGGAATTTAGTTCTTGTTAATTTAAACGTAATGATTGCATATTTTATACTATTATTAAGATGAGTTGGATAAGTAAACTTTTAGGAACAGGCACAAAAGGAATCGGAGATTTAGCTAAAGATATACGTGAAGCTATCAAGGGAAAAGAACTTGACCCTAATAAGCAACTCGAAACTGCTGAAAGGTTAGTTGCCCTCCAAACAAAGATAAATGAAGTTGAGGCAGGTCATAGAACGATGTTTGTGGCAGGTTGGAGACCTTTTATTGGTTGGGTTATAGGTGTTGCCTTACTATATAATTTTATACTACGAGACCTAATTATCTTCGCTCACCCTGAATGGAGTGATTTACCTGCTTTACAGATGGATGAGTTATTCACAATACTATTTGGTATGCTTGGGCTAGGTGGAATGCGTACTTGGGAGAAAAAACAAGGAGTAACGAAGTAGCACTTATTAATAATTGTCAATAACTTATACTTGACATTTGCCCATTCGTGGTGTACCTTTGCTTAACAAGGTAACGACAATGGGGAGTACTCTCCGAATAATGTAAAATATAATGTAGTGTTGCACTATATAAAAAAAATATATTATAAATAGTTGGATTTCTTTATACTTATTGTTGTACTTATGCAACATAATATGTTATATTTACAGTATATTAGTTTAGTTTACTTTTAGTTTATTTGTTTTAATTTTAGTTTATCTTTAAGGGCAGTAGAATATAACCACATTATTTCTACTGTCTTTTTTTTGCTCTACCATTTGCATATGACAACACATTATACTATATTTGTCAGGAGGAACACTTAAACTTATAATATGGAACTATCAGAATTTCTACAATCAAGGATTGAGGCACTAGAAAAAGAAGTATCAAAATTGCGTAGTGAGAACTCAATACTAAAATCACAATTAAAATTCGAGCAACAAAAATCATTTAGAAACTAAAACAATTATTATGACAACAACAAAGAAGAGTACAACAACAATTTATCAGGCATTAGCTAACTTTCAACAAGAGTGTCCTGTGGTTCATAAAGGAACATCAGGTTACGGATACAGTTATGCTGACTTGCCAACTATCTTTAGTATTATTAATCCTGTGTTAAAGAAGTTTGATTTAGGGTTTACACAACTCATACAAGAAGGAGGCATAGAGACTATTCTATTCCACACCAAATCAGACCAATCTATTACAAGCTTCACACCTATCCCAGAGAATGTATCTCTGAAAGGTATGAACGAGTATCAAGTATTAGGTTCTGCAATCACGTATATTAGACGTTACGCATTAAGTAGTATGTTGGGTGTTGTAACAGATAAAGATACTGATGCATCTACTCCTAAACAGATTAGAAAGCCTGTATTGAATGCTGCTACTCCTGCTTTTGAGAAGGCACTTAAATTCGTAAGAGATGGTGGTAGTATTTCAGCTATCGAGGGCAAGTATTCTGTCGGTGCAGAAGTAAAAGCGTTATTAAAATTATAGTAGTAAGTAAATAAATATTCATTTAAAACCAGTAAATTATGAGTCAACAAGAAAGACAGTACGTAGGAAGAGGTAAGAAAGCAGGAAACTTCGATTTAGTAAACTTCAGTATATCTGAATCAAAGATTAAAGATTCTTGGTTTGAGTACAAAGGAGAGCGTTATCTCAAGCTAACAATTGGGGCATTAAAGAACCCTGATAACTATGGTAAGACACACTCTGTGTGGATTGATAACTATGAGCCAAAAGCAGATGGAGGAAAAGCTGCTGAAGCTAAAGTAGTAGAAGAAATGAAGAATGACTTGCCGTTTTAGTAGGCACATTAGTAAGGAGGGGTGTAAAAACCCCTCTATTATTAACAGTAATAAAGTAAATGAAACAGAAAGCTAAATTTGTAAATGTAAACTTGGAACTTATGGAGAGAGACTTAAATATAAAAGAAGTAACGTTACTATCATTAATACAGTCATTAGCTAAAAAGAAAGGGTATTGTTTCGCTACAAATGAGGTATTGTCGGAGTCATTAGGAATCCACGATAGAACATTATACAGAATGCTAAACAAATTAGAGGATGGTGAACATATAACCAGAATTACTCATTCTATTGGCAACTACGGAAAAGAAAGAAGAATATATATAAACTAAACAAGATGATAAGAGTATTAGCTAGTTTATCTTCTGTTGTGGACAACATACCTAAAGACAGACTAATTATAAGAAATTCAAAGATAGTTGTATCGGAACATATTTGGGATTGTATTGTAGATGAATTAAAAGAGTATAAGGCACATAAAGACCAAATAACTGATGATTTTACAGTAAGTTTTTTTATCTTTGAGGGAATTAAGGTTGAGTCGTCTAAAGAACTTAAAGGATATAGTATCCATGTAGTGAATCAGACATCTTTATAAAACAAAATAAAACTAAACAATATGGCAAGTTTATCAGATTTTTCAGAGTTAGATATTCAGCTAAAATCAACTACTTCGAAGCAACAGAAGGTTAAGTGTCCTAAATGTAAAGAGAAAGGAAAGTCTAATTTATCTGACAATTGCTTGAGCATTAATCTAAATGAGGGATTATATAACTGCCATAAATGTGCATGGAGTGGCAAAGTAAGAACTGAACAAACAATAACACAGATGATAGAACAAACTAAACAATACGTCTTACCAAAGAATGATGACTTATCAGATATTAAGAACAACGCTATTCAGTTCCTAAAAGATAGAGGCATCACTCAAGAGGTAATTGACAAGAATAAAGTAAAATCATCAAGAGATGGTAGAGGTGTGGTCTTTGCCTATTATAAGGACTCTAAAGTGATTAACTACAAGACTCGTGCAATAGATAGCAAGAAGTTCTTTCAAGCTAAAGAGGCACAACCAATAATGTATAATTACGATAGAATCAAAGATGCTAACAGTGTTTTTATATGTGAGGGGGAAATGGATTCATTGTCCTGGGAAGTAGCAGGTGTAGATTTCCATACATCAGTTAGTCAAGGCGCACCAAATGTAGGGGATAAGAATATAGATAAGAAATTAGAATGTCTTAACACTTGTTCAGAGGCATTCGAGAACAAGAAGACTATTTATATTGCAGTAGATAATGATGAGAATGGTAGGTTTTTAGAAAAAGAGCTTGTTAGGAGGTTTGGTGCAGAGAGGTGTCTTTTAGTTGATTTCAGCCCATATAAAGACGCGAATGAGGTATTAGTCAAAGAAGGTATAGAAGGTCTCCATAAACGTGCTAAAAACGCTTCTCGACCTAAAATAGACGGTATCTTTACTGTTGACGATATTACCGAGAGTATGTTGGATGGTTATCGCAATGGTCAAGAGAGAGGTACTACTACGTATATCGAAGAGGTTGATAAGGCTTGGACTTGGAGAGCAGGAGAAGTAAATATATGGACAGGATACCAAAACGAAGGAAAGAGTTTATTCTTGAATCAGTTAGCAACAATCAAAGCAAGTGTAGATGGTTGGAAGTTCGGAGTGTTTAGCCCAGAGAATATGCCTATGAATGATTTCTTTAATGATATTATTGAGATGTATATTGGTAAGAGTTGCGACCCATACTATGAGAAGAACTATATGAGCGAAGCAGAATACAGGCAAGGTATGGACTTTGTTAAGAAACACTTTAATGTTATCTACCCAAAGAAGAACTTTACATTAGAGACTATCTTTGAGAAGGCAAAATACTTAATCAAGACTCAAGGGATTAGAGCTTTGATTATTGACCCTTACAATACTGTTCAGCATAAGATGAATAGAGGAGAGCGTGAGGACTTGTATATCTCAAGGTTTATGAGTGAGCTAAAGAGGTTTGCAGTAGATAACAATATCTCAATACATTTAGTAGCTCATCAAGTAACCCCACAAAAGAATGATGATGGTAGATACCCAAAGCCTGATGTGAATAGAATTAAGGGTGGAGGTACGTTTGCTGACAAGGCTGACAACGTATTGTTTGTATGGAGACCTGATAGAGCTATTGACTTCTCAAGTAGAAAGGTAACATTCGGTAGTCAGAAGATTAAGAAACAAAAGTTAGTAGGTTATCCACAAGATATTGAGAATATCTCCTTTGATATTAAGTCATCAAGATACTCATTCAATGGTAGAACACCATTCAGTCAATTAGATAAATTAAGAACCAATGGATAAAGAAATCGAAGTAGCAATAGTGGACTTGCCTCTTGCCTTAAATCAAACAAAAGGTAAGGTCAAGTGGCTAACGCTAAATAACTATCGTAACTGGCACTACAAGACGTCAAACGGATTAAAGATTAAGTTCAAGAAGGAGATAACACCTCTACTTAAATTTAAGATAAAAGGTAAGGTAAAGATAGAGTACTTCTATTATGCCCCTAACAAAAGGAAGCGTGACTTGATGAATGTGATAAGCGTTATCGATAAGTTCTTCCAAGACGCAATGGTTGAGAGAGGCTGCATCGAAGCAGATGACCTGTCTATTGTAGTAGAAGTAAACTCGAAGTCAATGGGAATTGATAGAGACAACCCAAGATTAGTAGCAAAAATAACCAAATTATGATTAAACCAAGTGTCTTACAAGTATTAGCAGAGAATCACGATGATTGGATTAGAATGGCAAGTTCGTTCGGATTGTCTGATGATGATGTACAAGAGATAGTTCAAGAAATGTATATTAGAGTAGACAACGCAGTAAAAGACGTTGATAGGATAATGTACGATGAGGACAAAGTAAATACGTTTTATGTTTACACAACCCTAAAACATCTTCATTGGCAGAACTTCCATAAGGTAGGTAGAGCTAAAAAGAGATTAGAATTGAGGTATTATTCCGAGTTAAGGGATAGTGAAGTAGAACACGATAGCCTTATGTTTAACAAGTTTGTCAAGTCAGAAGACACCTTGTACGAAGACTTTGAATTGGAGTTTATAGAAAGCCTTTCTGATTTAGATATGTGTGGGAAGGTAGAAGACATTACTAACGATTGGCATTGGTACGATAGAAAGATATTTGACTTATACTTTAAAGAAAAGATGTCTATGAGGAAATTAGCTTCTAATACTACCATTAGCTTGAGTTCTATCTTTAATACGATAGACAATTGCAGAGACAAGATAAAGAGCAGTCTGAAAAAAGATTGGGAAAACTACAACAATTATTAATATATTTACAAAATGAAACAAAAGAACCACACTCAAAACGAGAAGATTAGACGATTAGAAAAGGTAGCAACTCAACTATATGTTAGGGTTGTTCAGTTAGAGAAGGCAGTAAAAGCCATACAGGATAAGTTAGACGAAGATAAAACAGAAGATTTAAACTATTTGTAATATGGATAACATTTTTGACAAGATAAGATACTGGGCATTAAAGAAAGGAATCTACAACAAGTCGGATTCTTTTGCTCAATACTCAAAGTTAATGGAGGAGAATGGAGAGCTTGGAGAAGCTTTAATGAGGAGGAATAAAGACGAGATAGTTGATGCTATTGGCGATATGGTGGTAGTATTAACGAACATTGCCCATATAGAGGGGTATAGTATAGAAGAGTGTATTGATAGTGCTTATAGCGTTATATCTAAACGTAAAGGCAAAATGGTAGACGGAATATTTATAAAACAAGAATAATGGAAGAACCAAAAGACAAACGTACTAAAGCCTACAAGGAATGGAAGGCTAACCAAGAGAAAGAATCACAAGGACTTGGAGATACTATTGCTAAAGTAACTGAAGCAACAGGCATCAAGAAAGCAGTAGAGCTTATTGCTGGAGAAGACTGTGGTTGTGATAAGAGACAAAAGATACTCAATAGACTGTTTAAGTATAACAAGCCTAAATGTCTTGAAGAAGATGAGTACAATTATATTGCAGATTGGGTTGATAAAGGTAAAAACAAATTAACCAATAAGCAACTCAAGGAAATGAATTTGATATACAATAGAGTGTTTAACAAGCAGTTTAAGTGCCAGAAGTGTTCTGCTCCAAGAATGATGAAAGACTTGTTGAATCTATTTAAACAATACGAATAGGTATGGTTTTATTTGTGCCTAAAGATATCAGACTTATGGTTTGGGACTTTGTATCTAAAAACAACATAGGTCAGAGAAGTAAAGCGAATGGCAACAAGGAGCAACAATATGTAGGTTTGCTTGGGGAAGTAATGATAAAAAAACATTTAGGTTTAGATTACTCTTTGTCTTATGGTTTTGATGGTGGGTTTGACTTAAGCTATAAAGGTCTTAATATAGATGTCAAGACTATGGGTAGAATGGTTGATCCAAGACCTTATTACGTGAATAATTTTATAGCCTACCAAAATAAATTCAACTGCGATGCCTATATATTTTGTTCGTTAAACAAGACAGACTACAACCTTACTATATGTGGGTGGGTTACAAAACCCCAGTTACAAGAACGCTCTATCATCTACGAAGAGGGAACAATTAGAACAAGGTCAGACGGAAGTACTTTCAAGCTTAAGGCACCTACGTATGAAATAGAAAACAACAAGTTAAATCAAATGAGTAAATTATGAAAGATTTTAGACCAAGACTTCGAGGAAACAAACTCAAAGCATTCGAAAACATCACAAAGAAGGAGCAAAGAGTTCTTGTTATTGGAGACCTTCACGAGCCATTCTCGTTAGACGAATACCTAAACCATTGTGCAGAGGTTTATGCAAAGTACAACTGTAATAGAGTTGTGTTTATTGGGGATGTAATTGATTCGCATTACTCAAGTTACCACGAGTCAGACCCTGATGGTATGGGAGCAGGAGAAGAATTAGAGTTCGCTATCGAACGTTTAAGTCGTTGGTATAAGATGTTCCCTAAAGCAGATGTTCTTATCGGAAACCACGATAGAATCATATCAAGAAAGGCATTTAGTGCAGGAGTACCGAAGGCTTGGATTAAGTCATTTAGTGAAGTGTTGGAAGTGCCTAATTGGAACTTTATAGATAGACTTGTAATAGATGATGTACAGTATATCCACGGAGAAGGAGGTACTGCCCACACGAAGTGTAGAGCTGATATGATGAACACAGTACAAGGACACCTCCATACTCAATGCTATACCCAGTGGTTTGTTGGTGCTAACTTTAAAGTATTCGGAACTCAAGTAGGCTGCGGTATTGATTTTGACAAGTACGCTTTTGCTTATGCAAAACGAGGCAAGAAACCTGCTATTGGATGTGCAGTAGTAATGGGTGGTAAAACAGTAGTAAACGAATTAATGGAATTATAAATATGATGGAACAACAATTATTAGACAGGATTAGTGATATAGTAAATGCACCAGCAACAGACAGAGAGAAGATAGATGCTCTATTAGAGTTAGATGCTTTCCTTTACACAGAGTTAGGAATAACCTCAACAAAGGGAGACAAGGCAGAAACAAGACGTAAAAGTCGTATTATTTATAGAGAGATTCGCTCCATAGATAGTAAGGATGGGAATCTATTGTTAAACCATTTAGATAAATAGTATGCCAATTCCAAAAGTAAAGAAGTACGAAACTAATAAAGATTACATTCAACGATGTATGGGGAATGCCCTTATGAGACAGGAATACCCTGAAAAAGACCAAAGGTTTAGCGTATGTCAGTTAGCGTTTAAGAAAAACTTTACGCCAAATAAGTAAAAGTTATTGACACTTGTTACTATTTATGTTATATTTGCATAAGGGGAATCACTAATGGTTCTCTTTGTGCAAAAAGCATTTATAGATATGGGTAATAAAATAACAACATTTGACGGCAAGGAGTGGGATGTAGCAGATTTAGAGAAGAAGGCAATAGACGATTCTTTCTACTACGGATACCTTGCTAAAAACGTATTAAGCAGTAGTTCTGTTAAGCTACTAAACAAATCCCCTAAAGACTACAAGGATATGTTAGAAGGGGTACAGAAAGGTTCTAAAGCCTTGGAAGAGGGTAAGCTAATCCACACAATGTTATTAGAGCCTGAAAAGCTATCTGATGTAAATATTGTGGAAACTACAACAAGAGCTACCAAAGTATTCAAAGCAGCACTTGCAGAGAATCCAAATACATTCACACAAAAAGAGTATGACAATTGTAGAGGTATAGCAGACGCAGTTTTAAACAACAGTTCTGTTTCTACATTTATGGAAGGTTGTGATGCTGAAGTGCCTGTGATTGGAGAGATATCAGGAATACCATTTAGAGCGAAGGCTGACTTATTATCGAGAGAGAAAGGCATTCTATTAGACATTAAGACTACTGGCGATATGGATAGGTTTAAGTGGAACGTACAGAACTTTGGATACCATATGCAGGTTTACATTTACTGTGAGTTGTTCGGCATATCTTATGATGACTTCTACTTCTTGGTTGTAGATAAGAAAACTAAAGCAGTAGGTGTGTTTAATGTAACAGAGGAAACTTACTTCAAAGGATTGGCAGAAACAGAGAAAGCAATCGACCAGTACAAGAAGTATTTTATAGATAAAGAACAAGATGTAAATGATTTTACTATATTCGGAGAGGTATGACAGAAAGAGATAGAATATTACAAAGATTAGACGGATACAGCAAAGAGTTCTTTTTGTTAACAGAACATTGGACTCTTGACGATTGGAAGAAGATTAGGGACAAAGAATACTACGATGTTATGGCTATGTATGGGAGGGACTCCTTGCAGTTTTGCCAATTCAAAATGAAAAGAATAATGAATGTTTTATGACAGAAGAAAGCAGGCAAGAGATAATAATGTATGGGTATAGAGATTCCTTGTCCTTGTACGATGAAGGATTCACAATAGATAACCTAACAGAATTACTTGAGCTTTACGAAGAAAGGGAACTGTACTTAACTTGTGCAGGTATTAAATTAGCAATAGACGAATTAACAAAAGAAGAAAACGATGACAGCATTAGAGATTAAAAAGAGAATTGAGAAGGATTTTGATGTAACACTCGATACATCATCAAGGAAGAGAAACTACGTATATCCAAGAGCGGTATTCATTAAGTTGTGTAGAGAGTTTACTGAATTAGGCACTCAAGACCTTGCAGACCTTCTAGGGCTTAAAGCCCACGCAAGTGTTCTTAATGCATTAAACAATACATTTTATGATGCTATGTACGAGTTAAAGTTTAAGAACTACTATGACAATATGAAAAGAACGTTAAGTTCTGCCCCATCATTACAGAAAGAGAATGACAGGTTAAAGTTAAAAATAGTTGAGCTTAATGAGTTGATTGAGTTTTACAGAAAGAAGACAGAGCAATATGGAATTTTTGGATGAGATACTCGAAAGGCTGCAAGATAAACCAAAAGATAATCAGATAACAATATTTGATGCAATAAATGAACAGCTATAATTACAAGGCACAACAATACTGCTTCAAGAACGAGATAAAGATATACAACACTCCTGTGTCGAAGAAGTCAGTAAGGATAGAAGTAGATTACAAAGGTCAAATAATAAAGAGCGATGTGATTTACTCAATCAAAGAATCAGAGAAAAAGATATGGGAACTTTACGAACATTTTTACAATAAACAATAATATGGAAGATAAGATAGTAAACAGAGTGTTAGGGGCGTATAAGCTACGTTCTAACGAAGGAATTAGAAAATATGGTACAACGTTAGAGAGAGATGATTTAAACGTCTTTGAATGGCTTACACACCTTCAGGAAGAGCTGATGGATGCAACCCTGTACATAGAGAAATTAAAGACAGAAGAGGTAGGCATTCCTGCTGAAGATATAGGTATAGCTTACTTTAATTCAATGTTGGAGCATCCTGCTTATGCAGAGCCAAAGAAATGCACCATCACAGGTATAGAGTTAACGGATAAAGATACCTATAATAAAAGGTCAGGTTGTCCTTACGCTAACTTTGTAGAGGGATTTAGAGCAAGAAATAAGATACCTGTAAAAGACTTAAGAAGGTTTGTAAATGAATTAAAAAGTAAACTATGACAAATGAACAAGTAGCTAAAAAGTTTATAGACTTTGATTGGTCAGATGACGTGACTGAAGAACAAAAGCAAATGATTTATGATATGGATAATATTTCCATAGAAATAAAGAAGGGCAAAGAAATAAGCATAAAGGTGTTTAATGAAGAACATCAATTGTGGTTTAATACAATCAAAGGTATTGAAGAATTAAAAGATTTAGTATCTACAATAATAAGTAAAAATATATAATTATGACAAATAAGAAAAAGGAAATTATAGATTGTATAAGGTGCGATTCTAAAATAAACTACAAGGGTCTTTGTAAGACGTGTTTTACCGAATTGGGTTTGTTAAGGGAACGTGATAACAATAAAACAAAGATAGAATTATGACAACAGACACAATAATAATCGGAACGCTTATAGTGGTCTTTTTAGGGCTAATAATAACAATTATAAAAATACAACTATGAAAATAACAAACGAAGATAATATGGAACTAATGGCAAGGTATGAAGATAACCACTTTGACCTTGCAATTGTAGACCCGCCATATAGGGATGAAAACCAACCGACAAAGGATATGAGGGCAAATGGTTCTATGAAAAGTTTAGAGGGGCGACCAACACAAGAGTATTGGAATGAGTTATTTAGAGTGAGTAAAGAACAAATAATATGGGGCGCTAATAACTTTGAATTACCACAATGGAAAGGATTTGTAGCTTGGAAAAAGAAAACAATAGGCATAAACTTTACAATGTCAATGGTTGAAATAGCAAGTTTATCTGAAAATTTAGGAACTACATCTAAATGGATTGAAATTGCACCACAAGACCCAAATAGAGTACACCCCACTCAAAAACCTGTAAAACTTTATGAATTTTTGTTAATGCAGTACGCCAAAGAAGGCGATAAAATACTCGATACACATTTAGGAAGTGGAAGCATAGCTTTAGCTTGTCATAATTTAGGTTATGATTTAACAGCTTGCGAATTAGACAAAGACTACTATGAAAAAGCTATGAAAAGAATCCAAGAACACAAGCAACAAATACGAATGTTTTAAAAAGAAAAGAAATGGAACTACAAGGGTGGGAATTTAAAATAGGAATAGTAAAGGGTTTAGTATTTGGAATTAGACCTTACGAGTTCAAAGGAGAAGGAGTTTATGAAGTAGACCACGTACTCTATCTTGGAGTAATCCAGATAACACTTACAACAATATACGAGAGATAACTATGGAAGAAGAAAACAAACCAAAGAAGGTTGATGGTCGCAAGAATAATGGTGGTCATTCAACTAAAGGTAGGGCAGGTAGACCTCCCAAGATAACAGAGAAGAAGCTACGGAACTTTGCAGTTAGTGCCATAAAAAAAGCCTATGGTAGCGAGGAGAAGATGTGGCTTGAGGTAGCGAAACAAGCAAAGGAGAGCTTCCCCCATATGAAGATGTTATTAGAGTTTACTTATGGTAAGCCTAAAGAACAGAAGGAAGTGAGTGTTAAAACAGATATAAACATTCCAATAGTAAATTTCCTTGAAGAGCGAACAATAGATATAACCCCTGAAGAAGAAGATACAGATGAGTCAAGTACAACTGAACCCCAAGTATAAATCATTATACAATAGCGATGCAAGATACCACGTTGTAACAGGAGGGCGTGGTTCTGGTAAGTCTTTTGGAGTCAATGTATTCTTACTCCATCTAACCTATGAGAAAGGGCATAAGATACTCTTTACTCGTTACACTATGACTTCAGCGTCTATGTCGATTATACCTGAATTCTTGGAGAAGATAGACCTTATGGGTGTTGCAGAACACTTTGAGGTTACTAAAGCAGAAATAACAAATAAGCTCACAGGAAGCTCTATTATATTTAGTGGGGTGAAGACATCAAGTGGAGACCAAACTGCGAAACTGAAGTCTATAAATGCCGTTACAACGTTTGTTTTAGATGAGGCAGAAGAACTTACAGATGAAGAAGTGTTTGATAAGATTGACTTCTCGGTTAGAGCAAGAGGTGTAAAGAACAGATGTATTGTAATCTTGAACCCTACAACAAAAGAGCATTGGATATATCAAAGGTTCTTTCAGAATAGAGGAGTTCCTGATGGTCATAATGGAGATGCTGAATCTATAAACTATATCCATACAACATACCTTGACAACATAGAGAACCTATCTGAATCATTTGTGTTAGGTCTAAATGATATGAAGAGGAACAGACCACAGAAGTTTAACCACCAGATAATGGGAGGTTGGTTAGATAGAGCAGAAGGTGTTGTGTTTACTGATTGGTCATTAGGAGATTTCCCTAAAGATGTAGATAGTATCTTTGGACAAGATTTTGGATTTAGTGTAGACCCTTCAGCGTTAGTAGAGGTTGCCATAGATAAGAAGATGAAGAAGTTATGGGTTAAGCTCCACTTCTACAAAGCAGGTATGGCTACGTCACAACTATACGAATTAAATAGGAGATATGCTGGTAAGAATCTTATTGTATGTGACAACTCCGAGCCAAGACTATTGTCAGAGTTTAAGATGAAAGGACTTAATGTTACTCCTACAATCAAGAAGAAAGGTAGTATCTTAACAGGTATTGCACTTATGCAGGATTACCATATAGTTATAGACAAGAACTCAATAGACCTTATAAAAGAGTTTAACAACTACTCTTGGAAAATGAAAGGCTCTGTACCTGCTGATAAATGGAATCACGGAATAGATGCTTTGCGTTACGCTTGTGAGTACCTGCTGATGAGGTCAGTTCCAAAAGGGATGTATATTGTCAAGTAGAGCGACAATTCAATAGGGTAGTTTAACAATTCAATACCCTTCTTAAAATCCAAATACCCCTTCGATTTCTCGTTGGGGTATTTTTCATTTGGGTAATTAGAAAACCACTATATTAATCTTACAACAAAGATTTCAATATTGTTCGGCTATGTCAATTAACATTTGTTTATAGATGATGAAAAGTTTTGGTAGTTTAAAAGTAAGTTGTATATTTGCTCCAGATAACAATTAAAAACAAGAATTATGACAGACAAAAGAAAACAAATTATCAAGGCAATCAAAACAGGTAAATTCTTTACAATTAAGTTTGTTAAAAAGAATGGAGAATTGAGAGAGCTTAACGGAAGGTTAGGCGTAAAGAAACACCTCAAAGGTGGGGAATTGGGTTATGACCCTTCTACATTCAATTATATTATTGTATTTGATGTAGTGGCAAAAGGATACAGAACTGTGAATGTTGATACAGTTACGGAACTAATTTGTAATAAAAATGAAATAAAGTTTGCCAATTAAAAATAAAGATGTATATTGCACCAAGTTTAACAAATAAAACAAATACTTATGGAATCAGTAGATTATGGAAATCCTGCCTACGATATGGAAGGAGAACACGAATGCAGAATGTGTGGGGCGCCTGTCGAAGAAGATGGGGATTATTGTTCACGCAGTTGCTGGACAGCAGATTTTAGATAACAATTAAAAACAAATATTATGACAACAAAACAAGAAACAGAAAAAGCAATCAAGCATTTAGAAGAACAAGGTTACGCAGTTCAAAACCTATGGCATATTTCAGATGTGCTATCCTCTGATGAACATTTAAAAAGAGAACAATGCAAATCGATTATAGATGACGCTCTTATTAGTGATAGTGTTGTAGACGCAGTTCTTTCAGCGATATCATATGAAATTGAATTGTTAAACTATCCAAAAGCAATGTAATGAACGAATGTAATTTATGTGGTTACAATAACCCAAAAGACAATTTTAGATGCGAAGCAGAAGACTGTGGAGTGCCTTTAGATTTAGAGATAACTATAAATGATTTGGGATTACCTGAAATAAACTAAAAACAAATATTATGACAGAAGTAAAATTAACATCAGAAGAATACAGACAATTGTACAATGTTTATACCTATGCTAGTGCTTATGTGAATCACAAGGATGAATTCGATTTGGATAGACTTAATGAGTGGCATAGAGAATCAAAGAAATTCAACCTAGAAGAAGCTGTTAAACAATTTAAAGACGTATTTTAATATGGAATATACTGAAGAACAAAAAGAAGCAATGTACATTGAGTACTTCAACAACTATTTAACAGTAGATTTATTTGCAGAACATCGGCAGATAGACCCACAGGAGGCAAGGCAGCTACTATCAGAAGGAAGACTAACATACATACAAAAATATAAATAATATGGCAAACATAAAGAAATACGCAGATTTAAAGCCAATATCAGAAGAGGAATTGGAAAAAGAAGGAATGCCTAAAAACTTTTGGAACTATACAGTAAATCCTATTACAGGATTCAGTACATTGAGAACTCGATACGATGTTAGAGACGAAAGAAACAGAGAGCTACAAAAGTATGGGAGTGCGAATAACTACACCAGTACAAAGGTCAATGGAATGACCAAAAGAATTTATAATGGATAGCAATTCAAAAGGGGGTAAACAATTCAAAAGGGGGTAACATTAATTTGTTGCTCCTTTTTTTGTTGGCAAAGGTTTGACAATTCAAAAGGGGGTACGCAATTCAAAAGGGGGTAGCAATCTAATAGGGGGTAAGCAATTCAATAGGGGGTAGGGTTGTTTTGGTGGGGTGGTAACCGATTGAGGCCTAGTGCATTAAGGAAAAATATTTTTACGATATAAACAAATGTTAACAAGAATATAGTTTTTTTTGTCGTATGTTTGTACCATACAAAAACATAAACAAGATGAAAACAATTCTATTTTTAACCTTTATTACATTAGCTCTTTATTTATTAACCACACAAATTTTTTAAATTATGACAAAAACAATATATAACAAATTAGAAACAGGTTTGACTTGTAAAATTGACAAAAACGGGCGTATTCACGTTTATAAGACGAAAGAGGAGCCTAAAAAAGTTTCAATAGGTGAAACCTTATTTTTTGCCCTATTTTTAGCTGCGGCTATTTTATTACTAATTTTTTAATACTTAATATTATGAAACAATTTAACAAATATCAATTTTTAACAGAATTACGCGAAGACCTAATTTCTGAATGTGCAAATCTTTATTCTCTTGATATGGATTTTGATGAAATTCATGAAAAACTAGATGAATTTATACATTCTTTTCTTGATAACAAATGTATTTATTACGCCGATTGCTGGGCTATATGTTACGAATTAGCAAGTAGTGACTTCCAAATTGAACAAACAGGCGAAACCGCTAAAAATATAACTGAATTAGCATACTGGGCTTTATACGACTTAAGCTATCAAATCGATATAGATCTATTGATTGAGTCCGTGAAACCAGTAATACATAACAATAACTAAAAACCATACTACAATGATAAAAGAAACATATTACAATGATATTTGCGTATCTTATTACAGGGGATTGAAAGCCTTATCGACAATTCATAAAGGCTATTTTACCAAATTTAGATACTCACTAGATACAACGACAAAAGACGCTTTAAAACACTTTAAACAATACCTAAAAACATTATAACAATGGAAATAAAATATAAATTAACTCACATAATTAACGGCAAAAGAAAAACACACATACAAACACTAAATTACAATGATATAAACAAAGCCTATAAATACTTTAAAAATACTTTTGGCAATACTACTTTTAATTCATTGCAAATAATAAATTAATCTTACAACCTTTTATATTAATAATTAACCGCTTTTATAGGCGGTTTTTTTGTGTTATTAAATTATTGTTTTTTTTGATAGTCAGGTATTTAAGTTTAATTAAGTAGGGAAAAGGTACGTCCGTTTCTTCCCATCCTCAAACATTCAATTTAAGCCCCTTTTTAGCCGTTTTCCCGTACTTTCTCCTGGTTTTTATATATCCATACCACCTAAACAATTTAGAGCCTTTAAATAGCCTTATTCCTATTCTAACTTATGGAGCTAAATAAGCCGTTTTAAGAGACTTTATTTCTCATTTGATATATCCATACCACCTAATAGGTGAAAAGACGTGTAGTATGCCTTAAAATGCGTTAAAAGGGGGTACTCTGCCGGAAGTGAAGGCGTGCTGCAGGGTAACTCTGCCGTGAGTCAAGGCGTGTTCTCTTATTCACCCCCATTCTCTACACAAGTTACTTTCCAACTGACAATCTAATAGGGTAGGTAAACCTTCTTTCAATTCAATAGTCTACGTAGAGTATTTTTATTATGCCTATCCAATAGAACGACCTCAACTCTATTTCCCCTATGTATCATGATACATACTCCTCATGATATATACTTAACCAATATACTGTATATTTATATTAGTACATCACGTAGAATACTCCTCATAATACATAACACTATGTATCATGATATACTATGTATCATGATATACTATGTATCATAATATATTATGTATAGTAAGTGACAAAAAGTACAGGTGGAGATTTAAGAGGTACACTTCGGTATTTTTATATTACTTAATCAGCAAACAGTTATTTATGGCAGCAGTAAAGTTAGAGTTATCAGTTCCCTCATCATTAGATTCAATTGAGTTATGGCAATACCAAAAGTATATGAGTGTTGTAGAAGCAAACAAGGATGTTGAGAATGCTGAAGAGTTCTTGAATATGAAGTTGGTCGAGATATTTTGCGACATATCCCTAAAAGATGTTTCGTCAATCAATCTAAAAGACTTTGACAAGATTAGTAAGATTATCGCAACTGCCTTTAACGAAGAGACCCCTTTAGTTAGGCACTTTGAATTAGATGGTGTAGAATTTGGTTTTATCCCAAACTTGGATAAAGTATCAATAGGAGAATATATAGATGCTGAAGCAGGAGTAACAGGTTGGAAGAATATGCACAAAGCAATGGCAGTGTTGTTTCGACCAGTAACGAAGAAATATAAAGACAAGTATCAGATAGAGAAATACGATGCTAAACAAGAGTATCAAGAGGTTATGAAGTATATGCCTTTGAATGTCGCTTTAGGTGCGTTGGTTTTTTTTTATCGTTTAGGGAAAGATTTGTCAAGTCATACCCTGAACTCTTTGGAGAAGGAGATGGAGGAGAACAAAACTATTCGTCAGCAGGTAACTTCGGAATTAGGTGGGGATGGTATCAGTCGATATACAGACTTGCTGGAGGAGAAGTTCTCAACTTTAACAGGGCAACTAAAATTTCTGCACACGAAGCTATAACGTTTCTGATATTCGAGAAAGAGAAGAACGAGTTAGAAGCAAAACTAATAAAAGATAAATTCAAATAGAATGACAAGTTTTTACGATGTAATCAATTCAATCAAAACCTATTTACAGGGCAACAACTCCGTATCTACGGTAACATTTGGCGACCTATTGGAAGTTGATTTAAACAAGCAAACAATATTCCCACTTTCCCACCTGACAGTACGAGATGTATCTTTCTCTGACCATACAATGACATTCACAGTTAATGTTATGGCACTTGACATAGTGGAAGAAACCAAAGAAAACAATAAAGAGCAAATAGAACCTTTTTATGGCAATAACAACAAACAAGACGTACTAAATACCCAGCTTATGGTTTTAAACGGATTACAGAGTTCGTTAAGACGTGGAGGTTTATTTCAGCAAGATTTCATAGTAGACAACAATCTAACTGCATCACTTGTAGAAGAAAGGTTTGAGAACTTGTTAGTAGGTTGGGAAATGGATGTTACAGTAGAAGTGCCTAACAATTCAATAAGTGATATTAACGCTAATGGACACGGTTGTTTATAAGATATGGGTCAAGGACTATCTGACATAAAATTAAAGAACACAGAGGCTTTCCTAAAGTCTTATATGGAGAGGTTGGAGACCCTTGCCAAGATAGAGATAGGGAGGAATAGACAAAGAAAATATCCTTCTGGTAGAACTGTTAATTCTCCACTAAACTCATCAGGTAGTTTAAGAGATTCCATAGAATCAAAGAAACAAGAAGTAAGCAACGCTCTGATGGCTTTTGGATTGATGGGGAACGATTATGCATTAGACATAAATTCAGGCACACCTAAAAGTAAAGCTCCTTCTCGAGCTAAATTGGTTAATTGGATAAAGGCAAAGCCTGTTCAGTTACGAGACAAGAAAGGAAAGATAATAAAAAAGACAGAAGGAAGTATAAAAGCAATTGCAAAAAGAATACAGGCTTCTCAAAAGATACGTGGAATAGCACCAGTACCTTTCTTGGAAGAGGCAGCAAAAGACAGTATGAGTCATCTAAACGGAATAGGTTTAGAGATAGCTTACGATATAGCAGATAATGTAGAACAATTCTTAATAAATATAGGATACGAAGAAGTAAACGGAGAGTTTAAACTAAAAGAAAAAAATAATGAGTAAAATAAACGTAAGAAGTCCATACTTCATCACAGATAATTCAACTAGTACTGGCAGTCCTTTAGCAAGTGCTACTTTGTTTTTAAGAATATACGAAGGAAATGCAACTACAAATTATACTTCACAACCAACATACTCTTTGTCTGCAACCGCAATAGATGGGGCTGTAACCTTTGAAGTGTCTGAATTAGTTAGAGATTACATAGAAAACAATTTTGATGGCAACTATACAGATGGAACAAAATGGC
>Ga0209771_1000941_pt1 | contig 19037 bp, 9 predicted proteins | sample SaaInl59LU_5_DNA_FD_184639 | JGI IMG/M metagenome (GOLD analysis project Ga0209771, IMG submission 184639) | Marine microbial communities from expanding oxygen minimum zones in the Saanich Inlet - ESP_59LU_5_DNA (SPAdes) (version 2) | ecosystem: Environmental > Aquatic > Marine > Intertidal zone ... | reverse complement strand
GATCCTGCTTTTGTAGATAAATCTGGTGTAAAAGGACCGTTTAGTAAAGGACTTAACTCTGATAAATTAATTTCAATGACTTGATCAAAATAGTGTTCTGGATTTGCATACACTTCTGGATCTCCAGTTAAATGTTCTTTGACCGAATTTGCTGCATCGGCTACATCTGCTCTATCGGTAGCACGTAAGTAACGTTCCATGGATTCGTCGTATCCAAAAGTAGAAGTGGTTGCCCCTATTTCTGCGCCCATATTACAAATGGTTCCTTTTCCTGTACACGACATTCCAATAGCACCTTCACCAAAATATTCTACAACAGCTCCAGTTCCTCCCTTTGCTGAAACTATTCCTGCTACTTTTAAAATGACATCTTTAGGCGCTGTCCAACCAGAAAGTTTTCCGGTTAATTTGACCCCTATTAATTTTGGAAATTTCAATTCCCAAGCCATTCCAGCCATCACATCTACAGCATCAGCACCACCAACTCCAATGGCAATCATTCCCAATCCACCCGCATTTACAGTATGTGAATCGGTTCCAATCATCATTCCTCCTGGAAAAGCATAATTTTCTAAGACAACTTGGTGAATAATTCCAGCACCTGGCTTCCAAAATCCTAATCCATACTTATTGGATACTGATTCCAAAAAGTTAAAAACTTCGTTGCTTGTATTTAAAGCACTTTGTAAATCGGTTCCGGCTCCGTTTTTTGCCTGAATTAAGTGATCACAATGTGTAGTGGTAGGCACCGCTACTTTACTTTTTCCGGCTTGCATAAATTGCAATAACGCCATTTGAGCTGTTGCATCTTGTAAGGCTATTCTATCTGGAGCAAAGTCTACATAATCCTTTCCGCGTTCATATGATTTTGCAGCATTGTCGTCCCAAAGGTGACTGTAAAGAACTTTTTCTGAGAGTGTAAGTGGACGTCCTACATGTTGACGTGCTTTTTCAATACGTCCCGGCATTTGTCGGTACACTTCTTTAATAACATTTATATCGAAAGCCATAATCTGTATAATTTTATTGCGTAATAATCGCTCGTAAAAGTACGAATTAAATAAAATTATATTCAATTAAAAAGTGAATAAGACGTGTTTACATCTAGAATTTAATTAAACGTAAACTTCTCTTTTAAAAAATAAATTATTATTAATATTAATGGGTTAAAACAATTAAAAATTTAAAGAATATAATATTAAAATAAACTTTCAATAATGGACTCTATTGAAATCCCATCAGCTTCAGCCTTATAATTTTTAATTATTCTGTGACGAAGAATACTAATTGCAACGGCCTGAACATCTTCAATATCTGGTGACAGTTTCCCGTTAATTACCGCATACGTTTTAGCAGCTAAAATCAGATTTTGAGAGGCTCTTGGTCCTGCACCCCAATCGACATATTGTTTAATTATCGAAATGGCTTCGGAGGTGTTTGGTCGGGTTTTACCCACCATCTTAACCGCATATTCTATAACGTTATCCGCTACAGGAATTTTACGGATAAGTGCTTGAAATTCTAAGATTTCGGAAGCAGAAAAGACGACCTCAACTTCAGATTGTGTGCTTGCTGTTGTTAACTTTACGACTTGTACTTCTTCTTTAAAACTTGGATATGTTAGGTTGATTGAAAACATAAAACGATCCAACTGCGCTTCTGGCAAAGGATAAGTACCTTCTTGTTCTATTGGGTTTTGAGTAGCTAGTACAAAATAGGGTGCCTCCAATTTATGATGATGTCCAGCAATGGTAACCGACCGTTCTTGCATAGCTTCTAAGAGAGCAGCTTGTGTTTTTGGTGGAGTTCGATTGATTTCATCGGCTAATATGATGTTTGAAAATATCGGTCCTTTAATGAATTTAAATTGACGATCGTTGTCTAAAATTTCACTCCCTAAAATATCGCTAGGCATAAGATCTGGAGTAAATTGGATCCGTTTAAAGTCCAATCCAAGAGCTTTAGAAATTGTGTTAACCATTAGGGTCTTTGCAAGTCCAGGAACTCCAACCAATAAAGAATGACCACCAGAAAATATAGAGATTAAAATTTGTTCTATAACTGCATCTTGACCTACAATGACATTGGAGATTTCCAGCTTTAGAGTCTCATACTTCTGAAGGTGTTGTTTTAATAACGCAACATCTGACATGGCTTAGTTAATTTTAAACCAGTTACTATTAAAATCACAACTACGTAACTGCCCATTAATTTTAATGTAAGTATCCATAATTTTTTCTTCTTGCCACTTTTCTATCGCATTCAATTGTTTCTCTTGGAGTGCAAGTGCTTTAATTTTTAAGTAATCTTGTGCAAAGTTAGCTTCGTGCTCATCAACACGTGCAGTGACTGTTAATATCTTAAACTTTATTGGATGCACACGATCTTGATCCTTAAGTACTGGACTTACCTCGTTGTCTTTCAGATTCTGGATTTGAGAATATAATTCAGGGTCCATTTTAGTAAGCTCAAAATTATAATCTTGTGTTTCAGGATTTCTAAGTTGACCCCCGTCAAATTTAGTTTCTTCTTCGTCACTTGCTTCTCTTGCAGCTTCGGCAAAAGTGACTTCGCCATCGACAATACTTTGTCTTACTTTCTCAAGTTTTTCTTTTGCTTCTTTGATGGCTGCTTGAGTTACTTTTGGAATTAATAGTATGTGTCTGACATCAAATTCTTGACCTCTAATTTTTTCCAGTTGAATGATGTGATAGCCAAAATCCGTTTTGAAGGGTTTGGACACTTCACCTTCCTGTAAGGAAAATGCAACTTCTCTAAATTCTTTCACCATTAGCGGACGTTTCCTGTTAAGGGTGAATTTTCCACCGGTGCGTTTAGACCCAGGATCTTCAGTGTACAATACCGCTTTTGTGGTAAAACTAGCTCCATTATCCAAGACATCAGCTCTAAACTCGTTTAAACGTTTGATGACCTTATCTACCTCTTCTTGAGTTGTTTCTGGAACAACAACAATTTGAGCAACTCGCATTTCAGTACCAAACTGCGGACGTTCATCTTCGGCAATTTTATTAAAAAACTGACGGACTTCGTCTGGAGTGACTTCAATTTCTTCAACGATACTTTGTTGCATCATGGATGCCATTTTACCGTTCTTATTGAGCTCAAACATTTCATCTCTAAGTTCTTTTTCAGATGATTTTTTGTAGTAAGCAATCAGTTTTTCCATAGAACCGATTTGCTCCGCAAATCCTTCTAATTGTTGATCAACATAAGACCTGACCTCTGCATCGTTCACCTCAAGACTGTCTTGAATGGCATGATGGATATAGAGTTTGTCTTCCAAAAGTTTCCCAAAAAGCTGACAACGGGTAATATCTTCTGTAGAAACCCCTGCTGCTTCAAGTTGAGTAAATTGTCTATCTATATCAGAGTCTAAAATAACAAAGTCACCAATCACAGCTGAAACTCCATCGAGTTTGACACGTTGAACGGTATCAGTAACAGTCTCTTTTGGTACTTCAACCTCTACAGATTCTTCAATGATTTCTTGCGATAAAGAAGAAAGGCTTGTTAGCAAACAAAACCCTAGAACGTAATACTTAATTATAAATTTCAAATTTTTTATTTTTAATTGCATCATTAACCATGTCACTTTTTAGTTGCTTGATGAGTTTTAACTTTCGATTATTAATGATAATTTGCTTTAAGGTTGGCAACACATATTCAATAGGTGCTTGATTTCCTCGTTCTAAAACTTCATTAATCTGCATCAAATATAACCCTAAAGAATCTTTGAGCTGTATAAAATTTGGTTTTTTTAACAGTACTTTATTAAAACCTAATTGTAATGGATTAATTTTAGAAATAGCTTGTTCGGATTTTATCCAAATTGAATCTTTTAAGAAAAAGGAGTTGAATTGAATAGCTATAGAATCTAAACGTATTTGGTCTTCTGCATTGAAACGCTTGAAACGTCTTTTGACTTCCTCTAAGTTAGAAAGCTTTAAATTAACATTCACGTATCTCATTTTTAAAAGATCTTCTTTTAAAACAAAAAGCTGCTTATTACTTGAATATACATCTTCTAATTCTTGTTTTGAAATGGAAATATCTAAGTTTTTATTGACCAAAGCTTCTACATATGCAGAGGTATAGAGATCACTCTTATATTGCTGAACGAGTTGCTCAAACTCTGTTTGTGTTTCATCTGTAAGGTTTAGGTTTGCACCATCGATAAGGAGTTGGGTGGTGGCCCAATTATTAATAATATTTTGAACGTAAATAATACTATCCGCTTCCGATTGATCTTTTACAAAACTAAAATCGATGTCTGACTCAAACAAAAGAGCATCGTTGACCCTTGCCAAAGGTTTTGTCTCTGTGGAAGAAGACCTTAAATTACAGGCCGCCAATGTCATAAAAGAAACTACTAATAGTCTATTAAAGAAATTCAAAATTAGTTAGAAATTAATGCGTTGACCTTTGCAAGTACGTCTTGATTGATATTCACCTTAAATTTGGTGCGTAATTCTTCTATCCACTCTGATTCTAACGCTAACTGATAATCTGCAACCAGTTGCCCTCTGGCTTCCTCAAAGGTTTTTAGAGACTTTGGTTTCAAAGCTTTTACATTGACTACATAGTAGTTTGCATTTTCATTAATCGGCTTAGAAAGTCCGGTTTCAAAATCAAGAGTTTTAGGGAGTATTGAATTTCCTAATTCTAGTTCACCACTAGAAAAGATAACGTTTTGTTGCTTTTTATTAAGAAGGTCATCTATCATTTCATTAGACCGATTTTTAGCCCATAACTTTCGAACCTTTTTGATGTATTTTTCCTTGCTTGAGCGCGCTACAGAGCCCACAATTCTATCCGGCCAAACATAGTTTTGTTTTTTTAGATTATAAAATTCTTGCAATCCTATGGAGTCGTTTTTAGCACCTTCCCAAATTTTGTCTTGCATCAACTCAAATAACAATAAACCTTCTCTATATTCGTTTAGAATGTGTGCAAACTCTTCATTTTCGTTTTCTAAATTTTCTTCTTTATAACGAAATAAGGATTGCTCCAAAAAGGAAGCATATTGTTTTTTGACAACCACAGATGTTGACCACGTTTTCTTAACAAATCTTTGGTTTTTATTGAGGAACTGTAAAAAGTCTTGAGCTGTAAAAGTTTGATTTTTAATACTCAAGAATGCTTGATTGTTGTCAAAATTCTTCGGGAGCTCCCAACTCTTATTTAATTCATTGTAAGTGAGGTTGGATTCAAATTTTGAAAGCTTAGAGTTTGGATTTTCGATTTGGTATTCAGACATTAATTGCTCCAACATTTTTGCTTTTACGAGTTGTGAACGCGAATCTTTTCCAACTTTATTTTTCAGTTCTTGTTGCAGTTCTTCAAAAGGTTGCACTGGCTTTTTAGTAATATATTTTAATATGTGCCATCCAAATTGTGTTTGGATTGGTTTTGAAATAGGATTGGAAGAGCTGAGTTCAAAAGCGGTAGTTTCAAAAATTTCAGAATTTATCTGACCTGAGTTAAATGGTTTGAGTTCACCACCACGCATTGAGCTGCTTTTGTCATCTGAGAATTGTTTTGCAAGTTCTCCAAAATCTTCTCCTTGAAGAATCAGACGGTATAACTCTTGAATACGATCTTTAGGTACAAGACTGCTGTCTTTTTGTGTATTTGCTATCATAATGTGAGCCACAGTCACCTGCCCTCTTGACTTTCTTTTCTCCAAAACTTTTACCACATGAAATCCAAATCTGGTTCGAAACGGTTGCGAAACAGTCCCAACTTCAGTTTTATAAGCCGCCGATTCAAAATTGTAGACCATTTTAAAAGCAGAAAAATATCCTAAATCTTCTACAAAAAGAGATTTACCATTGTGGAGATCCTTTTTCACAGATTCAAAATCTTCATTTATCAAACGTTGTCTGTAGGCTTCAATTTTTGAAAACGCAGCTAATGTATCTGTTTCAACTTCGTCCAACAAGACTAAGATATGTTGCGCTTTCACTTCATTTTCTGTTCGCTCATAAGCTTCACGAACTAAATCATCTGTCACATTTTTATCGGTCAAATAAGACTGCGTTAATTGATTTTTATAGGACTTAAATTCATTTAAATACGCAGGATCTTTGTCGTATCGCAATGCTTTTGCTTCAGTTAATTTTAATTTATAATTCACAAATAACTCTAAGTAAGAGTCGACTTGTTTTTGGGATTCATCTTGAACCAAGTTTAAGTTTTTATTGTAAACTCTTACAAATTCAGTAGCAGAAACGGGCTCATCTGAAATCGTCAGTAGCACGTCTTTTTCGGTTATTTGAGCATTTGATAAGAGAAGTGAAAAGCAGGCCATACTAAGACTCAGGAACGTTTTATTCATTTTATTAATTTTTATGAAAACCAAAAATACTAATTATAAGGGAGAATACAAATGTATATTTCCAGTGTAATAAAAAAACTCATCCCCTAAAATTACTATCTTGAATAGTTAGGAGCTTCTTTTGTAATCATGACGTTATGAGGGTGGCTTTCGCTGATTCCTGAGGAAGTAATTTTTACAAATTTACCGGTCTCTTTAAGGGTTTGAATATCTTTTGCGCCACAATACCCCATACCGGCTCTAATCCCTCCAATAAATTGGTGAATACTTTCATACAAATCTCCTTTGTAAGGCACACGACCTACAATACCTTCGGGAACTAGTTTTTTGATATCATCTTCAACATCTTGAAAATAACGATCTTTACTGCCTTCTTTCATTGCTTCAACAGAGCCCATTCCTCTGTATGATTTGAATTTTCGACCTTCATAAATGATGGTTTCTCCTGGCGATTCTTTAGTACCCGCTAAAAGTGAACCAAGCATCACACAGTCGGCACCAGCAGCAATGGCTTTTGGGATATCGCCTGTATATCGAATCCCCCCATCTGCAATAACTGGCACTCCGGAATCTTTAAGGGCGGCCGCAACTTCTAGTACCGCTGAAAATTGTGGAAATCCAACTCCTGCAACAACACGTGTTGTACATATAGATCCTGGTCCTATTCCAACTTTAACAGCATCGGCTCCGGCATCTACTAAATATTTTGCAGCTTCCGCAGTAGCAATATTTCCAACCACCACGTCAAGGTTTGGAAATTTTGATTTGATTGATTTTAAAACACTGACTACGCCTTTGGTATGTCCGTGAGCAGTATCAATAATAACCGCATCGACACCAGATTTAACCAAGGCTGCAGTACGTTCCACTGCGTCTTGAGTGACACCAATAGCTGCAGCAACTCGCAACCTACCAAAGCTGTCTTTGTTAGAAATTGGTTTCTGTGTTAACTTTGTGATGTCTCTAAAAGTAATGAGCCCAACTAATTTAAAGTCGGCATCTACAACGGGTAGTTTTTCAATTTTATTTTTTTGTAAGATAACCTCGGCTTGTTGTAAAGAAGTCCCTTCGGAAGTGGTAACCAAGCCTTCGGTAGTCATGATTTCTGTAATGGGACGGGCACTTTCTTTTTCGAACCTTAAATCTCTGTTGGTTACAATTCCTTTTAAGTAGCCATCGTTATCAATAATAGGGATTCCACCAATACTGTGCTCCCTCATACTCATCTGTGCATCCTTAACCGTGGCATCTAATGCTAAGGTAACTGGATCGATAATCATTCCACTTTCGGCACGTTTTACTTTACGAACCTTAATGGATTGTTGTTCGATGGTCATGTTTTTATGTAACACACCAATACCTCCTTCGCGTGCCATGGCAATGGCCATTTTACTCTCCGTTACGGTATCCATTGCAGCCGAACTGATCGGGACATTCAACGATATGTTTCTTGAAAATTTAGACTTAATACTCACATCACGTGGTAAAACTTCTGAATAGGCTGGAATTAAAAGGACGTCGTCGTAAGTAAGACCTTCGCCGACAATTTTGGATAGATGTGCATTCATAGCAAATAGCTTATAATTGCATGCAAATTTAAGGATTTTTTAGTTGAATAGAGAATAATACCCTATTATTTATCAAAAACTCTAAATTTACTTAGAATTCAACTTAAATCCATGCTAATGGGATATTGTTTTTGGTTAAACTAAGTGTTTTAAAAAATTAATTAACTCAAAAACAATGCTTTAAGTTTTTATTTTTATTTATTCTAAATAAGCTTTGTAGAACTAAAATTCATTTGTAACTTTGCGGCTAAAATTAAGCACTATTTTGAATCAGTCTAAATAAATAAAAAACCTACTCAAATGAAAAACCTACTCAAAATTGGTTTATTAATAATGGGCATATCAAACGCCCAGGAATCCACCAAACCAATGGATTCTATTCAAAATCTAGAACCTGTTTTCATTAATTCACAAGTTATCTTTGGCAGTAAATATGAAGCAAATAATAAAACGGGGTCTTCATTTTATATTTCACCAGAAGAATTAGAAAAATTCTCTTACTCAGACATTAATAGAGTCTTAAAATCAGTGCCCGGTGTGAATATTTATGAGGAAGATGGGTTTGGATTGCGTCCAAACATCAGTCTGCGCGGAACCTCACCAGAACGTAGTGCAAAAATATCGATTATGGAAGATGGCATATTGATTGCTCCCGCTCCATACAGCGCACCAGCAGCTTATTATTTTCCTTCAGTTGCAAGAATGCAAGCTGTTGAAATTTTAAAAGGAAGCAGTCAAATACAGTATGGGCCATTTACAACTGGAGGGGCTCTTAATTTGGTTAGCACTCAAATCCCAAATAGTTTTAGTGGAAGCATAAAATCTAGTTATGGTAGTTTTAATACCAGTCAAACACATTTAAAAATAGGAGATTCTAAAACCTACCTTGGATATTCAGTGGAGTATCTAAATAATAATTCCGACGGATTTAAAAACTTACCAAATGGCGGCAATACTGGCTTTGACAAAAACGACCTTGTAGCCAAATTTAAACTTCAAAATAAAGAGAGTGCAAAATTTAATCAATCGCTAGAATTTAAATTTCAATACTCCGATGAAACTTCTAACGAGACGTATCTTGGGTTAACTACTGAAGATTTTGAGACCAATCCTTTCGATCGCTATGCAGCTTCCCAAAAAGATAAAATGACAAATGAGCACCTACAGTTTATGGTGACTCATAAAATAGATGTTTCTAAAGTCTTACAAATTACGAGCAACATATACCAAAACAATTTTTCGCGAAATTGGTATAAGCTAAATGATGTGGTAGTTGGTGGCGATAAAGTGAAAATCTCTAAAATATTAGAGGCTCCTCAAGACTACCCCAATTATATGGATATTATTAATGGAACTTCTAATTCTGATGCAGATGCATTTGTACTTAAAGCAAACAACAGAAGTTATCTATCCAAAGGAATTCAAACAAAATTAGACTTCCACTGGAGTACTGAAAATGTGTTTCATGATGTTGAAGTTGGACTGCGTTACCATTATGACGAAGAAGACCGTTTTCAATGGAAAGATGGCTATAGCCTAATAGACGGTCAAATGAATTTAACCTCAGCAGGTACCCCAGGAAGTGATGCCAACCGCATAAGTAAAGCGAATGCTTTTGCAGGATCGATTTTGTATAAATTAAAATTTAATAAGATCACCCTGACCCCTGGAATCCGTTACGAAGACATCGTATTAGAAAGAGAGAATTTTGGGTCTGAGAATCCAAACAGAACCGGGGCCAACCTTTCTGACAGAGAAAACAAAGTCTCTATTTTTATTCCTGGTATAGGGTTTAATTATAAATTCAATAATTCGACTTCGGTATTTGGTGGAGTCCATAAAGGCTTTTCACCACCTGGAAATACAGTTGGACAGGAATCTGAAGAAAGTATCAATTACGAATTAGGTTCAAGATTCAACATCAAAGGATTGCGTGGAGAAGTCGTTGGATTTTATAACGACTACAGTAATTTATTGGGAAGTGATTTAGCAGCTTCTGGTGGCACAGGGTCTTTAGAACAATTTAACGCTGGAGAAGTTAGCGTAAAAGGAATTGAATTACTCTTAAATTATGACCTAATGCAAAAGAATACGGCTTATGCCTTACCTATTACTTTCGGATACACATTTACAGATGCTGCGTTTTTAAATAGTTTTGGAAGTGATGACGGATTGTGGGGAGAAGTTCAAAGCGGCGACGAGTTGCCTTACATCGCCAAACACCAATTTAACACTTCTATATCGTTGGAACATGCGAAGTTTGAGCTCAACTTGAGTGGACGTTTAAATGGGGCCTTTAAAACGGAGGCGAGCGCAGATGATGTTAATGCTGCAAATGGAATTACATCAAACTTTATCGTTGACTTTGTGGGGAAATACCATGTCACAAGCTCACTTAGTTTGTCCGCTAAACTCATTAACGTTTTAGATGAAACTTATGCGGTTGCTAAAGTACCTGCTGGGTTGCGTCCAGGACATCCTTTCGGAATTTATGCAGGTTTAGATTTTAGATTCTAAAGATTAATTAGAAAAAATCAAAGGCTGTTACGAAAGTAATGGCTTTTTTTAATGGTACTTGGAGAATATTTTTGTGACCTCATTGAAAGCACTTTCAAAACTAAGGGCATTCAAATTAGTGAAAGCCTTTTGTGCCGTAAAATAGGAAAGTAATTTTTCTGTTGGCATGTTTCCCGTAAGATCGTCTTTGGCCATTGGGCAACCACCAAAGCCTTGAATTGCTCCATCAAACCTCATACATCCAGCTTTATAGGCAGCCTCCACTTTTGAATGCCAATGTAAAGGGTTGGTATGCAAGTGGGCTCCAAATTCGATATGAGGGTAAGCGGGTATTAGATTTGAAAATAAATAAGAAATACTTTCTGAATTCGAACTGCCAATGGTGTCGCTTAGCGACAAAATTTCGACGCCCATTTTATGTAAACGTTCGGTCCATTTAGCTACGACATCCACATTCCAAGGGTCGCCATAAGGATTTCCAAAAGCCATGGAGATATACACTACTACGCGTTTGTTATTGGTGTGTGCAGTTTCTAAAATCTCTTGGAGGGTTTCAATAGATTGTACAATTGTTTTATGCGTATTTCGCATTTGAAAATTTTCAGAAATTGAAAATGGATAGCCTAAATAATCAATTTCTTTATGAGAGGCAGCAGCCAATGCACCTCTAGTATTCGCCACAATGGCTAGCAATTTACTAGACGTATTACTCAGATCTAACTGGGCTAAAACCTCCGCCGTATCTGCCATTTGGGGGATGGCTTTAGGAGACACGAAACTTCCAAAATCAATGGTATCAAAACCAACACGCAACAATGACTGAAGATACTGAACTTTTTGAGCCGTTGGAATAAATTCCTTTATGCCTTGCATGGCATCTCGTGGGCATTCAATTATTTTTAGTGGTGTTAGCATCCAATTGATTCAGAGTCTAAAATTACTACTATTTTTTGAAACTAAGGGATGGATTGAAACTAAGTCTTCACACCAGTGGACTGGATTTTTTTATGAGCAATGATAATTCGGCATAAATCCTTCAATACTTTAAAGGTACGTTCTAATCCATATTTAGAAAAGCCGTAGCGTCTTGGGTGGTGAATGATGGGAATCTCTCTGATTCTAGCTCCATTGATATGCGCATTGAGTGCCATGAAACGATGCAGTTCGCCATGAAGCGGAAGTTCTTTAGCCGTTTTGGAAGTCATCACTTTTAATGCACAGCCCGAATCTCTAATTTGTAATTGTGTGGAGATTCGGATTATAAAATTAGCAATTTTAGAAGGCATAGTTTTTAGAAAAGGATCTTGTCGGTTTTGACGAAAACCAATGACCATGTCCCAGCCTTCATTTTGAATGAGATCAAGCATTTTTGGAATGTCTGACGGATCATTTTGAAGGTCACCATCCATGGTAGCAATATAATGGCCGCGTGCCCTTTGTATCCCCACTGCAAGTGCTGTACTTTGGCCTTTGTGAGATTCAAAGGTTATAAGATTCGTATGTAGATTTGCTTCTGTTTTAATGATTTTACAACTTGAATCTGAGGAAAAATCATCTATAAAAATAAGTTCATAATTGTGTTGAGACAAGGCGTTTTCAATGGAAGCAATCAATAATTTAATATTGTCTTCTTCATTAAACACTGGAACGACGACAGATAATAATGGGAGTGATTGCATTACTTAATAAGATTTAATATCCAAATAGAACGATAATCCGAATCACAAGATTACTACTTAAATTGCAAACCGTTGGCAGAAACTGATAAAAAATATTTTATTAAAACTACGAATACTTAATAATCAGGACATCCAAAACACTTATAGTTGTTTAGGAAATCATACGAAATTGAGAGTTCATAAACACCTCCTGTCTGTCCGATATCCGACATATTAAAATCATAGGAGTACCCAAACCTAAACCCTTCCCAATCCATTCCTACAAACGCATTAATAGATGTTAAAAGGTGGCTGTTAGGGTCTACTTTGTTAGGGTTTGTTGCCGCTAACAATGCAAACGAAAACCGATCCATTTCATATTTAGCTCCTAAATCCAGACGGCTGTAAACCCCTTGCTGCATGGCATTAGCTAAGACAAATAATTTATTTTCATTTCTATAACTTCCAGTAGGAATAAAGAGTGATCCATGTAAAGACATAAACATCTCTAAACTCTCTTGACCGTCAAAACTCATTGAAATGTTGGGTTGGTTTAAATGTTTTACTGTGAGTCCTACCCAAGAATTTTCAGTATTAAAAAGGACAGATGCGCTAAAATCTATAAAGCGAACCGACTCATTTAAGTTGATTGGGTCAATAGAATTGGCATTTATAATTCCACTAAACACATTGATTTGATCCTCTAATAATAAGTTTTGAAATCCAAAATCTTTAGCTCCATAGCCTGCAGATATACTGGGTCTTACATTCCAATTATCAGAGATCGAAAACTGATAAGCATAATTTAAATTTACCTGTGTAAAATTGTAACGTGTGGTAGTTTCTTGATGGTTCAGCACACTAATTCCTATACCACTACTCACTTCTTCAAACCAGTTATCTACAAACGCAAATTGTGTGTTGATACTAAAATTTAAACCTGCCCATTGTGTTCGGTGAATAATTCCAGCTCTAGTGGATTGTTTTCCCCCTGTAAAACTAGAACTCAATGTTTCAGGAATCATGAAAAACTGTGTATGAATTGGATCTTGAGCATAGCCTTTAAAACACACTAAAACGGTTAGTATTATAATATATCTTTTCATTTAAAATCTTATTTAATTAAGGTTACTGGACCGTTCATTTCTATTACTTGGCCATTGAATGTTTCTGCTGTGACGACCATAATGTAGTTCCCATTTTCGACTGGGTTCCCATCAATAGTACCATCCCATCCAATAATGGTATCTCCTTCTTCAGCATACAATAAAGATCCCCAAGTATCATAGATGCCCATTTTAACATTGGTCATACAACTAAACACTGGACGCATGCTATCATTTATACCATCGCCATTAGGAGTAAATGCATTTGGCAATAAAATTTCATACCCTTTAGTGACTCTTATAGTTTCTGAATAGGTGTCAAAACAACCATAGACATCTTCTACTGTTAAATCGATTGTATATTCACCTAGTTGATTATATACGTGAGTTGGTGCGTCCACGCCGCTTAATGGCGCTGAACCATCCCCAAAATTCCATGTGATATTAACAATATCTCCAAACGATGTGTTTTGGAAGTTCACTGGGTCATCAATGGCAAAGATTCCACAAAAATTACTGTTGAGAGAGTTGAGCGTAAAGTCTGCAATTCCAAAATCAAAGAATGTAATTGGATCTAAAACAAATGGGATTGGAGGACAGCCATTAGCGATTCCATATTGGTCGTTTACAAAAGCAGTGTAAATTCCACCAACAGATGTTTGCATCACTGTTTGTGTTGCTGGATCCCAAACTCCTCCTGACCATGTAATCTCATAAGGAGGTACGCCTCCACTCACAAAAATAACGTTGGTTTGTGTCGCGGTATCTGTCGCACAATCAATCGCTAAAGTATCAGTGAAAAATGCTGTAATTTCTGGGGGTCGTGTAAGAACAACATCGGGTTCTGGCACAAATAATGGACAGCCATTGATATCGGTAACATCAAGAGGGTAAGTCCCTTCAGAAAGGCCGCTTAAACACCATTGTCCACCGCCGTTATCAACCCATCCTGCTCCTATTGGAAATGGATTTGTTCCTCCTGTGATGGTGATACAAATAGATCCATTATTGAATTCCCATGCTGGAACTGAATTACAATCGGGCTGTGTGACGACTGTATCGACTATTTCAATTGGACCTGGTTCACCAATTGTAATCGCAATAGGTCCAAATTCACAATTATTTTCATCTGTAACATTATAAAAATAGACGCCTTCAAATTCATCGAACTGTACTGCAACTCCTTGAGTTGTGAGCAGGCTTTGCATAAATACATTTGCTGCATCAAATAATGATACTGTAAGAATACCTGCCCCACCTGTTGGTGTCACTATCAGCGACCCTTCATCTTCAAAACAAAGCGCATCATTGACGATCTCTGTAGCGAGGACTTGAGTTGGCTCTATAACAACCGTAGTATCTTGAGCAGAACACCCATTGGAGTCTGTGACCACAAATACGGCAGGTCCACTTAAAACATCCACAAAGCCTATTCCGGTATATGGAGGAACTCCCCCTGTAGCGGTCACTTCATAAGTTGCCAAATCACCAAAACATAAAATTGAATCGACTAAAGTAGCCGTCACAACTAAAGGTGTCGGTTCGGTCAGTGTATATGTTTGAACGATTAGATTTGGACAATTTGGATCTTCTACAGTTAGGGTATAATCTCCCGCAACTAGGTTGTCTAAAAGGATCGTGGCTGGTGCCGTAATTAGTGTACCATCAAATAACACAGTTCCAGATGATTCAAAACTATAGTTATAGGTTCCTGAACCTCCTGATAAATCTACCGATATAAATCCACTATTAGCAGTTGTACAATCGATATTAAATCCATTAAAATCTGAAAGTGTCGATGTTAGAGAAACTGGTGTATTTAGCTGTTCAATTTGAACGGTATCAGACACAAACAAACATCCATTGGCATCAACTACTTTCATCACATAGTTTCCTTCACAAGCATTGAATAACTCAAGAGGATTCGTAGCATTAACAATAGGTCCTGAATCAAATACTCCAGAACCGGGGGTTGTTTCGGTGTAATATTCGATCAATGCATAAGGTAAGGTACCTCCCGTTAGACTCATTTCAATGTACCCATCACAAGGGGGAACATCGATATTATTACAGGAAATATCAACACGTCTTTCAAGTGTGAAATCAACTGGTGTTGGTGGTTCCACTAAGTATTGAAATATATAAGTACAGTTTGAATCATCTGTAATTGCTAGTTCATAGGTTCCTGGACAAAGGTCTGTTAGGTCTTCTGCAGTGGGATCGGCAATTGGATTGCCTTCTAAAGAAGTCCAATTATATGTAAAAGGTGCAATTCCTACTGGACTGATGTCGATAGACGCTTCACAAAGTGCGCTAAAACTACATGCTATATTGGTAACTACTTCATTTATTTCTGGTGATGGTGACACTGTTATTGTGACTGTAAAAGGATCCCCAATACATTGAGGGGTTGTTAAATTGGATGGCACATAGTAATTAGGTGTCACGGTAAATACAGCCGTTTGAAAATTCGTAGTTGGATTTTCTAAAACTCCAGTATCAAAAAAGGCTTCGTCCACTCCTTGTGACCCTCCTGTAATCCCACCAGTTACTGTTGGCGGTCCCCAAGTATATAAGGTAACATCTGGAATAATTGATGCCGAATCAGGTGAAACACCATTAACTGGACTTAATATATAGGAAGTCGAATCACATAAATCTTGAATTACATTTGAAACAAATGGCTTTGGTTCAATGGTAATGATCGCATCAAATGTTGGGCCTACACATCCATCTGCTTCGGGTGTAATTGAATAGACGATTTGCTGAGGCGTATTCGATGTGTTTACTAAAGTTTGAGTCACTACATCTACAGCAGTCAATTGATCACTCCATCCTGTTAAGTTGGGATTTCCAGTAGAAATAACCCATGTATATTGTGTTCCTACTGGGACAATTGTATCCGCTGTAGGCACCCCATCTTGAGGAGCAATTACAAAAGCGCTTCCACTACATTGTGTGTCTCGTGTTTGTGGACCAGCAACAATGAAGGGTCGAGGTTTTACATCGACAAACACTTGGAACGTTAATCCTGCACATCCCGTTGAAAGTGGTGTCACGGTATATTCTATTGTTTGAGTTACCGAAGTTGTATTTGTGAGTGTTTGACTGATTTCTGTTTGAGGAACGATTTCATCGCTTTCTCCATCCACATTAGGATTGGCTACTACCGTCCATGTATAGGTCGTGCCAATAGGCACAACAATATTGGCATTTGGCACCCCTGTTTGTGGAGAAACTACAAAAGTATCTTCGCTACAAATTGGTTCTACAACCACGTCTTCAATAAAAGGCCTCGGGCTTATAGTCACTTCTAGTTCAAATGGAAGTCCAAGACAAGTTCCTGAACTTGGGGTCACTACATAGGTAATAATTCTTACATCGTCCGAGAGGTTGATGAGTGTTTGGCTAATGGGTGCTGTTGGGACTGTCACATCACTAAATCCTGTTACAAAAGCATTATCCGCAGCTGGAACAACCGTCCAAGTGTACAATGTATTTATTGGAACAATTTCAAGAGGTGCATTGTCTGTTGGTGAAACTGTAAACGTATCTCCACTACAAATACCTTCTGTTTTATCCAAAATTATTGGACGTGATTCAACTGTGACCGTCAGTTCAAACGTTGGACCCTCACAACCTAAATCGGAGATTGGTGTAATTGTATAAACAACATCCTGAGAGAGGTTGGTCTCATTAACCAAAGTTTGACTGATACTCGTTTGTGAAAGGATTTCATCTGAGTCACCTGTGACATTAGGATTATCAACAACAGTCCAAACATAGGTTGTATTTGCAGGGACGATGGTTGCAACAGTTGGATCTCCATTAATAGGAATAATATCAAAAGTATCTTCACTACAAATCGTATCTACTCTATCGAATATTTCTGGTGTTGGATTGACAGTGATTGTAAACTCCTGCGTATCCCCTGCACATCCATTAAAAAATGGTGTCAAGGTATAAACCAAATCTTCCGGAAGGTTTGAAGCATTAAAAATCGTCTCTCCTAAAATTGGGTCTGTAAACGCTATAGGCCCTGCATTTGTAGTAAAGCCCGTTAAATTTGGCCCTGCTGAAGTCACTTCCCATTGGTAGGTCAAGGACCCTAATGGTGTGGTTGGCGATGTAATGAATACATCTGCAAAATCTCCTCTACTACAAATTATCTGGTTTGGTATGGCATCTATTGTGGTGGATGGATTCACCGTAATTGTGTAGGTGAATTCGGCACCTGGACAAGCCGATGGATCATTGGTCGTTGCAAATGCTGTAAACACTAAGTCAATAGGAGCATCTGTAGTGTTATCCAATGTATAAACTGGAATTTCATCTGTCCCTGTTAAAACACCCACTCCTAACAATCCTGGTGGGACTGTTGTGGACCATTGAATATTAACATTCGGAGAGGCAGACGTGAGTATGACGGCTACTGAAGTTCCTAAGTCACATAATTCTTGATCTGTTTCACTAAAAATAATACCTGGACTCGGGTTGATTGTGATGTCAAACGTTACAGGAGTTCCGTTACAACCTTCTGATAAAGGCTCAACTGAATATGTAAATGTAAAAGGATCGGTCGTTGTATTGGTAAGTGTTAAAGCTGGAAAGAAATCTCCAGTACCAGTAACATTTGCAAGGTACCCTGAAATACCAACTGGTACTAAAGTTGGATCCAATAGCTCGTATTGATACGTTGTGTTTGGAACACTAGAAGTGAAATCAACCTGAGAAAATAAGTCACCACTACAAGCTGTTTGAACGGGGATTGAAACAGAAATTTCTGGATTTGGTTTGACAGTCACTATAATTTCAAAAGGAGTTCCTTCACAAACCCCACTCATTGGAGTGACGGTATAGGTGATATTTTCTGGAACATTTAATGGGTTGGTATTAATGAGTGTTTGGCTAATCAAGTTTTCACCCACCGTCACATCAAATGCCCCTGTAATATTTGCATTGGCTGAAACAGTCCAAGTATAGGTTGTCCCTACTGGAACTATTTCTGTTGGCTCATCGTTTAGAGGTGTGATCGTAAAGGCCTCACCACTACAAATATCCGCTGTAGTATCTAAAATAAAAGGTACTGGATCTACAGTCACAGTCAAAGTGAACTCGTTTCCAACACAACCAAAATCGGACTCTGGGGTGATTGTATATACTACCAATTGTGGGGTGTTTGTTTGATTTATAAGGGTTTGATCTAAAGAAATAGTTCCCGTGTTTTCAGGAGTTTCCCCTGTAACATCTGGATTGTCTAAAACGGTCCAAGTATAGGTGGTATTGGCTGGTACAGAATCTGAACCTGCAGATCCATCGCCCGATGCCACAAAACTAAACGGTTCCTCTGAACACAATGTCAGTGTTTTATCTGCTATTGTAGGGGTTGGATTTACAAAGACTGATAACGTAAATGGATTTCCAACACACTCCCCAATAGCTGTAGAAATCGGGGTTACCGTATAAACAACTTCTTGAATGGTATTTGTGGCATTTACTAATGTTTGAGAAATTGAAACTGCTTGAACTAAATTATCTGAAGCACCACTGATAAAAGCAGGTGCAACTACAGTCCAAGTATATTCTGTAGTGGTTGGAACAATATCATTTGCATTGATTCCCCCTCCATTAGTTGGAACAACATTAAAATTAGCTTCAGAGCAAATTATAACATCTACATCGTCAATAACAGGAATTTCTCCTACATTTACCAATGCACATGCTGATACGATTGGATCACATCCGCCATCGGCGAAGGTTAAGACTGCAAAGTAATTGGTCGAACCAACTGGAGTACTTAGTGGAGTAAATATACTGTTCGTTTCTCCTG
>Ga0209771_1000933_pt1 | contig 19104 bp, 13 predicted proteins | sample SaaInl59LU_5_DNA_FD_184639 | JGI IMG/M metagenome (GOLD analysis project Ga0209771, IMG submission 184639) | Marine microbial communities from expanding oxygen minimum zones in the Saanich Inlet - ESP_59LU_5_DNA (SPAdes) (version 2) | ecosystem: Environmental > Aquatic > Marine > Intertidal zone... | reverse complement strand
AAAGGTCAAGAGATCGCCATTGAGGGAAAGTTAACAAGTCGAAGCTATGAAGACAAAGAAGGAAACAAGCGTTATATCACCGAAATTCAGGTGAATGAACTGTTGATGCTAGGTCGGAAGTAGCAAGAAGAATTGTTATGAAAAAGAGGAAAAGCACCCATACGGGTGCTTTTTTATTGCTTCTAAGATGTTCTTATTTCGAGAAGAATGACCTCTTTGAATCCACAATGTATCAGGAATTTGACAGCCCTTTTTTGCAAAAAGGGTTTTTGAATGTTTTCAAACGCGTTTTTCCGTATTATGTCCTCGGCAGATTGATAGGGAATGAAGATCAATACATTTTTTTGATATCTTTGCTTTCTAAAATCTAAAAAGACGCTCTCAATCGCAACCAAATATGCCATTCGTTCTATTTTGTATTTAGCGATGCACACAGATCTAAAAAATAAAATAGGCGTTAAAAAAGATCGCAGAAGAGTTGAGAGCACCACAACCATTTTTAGCAAAATTTTTACAAAAGATGACCAAAAGCAATTTGGTTTTTTCAACGAAAGGACCAAATAGAGGATGCTATTTAATCGAAGCAAGAAAGACACGATTTGGGATGTCATGGATTACAGAGATGTGCTGACAAAGTTTGACGGATGTTTTCTCGGCCTAAAAAATATTACGAGATTCCCAAGACAAAACAATAGATGAGTTTGCAAAGGAAACAGCATCTTCAGGAAGTGTAATCTCATTAAAAAAATAGGAAAGTGCTAATTTTTAGTAAGAATGAAAGATAAAAATAAAGTTTTAAAAAAATTACATCGAGCGGTTGCTGAAGCAATAGAATCCTTTGCTATGATAGAGGAAGGAGATAAGATAATGGTGTGTCTATCGGGAGGAAAAGACAGCTATACGCTTTTGGATATGTTATTGCATTTTCAGAGAGTAGCACCTATAAATTTTAGAATTGTTGCGGTAAACTTGGATCAAAAGCAGCCAGGTTTCCCAGAAGAGGTATTGCCAACATATTTGACCAATCTTGGTGTAGATTATAGAATTGTCGAGAAAAACACCTATCGGGTGGTCATGGATAAAACTCCTGAAGGTAAAACGACCTGCAGTCTTTGCTCAAGGCTCCGTAGAGGTACGCTCTATGAAGCAGCCATAGATTTGGGATGCAACAAAATAGCATTAGGACATCACCGAAATGACATTTTGGAAACCTTTTTCTTGAACTTCTTCTTTGCTGGAAAAATGGAAACGATGCCTCCTAAATTTAAAAATGACGCGGGGAATTTGATTGTTTTAAGACCCCTTGCCTTCTGTAAGGAAAGTGATATTCAGGCATATGCTCAAGAGATGCAATTCCCGATCATTCCCTGTAACTTGTGTGGATCTCAAGAAAATTTGCAGCGAAAAAAAGTAAAACAAATGATTGCGACTTGGGAGACAGATTTTCCAGACAGGAGCTCTGTGATGATGAATGCTTTGCAAAATGTGCATCCTTCTCATTTGTTGGATTCCACATTATTTGATTTTAAAAAGTTGGCCATTTCTAAACAAGTTTTTTGCATGGAAGATTGATTGAACGTCGCATTTTGCGCAAAAGTCTCCTCCTGGAGTATCGCTTTTTTTGCTTCGCAAATAGGATGTCAATACCTCTTTTTTGAAACGAGTTAAATGTTTTGTGATGCATTGCTTTTTTTCAAGTTCGTCGTTTTTTAAAAAGAAGAAGATTTTCAAAAGACGACAACAACGAGCACGTTTTTTTTGGCTGCTTCTGCCGCTTAGAGTACCTTTGTGTTTCATTAAATAAGAAAAGTATGATCACTTCAAATGAATATTTTGACGCACGAGTAAAATCTTTAGGATATGCATCTGCAATTGGAAAATCGAGTGTGGGAGTTATGGAGGAAGGCACCTATGAATTCGGAACAGCAACGCATGAGACAATGATTGTTATTGAAGGAGAATTGATTGCTCAATTGCCCGGAGAAGATGCATGGAAATCTTACAAAGCAGGTGATGCATTTGAGGTAGCGGCAAACACCTCGTTCAAAGTAAAATCGGTAGGGCAAACCTCTTATTTGTGTCAATACAAATAGTATTTAAGAGAGTATTTATATGTTAGGTGGATGCTTTATTTTTAGACACCTAATCGAAATTCTCTTCTCTTTTATATCCTACCTCATGTTTTGCAGGAGGTAGGATCGTATTCGTTTGCAACAAAAATAATCAGCTGTTCTAATTTTGTTTTCTAAGCTTTGAAGCTGCTTTCACCAAATTCTCGAGCGCTATTTTTGTTTCAGGCCATGTTCTTGTTTTTAAACCACAATCAGGATTTACCCAAATGTGTTTTTTTGGAAGAAGTCTATTCGCTTTTATCAGTAATTTCTCAATTTCTTCTATAGTTGGTGTTCTTGGTGAGTGAATGTCATAGACACCTGGTCCAATTTCATTTGGGTATTTGAAATCGACAAAAGCGTCTAACAATTCCATTTCTGACCTTGAAGTTTCTATGGTGATTACATCTGCATCCATGACAGCAATGTTTTTTATAATATCGTTGAATTCAGAATAGCACATATGTGTGTGAATTTGTGTGCTGTCTTTTACCCCACTTGCTGAAATTCTGAATGCTTTTACTGCCCAGTTTAAATAATATTCCCATGATTCTCGTTTTAAAGGCAAACCTTCTCGAAATGCAGGTTCATCGATTTGAATAATGTTAATTCCGTTTCTTTCTAAATCTACAACTTCATCTCGGATGGCGAGCGCAATTTGATTACAGGTATCTTCTCTAGATTGGTCATTTCTAACGAATGACCATTGTAAAATAGTAACGGGTCCCGTTAGCATTCCTTTCACAGGAAGTGGTGTTAAAGATTGGGCAAATGCAGACCACTTTATCGTCATTGGAGAAATTCTAGAAACATCTCCGAATAAAATAGGAGGCTTTACACAACGACTTCCATAGCTTTGAACCCAACCAAAATTGCTAAAGGCAAATCCGTTTAATTTTTCGCCAAAGTATTCAACCATATCATTTCTTTCGAATTCTCCATGAACTAACACATCAAGGCCTATTTTTTCTTGAAAACGAATAGTTTTTTCAATTTCGTTTGCAATTAAAGTATCGTATTCTTTTTTCGATAAAACACCTCTTTTAAAATTGGATCTCCAGTTTCTTACTTCTTTGGTTTGTGGAAAAGAGCCAATTGTTGTTGTAGGAAACAAGGGCAACCTGAGCTGTTTTTGCTGTTTTTTTTGACGGATGTTGAACAAGTTTTTTCTTTGACTATCCGTTTCTTTCAGTTCTAAAACTCGCTTTTTTACATGATTGTTGTGAATGTGTTTTGAGGTTCTCCTGTTCAAATGTGCAAATTTGTTTTCTTCAAGTAAAGTGCTATGTTCTTTTTTTACGTCTGTAGATAGTTTTTTCAATGCTGCAATTTCATGCAGTTTTTGTTTTGCAAAAGCAAGCCATTGTTTTATTTCTTTCGGTAAGTTTTTTTCATTTGTTTCGAGATCTAAGTCACAAGGGCTATGCAAGAGAGAGCAAGAAGAAGCGATAAAAACATTTTTAGAGGGTAGTTTTTTTAGAACCTTATTTATCAGCATTAAAGATGTTTCAAAATTGTTTTTCCAAATATTTCTGCCATTTACCAAACCTAAGGATAGATTTGTACTTGGGTTTAAAAATTTCGAAGCTAAAATTTTATCCAACTCAGAAGGACGTCTAACCAAATCTAAGTGCAAGGTGTGAACAGGTAGCTGCAAAGCAGTTTCTAAATTTTCACCAAAACAGTCGAAATAATTGGCAAGAAATATTTTTAATGAAGGAAAACTACGATTGATTTTTTCGTAAGTATATCGAAGGGCCTCTTTTTCTTTTTCTTTTAAATTCAATGACAAACAGGGTTCGTCGAATTGAATATAGGCAACACCTAATTCTATCAGTTTCGAGATAACTTCATTGTATACAGGCAATAGTTTTTTTATCAAATCTATTCTGTCAAAGCCACTTCCTTTTTCTTTCCCAAGTAACAGAAAAGTTACCGGTCCAATTAATACCGGTTTTGTCTGAATACCTATGTCGAGTGCTTCCTTGTATTCTTCAATAATTTTGGTTGAAAAGAATTCGAACGATTGGTCTTTTTCAAATTCTGGAACGATGTAATGATAATTTGTGTCAAACCATTTGGTCATTTCCATAGCAGTCGCATCATGCCCATCTCGTTGAATACCTCTTGCCATGGCAAAGTACAGATCTAGATAGTTTTTGTTATTTATTGTCTGAAATCTTTTGGGAATACATCCAAAGGTCAAACAAGCATCCAGCATTTGATCATAAAAAGAAAAATCATTCGATGGAATCAGATCAATACCAGAATTTTTTTGAAGCTCCCAATTCTCTTTTCTGATTGTTTTGCCAACGATTTGAAGTTCATCTTGATTGACTTTTCCGGACCAATATCCTTCACAAGCTTTTTTTAATTGTCTTTGATTTCCTATTCTAGGGTATCCTAAAGTTGTCGTTTTCATACGATGAATTTTTATGTGTTTCACCTTACAAAGGTATTTTATAGAATAGAAACATATAATAAAGTCATATATTTGGTTTTATTAACTATGTTTGGTTAATTACAAAGAAATAAGATCTTTTAATTGTGGTTTGAATATTTGCCACAGAATATTATTCTGTATGAAACTAGATAAAACGGATTTAAGAATTCTGAAAATTTTACAAAACAATTCGAATTTAACAACGAAAGAGTTGGCAGCGAGGGTAAATTTATCGGCTACTCCCGTTTTCGAGCGTGTAAAAAAGCTTGAAAAGCAGGGGTATATTAAAAATTATGTAGCAATATTAGACGCTGAAAAATTAGAGATGAATTTAACGGTATTCTGCAGTATTACTTTGAGGGAACATACACGGGAGATAGGAGATCAATTTGTGAAAGATATTCAATCTTTAAATAAAGTTGTTGAGTGTTATAATATTTCAGGGAATTATGATTTTTTATTAAAAGTATTGGTAAAAGACATGAAAGGCTACCAATATTTTGTGTTGAATGAATTGGGAGGAATAAAAAATATAGGAAGTACTCAGAGCACATTTGTGGTAGGGGAGATAAAGCACACTTATAGTATTCCACTGTAAATTTTAAAAATTCATAGAAAGTTGAATTCTTTTTCGATCCAAATCCACTTCTTCAACTCTGACTTTTACCGGCTGGTTTAGATGAACGATATCATTGACATTTCCTACGTAACCTTTGCTTAATTTTGAAATGTGAATCAATCCACTTTCTTTGATTCCGAGACTGACAAAACATCCAAAATTCGTGATATTATTTACGATTCCAGGTAAAATCTGGCCCTGTGTTAAATCTTGAATTGTTTTGATATTCGGATTGAATGCAAATGTGGAAACTTTTTTTCTTGGATCCAAACCAGGTTTTTCAAGTTCTTTTACAATGTCTTTCAAACTGGGCATTCCAATAGTATCTGTTGTGAAATTTTCTAAAGAAATAGTTGCGAGTAATTCTTTATTTCCAATTAATTCAGAGAGATTTTTTTGGATGCTTTTGGCCATACGGTTTGCCACGGTATAACTCTCGGGATGCACTGCGGAATCGTCCAAAGGATTTTTCGCATTTTTGATTCTTAAAAAAGCAACGGCTTGTTCATAAGCTTTTGCTCCAAGTCGTGGAACTTTTTTTATCTCTATTCTTTCGGTAAAAGGACCATTTTCAATTCTGTATTGAACAATATTCTCTGCAAGTCTGGCACCAATTCCTGAAACGTACTGAAGCAAAGAATGGCTGGCAGTATTTACATTCACACCAACCTTGTTGACGCAGCGTTCTACAACAGTTTGCAACTCATTTTTTAAGAGTGTTTGCTCTATATCGTGTTGGTATTGACCAACACCTATTGATTTTGGGTCAATTTTTACAAGCTCTGCCAATGGATCTGCCAGTCTTCTTCCGATAGAAATGGCTCCTCTTACAGTGACATCGTACTTGGGGAATTCTTGTCGCGCAATTTTTGAAGCGGAGTAAATGGACGCTCCTGCTTCGTTGACAGAGAAAATTTGAACGCTTTTAGGAAGGTGTGTTTTTTTTACCAAAGCCTCAGTTTCTCTCGAGGCAGTACCATTGCCAATTGCAATGGCGTCAATTTTATAGGCATTTGATAGGGATCGGATTTTTCCAATGGCTTCTTTTTCTTTGTGAAGATAAATGGTGTCGTTGTGTTGTAGGTTTCCATTTTTATCCAGACAAACGAGCTTACATCCAGTTCTAAAACCAGGGTCTAAGGCTAAAATATTTTTTTCACCTAAGGGAGCTTGTAAGAGCAATTGTTCGAGATTTTTAGCAAAAACAGCTATGGCTTTTTCGTCTGCTTTCTTCTTGTAATTTGCCAAAACCTCGTTAGAAATGACAGGAGAAAGAAGTCTTTTATAAGCATCTTGAATGGCGTTGTATAGTTGCACAGCACTTTCACTTTTTGACCGAATGATTACGGACGATATGTGGGAAATAGCACGATCATCATCGATCTCAATTTTTACACGAACAACACCTTCTTTTTCTGCTCTCAAGAGCGCCATCAATCTATGAGATGGGCAGCGATGTAAGGATTCAGACCAGTCGAAGTAGTCTCGAAATTTTTGTGATTTTTCCGCATCCAACTTTGATTTGATCGCTTTTGAGCGAATGATTCCATGGCGCTGGTACTGATTTCTAAGGTAGTTTCTGATGTCGCTTCGTTCGTTGACCCATTCAGCAAGGATATGTCGAGCTCCTTCGAAGGCTGTTTCAGAATCAACCTCTTTTGTAAACTTTCGAATGCAGTCATCCAAATGAGGCGTCTGCTGTGACATGATTATTTTTGCGAGTCCTTCCAGGCCCAGTTCTCGTGCTTTCTCGGCTTTGGTTTTACGAGACTTTTTGAAAGGAAGATAGAAGTCTTCTAGATCTGTGTGCGAGAGAGTATTTTTGATTTTATTCTCTAGTTCCTTGTCTAAAGCACCTTGTTCTTCTATCGATTTTAGAATTGTTTTTTTTCTTTTTTCAAGCGCGTCAAACTCTTTTTTGGAACGCGCGATTTCTTCTACTTTTACCTCGTCTAGATTTCCAGTCATTTCTTTTCGATAACGAGAGATAAAAGGAATGGTACAATCGGTCTCTAAAAGTTTTAGGGTATTGATGATACTGATATCACGAATTTCCGTTTTTGAAAGAATATAGTCAAGTGCTTCCATGGTTTTCTTGTCGTTTATGTTTGTATAAATGGATGGCTGCAGCAATCCTTACAAAGATTAAAAATTGTTTCGAAAAAAAGACAGGAATGTCACAAAAACGAAAAACCCTTGGAAATAGCTATTCCCAAAGGTTTTTTATGATACAAATCAGGTATTAAAGGGAAGCTTTCAAAAATTCCCTGTTCATACGAGCAATATTTTCAAGCGAAATTCCTTTCGGGCATTCTACTTCACATGCTCCTGTGTTGGTGCAGTTTCCAAAACCTTCTTCATCCATTTGCTTCACCATGTTGAGTACACGGTCTGCAGCTTCTACTTGTCCTTGCGGTAACAAAGCGTATTGCGAAACTTTGGCCCCTACAAACAACATAGCGGACGAGTTTTTACACGTAGCTACACAAGCACCGCATCCAATACAAGTGGCAGCATCCATTGCTTTGTCTGCATCTATTTTTGAAATTGGGGTAGCATTTGCATCCTGTGTATTTCCTGAGGTATTTACAGAGATATAACCCCCTGCGTGTTGAATTCTATCAAAAGCACTACGATCTACGACGAGATCTTTGATTACAGGAAAAGAAGCAGCTCTAAAAGGCTCAATATATATCGTTTCTCCATCTTGGAACATACGCATGTGCAATTGGCAAGTCGTTACTCCTCTGTCTGGTCCGTGTGCTTCCCCGTTGATATACATAGAACACATTCCACAAATACCTTCACGACAATCGTGATCAAAAGCTACAGGTTCTCCACCTTCGTTGATAATCTGTTCGTTAAGCATGTCCATCATTTCTAAGAAAGACATGTCTGGTGAAACTCCGTCTAATTGATAATCAACTAGAGCTCCTTTATCGTTTGCACCACTTTGGCGCCAAATTTTCAAAGTTAATTTCATAATCTTTCTTATTTGTAGGAACGTTGTTTTAATTCAATATCGTTAAATTCTAGTTGCTCTTTGTGCAACACTGCATCCGAAGGCTCTCCTTTGTATTCCCAAGCAGAAACAAATGCAAAGTTTTCATCATCACGTTTGGCTTCTCCTTTTTGAGGACCGTCTTCTTCTACAGATTCTTCACGGAAATGACCTCCACAAGATTCGTTTCTTTCCAAAGCATCTTTGGCAAACAATTCGCCCAATTCTAAGAAGTCTGCAACTCTACCTGCTTTTGCCAATTGTTCGTTGTAAGTATCTGCAGTTCCTGGAACGGTTACTTCTTTCCAGAACTCCTCGCGCAGGGCTTTGATTTCAGCAATGGCTTCTTGCAATCCCTTTTCATTACGAGACATTCCAACTTTGTTCCACATAATTTTTCCCAAACGTTTGTGGAAATGATCTACAGATTTTGAGCCCTTGTTATTGATAAAGAAATCAATCTTTTCTTGCACTTCTTTTTCTGCTTGTTCAAATTCAGGAGTGTCTGTTGGAATTTTTCCTGTACGAATATCGTCTGATAAATAATCTCCGATAGTATATGGTAGTACGAAGTATCCATCTGCCAATCCTTGCATCAATGCAGAGGCTCCCAGTCTATTTGCTCCATGTTCAGAGAAATTGGCTTCTCCAATACAGTAACATCCTGGAATGGTAGTCATCAAATTGTAATCTACCCAAACGCCTCCCATGGTGTAATGCACTGCAGGGTATATCATCATCGGAGTTTCGTATGGATTTTCATCTACAATTTTCTCATACATTTGGAACAAGTTTCCGTATTTGGCTTCCACAACTTTTTTCCCGAGTTGAGTTACCAGATCAGCGTCGTTTGCATCCAAGTTTTTGATTTTCGCTTGCTCTTTTCCATAACGTTGAATGGCTGCAGCAAAATCCAAAAATACAGCTTCACCTGTTTCATTGTGTCCTACTCCATATCCGGCATCGGCACGCTCTTTTGCAGCTCTTGATGCTACATCACGAGGGACCAAGTTTCCAAAAGCAGGATATCTTCTTTCCAGATAGTAATCTCTATCTTCTTCAGCAATGTCATTGGCTTTTTTCTTCCCTGCTCGAATTGCTGCTGCATCTTCTTTTTTTGCAGGAACCCAAATACGACCATCATTACGCAAAGATTCTGACATCAATGTCAGTTTCGATTGATTTTCTCCATGTACAGGAACACAAGTAGGGTGAATTTGTGTATAGCAAGGGTTTGCAAAGAAGGCTCCTTTTTTGTGGATTTTCCATCCCGCAGAAACATTCGATCCCATCGCATTTGTCGATAAGAAGAAGACATTTCCATAACCTCCAGAAGCTATTACAACGGCGTGTGCTGAGTGACGTTCGATTTCACCAGTTACCAAGTTTCGGGCAATGATTCCTCTTGCTTTTCCATCAACGACTACGACGTCCATCATTTCATGACGGTTGTACATTTGAATTTTTCCACGGCCTATCTGACGGTTCATTGCAGAATAAGCACCTAGCAACAATTGTTGTCCTGTTTGTCCTTTTGCGTAGAATGTACGAGACACCAATACCCCTCCAAAAGAACGGTTGTCTAACAAGCCTCCATAATCACGTGCAAAAGGAACTCCTTGAGCAACACATTGATCAATGATGTTTGCAGAAACTTCTGCCAAACGATGCACGTTTGCTTCTCGGGAACGATAATCTCCACCTTTCACCGTATCGTAAAACAATCGGTATGTTGAATCTCCATCTCCTTGGTAATTTTTTGCGGCATTGATTCCTCCTTGTGCAGCAATGGAATGTGCTCTACGCGGTGAATCTTGATAAGCGAAAGCTTTTACATTGTAGCCAAGTTCTGCTAAGGTAGCAGAGGCAGAACCTCCAGCCAAACCGGTACCCACGACAATTACGTCAATGTTGCGTTTGTTGGCAGGGTTTACCAAATCTATTTTGTCTTTGTAAGTTGTCCATTTATCTTTAATTGGACCTTCAGGTATTTTAGAATTTAAAGTCGTCATATCTTTTTAAGATTAATGGTTTAAGTGATGGAAAACAGCGACAAGAATAAATCCAAGAGGAATGACAATAGAATAGATGTTCCCTAAAGATTTTACTGTTTTTGTGTATTTGTTATTGAAGCCCATGGACTGAAATGCAGATTGGAATCCGTGTGCCAAGTGCACTCCTAAAAGTGCAAAGGCGACAACATAAGCCACAACTCTCCAAACAGGAACAAACTTGTGTTGCAATTCTTCAAAGTATCGGAAGTCTTGTGTCCCTTCTAAAAGGCCAGACATGTCGCCTTGGACGTATTTTACATTCAATTCTGGGAACCAGAAATCCACAAAATGCAGAACGATAAAAGCCAAAATGACAAGTCCGCTGTAAATCATGTTTCTTGAAGACCAACTTGAATTTGCTGCTCCATTGTTTTTGGCATACTTTACAGCCGAAGCCTTTTTATTTTTCAGCTCCAACACAAAACCCATCACAAAATGAAAAACAACCCCAAAAATTAATACAGGTTGCAAGGCAAATTGCACCAAAGGATTGGTTCCCATAAAATGAGAAAGTTCGTTGAAAAGAGAATCACTAAAAACAGAAGTAAGGTTTACTGATAAGTGAATGATTAAGAAAAAGATAAGAAAAAGTGCTGACAATGCCATGGCTACTTTTCTTGCGATTGATGAAGATATAAATCCGCTCATTTTAATTTTAAATTTTAGAAGTACAAAGATAGTGCATGATTTTCTTTTAAAGAAATATAGATTTGGTTTCCATGTTTGAAAAGTGTATTTTGTTTATATCATAATATTTATTTGTTCTTTTTGTCAATATGGTTAAATTAAGGGGATTAAAATTAGACTTATCAAAAAGAAGCGGTACAGCAAATTTACTCCGACTTGAGTGGAATCTTTAAAGTTATAATTCCTGGTATCTCATGCCATCATGTTGGAAGTTGTCTCCAAAGAAGTCAAAAAAGTCCTTGAGGTATTTAACGTTAAAATCAGGAAAGGGTTTTTCTATTTTTCAAACAGCATGAGGACAGGATACGACCATGTTTGTCAGTACCAAAGCATCGGATCGGAATTTTTCTCAAACAAAGCAAGCGTCACTCCAAGAATGATAAAAGGATTTGTCATCATGACGATACCTTTTTTTTCGCAAAGAGGCTTTTACAGGCTGTTTATGAATTGTAAAAGGGCACTTTTAGTATATTTTTCAAACGCACACATTTTTTGACAACAGTTTTGGCAATTAAAAATAGTTAGATTGTCTTTTTAGAATACTGATCAAAACGGTACATTTGTAGGAATACATTTAAAATTCGTAAGGATGAAATACAAGCCTATCGCAGCATCGCTGTTTGTCAAGAACAGGGTGAAGTTTTCGAATCAAATGAAGCCAAATTCTATTGCTTTTTTTAATTCAAACGATATTTATCCAGTGAGTTCCGACAGCACTTTGCCTTTTGCCCAGCATCGAGATATTTTTTATTTGAGCGGAATCGATCAAGAAGAAACTGTGTTGTTTTTGTTTCCAGATTGTGCGGATGAGAAGCATAGAGAAATTTTATTTGTACGCGAGACCAATGCACAGATCGCTATATGGGAAGGCGCAAAATTGACCAAAGAGGCTGCTACAAAAATATCAGGTATTGAAACGGTGTATTGGTTGGCTGATTTGCATAGGGTTTTGGACGAATTGATGAAGCAATGTGAAAAGGTGTACATCAATACCAATGAACATCCTCGAGCCCGAGTGCTTACAGAAACCAGAGAAGATCGTTTCATAAAAAGAATGTTTGAAAAATACCCAAAACACAAAGTAGAAAAAAGCAACCCTATTTTGCAACAACTACGATCCCTAAAAGAATTAGAAGAAATTGAGCTCATTCAAAAGGCCTGTAACATTACAGAAAAAGGGTTTCGTCGTGTCTTGGATTTTGTAAAACCAGGCGTTTGGGAATACGAGATTGAAGCGGAGTGGATACATGAATTTATAAGAAATCGTTCCAAAGGATTCGCATACACGCCTATTGTTGCTAGTGGAAAAAGCGCCAATATATTGCACTATATAGAAAACAATCAACAATGTAAATCAGGCGATTTGATATTGATGGATGTGGCCGCAGAATATGCCAATTATTCGAGTGATTTGACACGTACCATTCCGGTTTCAGGGCATTTCTCAGAACGCCAAAAGGCAGTTTACAATGCCGTGCATAGGATTAAAAAAGAAGCGACAAACATGTTGGTTTCAGGAACCATTTTGGCTGAATATCAGATCGAAGTAGGAAAAATGATGGGCTTTGAATTGGTAGATTTGGGATTGTTGACAAAAGCAGACCTTCAAAAGGAAACACCGGAAAACCCTGCCTACAAAAAATATTTTATGCATGGCACCTCACATCATATGGGATTGGATACGCATGATTACGGAATCTTAACAGAACCCATGCAGGCAAATATGGTTTTTACCGTTGAGCCAGGAATTTACATTCCTGAAGAGGGTTTTGGGATTCGATTGGAAGACGATGTTTTGATTCAAGAATCAGGAGCGCCTATAAACCTCATGCAAAAAATCCCGATCGAACTCGAAGAAATTGAAGACTTGATGAACAGAGGTGCGCATTAAAAAGGATACATGGAAAAAAAAAGCATGTTTTTAGATTATAAAAATACACGCATACATTATACGGATCAAGGAAAAGGTGCGGCTGTGATACTGTTGCATGGCTTTTTAGAAAATGTTTCTATGTGGGCTGATTTGGCAGAGGAGCTATCAAAACGGAACCGTGTGGTTTGTATTGATTTGTTGGGACATGGAAAGTCTGAAAATTTAGGGTACGTGCATACCATGGAGCAAATGTCAGAAGCGGTAGCTGAAGTTTTGAAGACGTTGAAGTTGCGAAAATCAATTTTAGTTGGTCATTCAATGGGAGGCTATGTGGCACTTGCTTTTACAGCATCTTTTTCTAACAAGGTAAAAGGCCTTTGTTTGCTAAATTCAACCGCGTTTGCAGATAGCTTGGAAAAACAACAAAACAGAGATCGCGCTATTTCCGTGGTCAAAAAAAATCACACGTCTTTTATCAGAACCGCAGTGCCACTACTTTTTCGATCGAAAAATAGAATCGTATTCAGCGAAGCGATTTCAAAAGTGAAAAATGAAGCCTTAAAAACCTCCAAGCAAGGGGTGATCGCCGCTTTGGAAGGTATGAAAATGCGTCGAGACAATGTGGAAGTGTTGCGTTCAAGTCACTTCAAAAAAATGATAATTTTAGGTAAAAAAGATCCGGTATTGAATCTAGGATCTTTGTTGCTTCAGGCAGAGGGCACGGATACTCATCTTGTGCAATTGTCAGAGGGGCACATGTCACTTATTGAAAACAAGATAGAGACCATTGCAGCAATTAAAAGTTTTGTAAGAAGGGGTTAATTATTTGTTGACGAAGAGTCTTATCGGATAAGAAGCCAAGCATCTTTTGCTACGTTTTTTTTCAGTTCTGCTAACTTTTTAATAGCGGCCTCGCGGGTAGCATAGCTCTCAAAAGCAACTTGATTTAGCCCCCATTTGTTAACACCCACAATTTCAGCCTTGAATCCTTTGTTTTGGAGTTGCTTGACCAGTTTATAGGCATTTGATTTGTCTCGAAAAGAACCCGCCATCAAATGATATTTTTTGGGCATTTCTTTGACAAGATCCAAATTGATTTCAGGGAGCGAGTTGCTAATAAAAAAGGTAGCTTCTTGTATCTTTTTTACAATTACTTCTTGCTGCTGAAGTTCTAAGGTTTTGAGCTGTTCTTCTTGATTGTTTTTCCATCCAAGTATTCCAATGGCAAGCAATGCTGCAACAGAGGCGGCATACTTGTAAAAAGAACTGCTTTTTTTCTTTTCAATTGTTGCGACAGGGACTACTTTTTGTTTGTAGGTTTCTCTTTTAACAGGATGCACTGTATAGCTCTCCAAACCATATGCATCTCGAAGGTAATTGATTTCATCAAAAGGGTTGAATACAATTTTATGCTCTTTACTCAAGGAAAGGTTTCCAATTTTAGAAAGCTCTAAGGGACTTTTTTCCAATTGGTTTTTCCAAGAGTTGACTTCGGCAGTAATGTTTTTATTGGCTACTTCAAAACTACAATTTTCAACAGCCGCGACGTAATTCGCCAACAAACCATCGTTGTTTGTCAATTGCCCATTGAAGGTTATTTTTTTTGCGGGGGGATAAAACGTGTGGGTAAAGTGATTTACTCTTGAAGAAATGGTGTTCGAAATAAATCCTCCAAAACCTGGTACAATGACACATTCGTATCGGTATAATAAGTCGCTTATGTAAGTTGATAACTGCATGTAACAAATATAAAAAATATCTCCTTTTCCAAAAGCAAGCGCTCGATAATTTATCAACAAAAAGTTTTGTAAATTGATAATCAAATTGTTGTGTTATGAAAGAAGAAGAATTGCAGTATGCATTGGCCTTGCAAAGGGCTTATGGCATTGGAGATGTCAATGCAAAAAAATTAATTGCCCTTTGCGGAAGTCCAAAAAATGTTTTCAAAGAAGCAGGGAGTACTTTGAAAAAAATAAAAGGGATCGGAGCTGTCAAATGGAAAGAATTGCGCTCCACCGAACATGTGAAGGCTGCGGAAATTGAAATGAAGCATCTTCAACAAAATAATGTAAAACCGCTGTACTACCAAAATTCGGAATACCCCGCTCTTTTAAAAAATTGTGTGGACAGTCCCATTCTGTTGTTTCAAGATGGAAATTTCTGCACGAACAACCAAAAGACAATAAGTATTGTTGGAACTCGGAAAATGACGTCCTATGGAAGAGAATTTTGCAAAAAACTAATTGAGGAGCTAAAAGAATACAAACCGTTGATTGTCAGCGGATTTGCCTATGGGGTTGATGTATGTGCACATTTAGAAGCGCTTAAAAATAATTTGACAACAGTGGGGGTCTTGGCGCACGGTTTTGGTGAGATATATCCAAAAGCACACAAGAAATACATGGCTCAAATGTATGAGAGAGGAGGCTTTTTAACAGAGTTTTGGTACGAGGATGCTCCTTTCCGTGAAAATTTTTTAAAAAGAAATAGAATCATAGCGGGAATTTCTGAAGCTACTCTCGTCGTTGAATCTGCTGACAAAGGAGGAGCCTTGGTTACCGCAGAGATTGCCAATTCTTATTCCAAAGACGTTTTTGCAGTGCCCGGAAGAAACACAGACAGGTATAGCAAAGGATGCAATGCTTTGATTCGCGATTGCAAGGCCGCCTTAGTTACGAGTGCAGACGATATTGTGCAGACACTTGGTTGGGAAAAATTAGAAAAAACCAAGACCGTACAAACAAAATTGTTTGTCGATTTAACGAAAGAAGAACTCCAAATTGTTCGCCATTTAGAAGCACAAGGAAAAGAACGGTTGGACTCCATAGCGATAGTATGTAATATGCCAGCATTCAAGGTTGCCAATCTGCTCTTTCAATTGGAACTAAAAGGATTCATACGTGCTTTGCCAGGTAAGGCATTTGAGCTCTTGTAGGCTGCACTAGATAGCCCGGGATTTTAAATTTTTTTGAGTGTGTTCAGTGCTTTTTTAATGGAATCAATTCTGATAAATGTGATGAGCAAGCGCAATCCATTTTTGGTTTGTTTCTCTTTCATGACACAACTCTTGGAGTTTTTTTGAATGTATTGAAGGACAGCAGTAAATGCGGAAGTATTGTAAAATTCACTTTGCTGGTCGGCAACAAAGTAGCCAATCATCCGTTTTTGCTTTAGGACCAATTTTTCAATTCCTAATTTTTTTGCTACCCATTTGATGCGAATGCTATCCATTAAATCTACGACTTGCGTCGGGATTTGTCCAAATCGATCTGTTATTTTAGTTTCAAAATCCAGAAGTTCCTCTTCATTGTTTAAACCACTTAGCTCGTTGTATAAGGACAATCGTTCCGAGACGATATTGATATAATCGTCTGGAAATAAGATTTCAAAATCCGTATCCAATTGAAGCTCTTTTACAAAATCTTGTTTCTCTGAATTTCTTTCTGAATTGTACAATTCTTTGAATTCGTTTTCTTTCAATTCTTCAATGGCTTCCTTCAAGATTTTTTGGTAAGTATCAAACCCAATATCGCTGATAAAGCCACTCTGTTCACCACCTAACAAATCTCCAGCACCGCGAATCTCCAGATCTTTCATAGCAATATGAATGCCACTACCCAAATCAGAAAACAACACGAGCGCTTCAATTCTTTTACGAGCATCGTCTGTCATCATATGATAAGGAGGCGCAATAAAATTGCAAAAGGCTTTTTTGTTAGAACGTCCTACGCGACCTCTCATCTGATGCAAATCTGACAGGCCAAAATTGTTGGCATTGTTGATAAAAATAGTATTGGCATTGGGTACATCCAAACCACTTTCAACAATCGTCGTAGCTACCAAAATATCGAACTCACCTTCCATAAAAGAAAGCATCAATTCTTCTAATTTCTTTCCCTCCATTTGACCATGACCAATGCCAATTTTTGCATCGGGCAACAATCGTTGGAGCATGCCTGCCACTTCTTTGATATTTTCTACTCGATTGTGAATGAAGAAAACTTGACCTCCTCTAGAAATTTCATACGAAATTCCATCGCGAATGGTTTCTTCATGAAATCCAATGACATTTGTTTCAATGGGATGTCTATTTGGGGGAGGCGTGCTGATTACAGACAAATCGCGGGCAGCCATCAATGAAAATTGGAGCGTACGTGGTATCGGAGTTGCGGTAAGGGTCAATGTATCCACGTTTTCTTTGAGGGTTTTCAACTTGTCTTTGACGCCAACACCAAATTTTTGCTCTTCGTCTATAATGAGCAATCCTAAATCCTTGAAGGAGATTTTTTTATTGACCAATTGATGCGTTCCAATGACAATATCAATTTCACCTTTTTTCAGTGCGTCGATAACCTCAGCCCTTTGTTTTCCGGTACGGAATCGGTTCAAATAGTCAATCCTGATAGGGAAATCTTTGAGTCTTTCCGAAAAAGTTTTAAAATGTTGAAAAGCTAGAATTGTTGTTGGGACTAAAATGGCTACCTGTTTGCCATTATCAGCTGCTTTGAAAGCCGCACGAATGGCGACTTCTGTTTTTCCAAAACCAACATCACCACAAATCAATCGATCCATGGGCTGTTGTCCTTCCATGTCTTTTTTAACATCTTGGGTAGCTTTGAATTGGTCGGGAGTATCTTCGTACATAAAGCTAGCTTCCAGTTCATGTTGTAAATAGCTGTCCGGACCGTATTGAAATCCTTTTTCTAGTTTTCTTTTTGCATAGAGCTGGATCAGATTGAAAGCAATTTCTTTGACGCGTGTTTTGGTTTTTTGCTTTAATTTCTTCCAGGTACCAGAACCGAGCTTGTATATTTTTGGTGCTTTGCCATCTTTTCCATTGAATTTGGAAATTTTGTGAAGAGAATGAATGCTAATGTATAAAATATCGCGGTCACCGTAGATCAATTTGATAGCTTCTTGTTGGTTGCCTTCTACTTCGATTTTTTGCAATCCACCAAATTTCCCAACACCGTGATCGATGTGTGTAACAAAATCACCTACTTCCAAAGAAGTCAGTTCTTTGAGCGTAATGTTTTGTTTTTTGGCGCGGTCGTTTTTTAAATGATATTTGTGATAACGTCCAAAAATTTCATGATCGCTGTAGCAAGCTATCTTGGTTTCTAGGTCTATAAAGCCTCTGTGTATTGGTAGAATTAAGGTTTCGTATTGAATGCTTGTATTGTTTTCCTCATTGATCGAAGAAAAAATATCGTAAAACCGTTGTGCTTGTTTTTCGTTGGTACAACACAGAAAATTTTCAATGCCTTGAGAGGTGTTTTCGTTCAAATTCGCAATCAACAAATCAAATTGCTTGTTGAAGAAGGGCTGTGGTTTTGTTTGAAAATTGAAAACATCTTTGGAAGATATTTCAGAGGGTGCCTGTTGCAACGATACACGACGAAATTCTAACAACTGTTGTTTGATCAAAGCGCTGTGTACAAACAAATCAGAAGGTTCGGAGCGTTTGATTTCCTTTGACAATTCGTCAAAAGCAATTTCCGATTTTTTAAAAAGATTGTCCAATTTTCCATACAACAATTCGGTGTTTTTGGTGAGAACAACTGTTTTCGTGGAAAGAAATTTCAGAAAGCTCTCGCGGTTTTCTTCTGAAAATTTATTTTCGATATTGGGCATGATGCGAACTTTCTCCAAAGTTTCTGTCGAAAGTTGGGACTCGATATCGAAGGTTCGAATGCTGTCAATTTCGTCTCCAAAGAACTCAATGCGATAGGGCTCGTCATTGGAAAATGAAAAGACATCAATGAGACCTCCTCTTACTGCAAATTCGCCAGGCTCTGTTACAAAATCGACGCGATTGAAATGGTATTCAAACAACACTTCATTGACAAAGTCCAAAGAAATTTCATCATTTGCTTTGATCTGCAACGTGTTTTGTTCCAATTCTTTTTTTGTGACCACTTTCTCAAACAAAGCCGATGGATAGGTCACAATAATCGGAGGTGTATTGTTTGAGTTGATGCTATTTAAAACCTCTGCACGCAATAAAATATTGGCGTTGTCTGCCTCCTGTCCTGAAATATCTACTTGATACGGTCTTTTGTAGGAATCCGGATAAAAAAGCACCTTTTTTTGGCCCAGTAGTTGTTCAAAATCATTGAGATGGTAAGCAGCCTCTTCTTTGTCATCTAAAATGAGTAAAAATGAAGTGTCTGATTTTTTAATAATTTCAGAAATATAAAAAGAGAGTGAAGAACCAGCAAGTCCTGAAAATTGCAAATGCGTTTTTTCAAAAGAGAGCCTTTGTACTATTTTATTTACGGAAGGAGACTGTTCTAAAAAGTGACCAATGCTATGT
>Ga0209771_1000926_pt1 | contig 19147 bp, 15 predicted proteins | sample SaaInl59LU_5_DNA_FD_184639 | JGI IMG/M metagenome (GOLD analysis project Ga0209771, IMG submission 184639) | Marine microbial communities from expanding oxygen minimum zones in the Saanich Inlet - ESP_59LU_5_DNA (SPAdes) (version 2) | ecosystem: Environmental > Aquatic > Marine > Intertidal zone... | reverse complement strand
ATTGAAGACCAGCGTCGTATCGAAGCGACCCAGGATATTACTTATTACAATAATTCTCCTGATACATTGAAGTATTTATGGGTCCAGCTAGACCAGAATAAATTTAAAGACGACTCTATGTCAGCGCTGACCACGACATTTGGTGGTATTGGTAACCGTGGTCCAGCATCAAAAGCCGCTAGTGGTGATTCTCCAGCGCAAATTTCATTAGCGGCGCTGCGTCGTCAACAGTTTGTTGAAGACACGGAACTAGGCTATGACATCTCTCGCGTGGTAGATGGTTTAGGTAACAAACTGAACTACACCATTGTCGGTACCTTAATGCGTGTTGATTTAATGCAGCCGTTAAAGTCAGGCGAGCGTACTCGTTTTACGCTAGATTTTGCCTTTAACATTGTTGAAGAAGATGCGGTATCTGCTCGCTCCGGTTATGAGCATTTCCCAGATGATGCTCGCGAAGGTGGTAATGATATTTTCTTACTTGCCCAATGGTTTCCTCGTCTTGCTGCTTATACCGACTATGAAGCTTGGACCAATAAAGAATTTATTGGACGAGGTGAATTTACCCTAGAGTTTGGCGACTATGATGTCTCACTCACCGTGCCAGCAGATCATATTGTTTCATCAACTGGTGTGCTAGAAAACCCACGTGATGTATTAACCGATGAACAACAACGACGTTTAGAAAAAGCCAAAACAGCTGATCGCATTGTTTTTGTTGTTACCGAAGAAGAAGCACTCGAGAACGAGAAAGAAGGCACCACCGATACCAAAACCTGGCGTTTCCGTGCGGAAAACGTGCGTGATTTTGCCTGGGCTTCATCTCGTAAGTTCATGTGGGACGCACGTGGTTATCAGCAAGGTGGTGACGTGATGCCAGTCGTCATGGCAATGTCATTTTATCCCAAAGAAGGCGGAGATTTATGGAAAAAATACTCCACTGAATCAATCATCCACACAATGGATGTCTATTCACGCTTCTCGTTTGATTATCCATATCCTGTAGCACAGTCAGTCAATGGCCCGGTTGGGGGTATGGAATACCCAATGATCACCTTTAATGGCCCACGTACCGATCTGCAAGACGATGGGACACGCACTTACTCGCAAGCTGAAAAACGCTTTTTAATCGGTGTCGTTATCCATGAAATCGGCCACATATACTTCCCAATGATCGTCAACTCTGACGAGCGTCAATGGACATGGATGGATGAAGGTTTAAATAGTTTCTTAGACGGCGTCGCAGGCCGAGAGTGGGATCCGACCATTCCATGGGGTGTAGAGCCGCGTGATATCACCGGTTATATGAAATCTAATGTTCAAGTACCCATCATGACTCAGTCTGATTCAGTCTTGCGTTTAGGCCCCAATGCATATACCAAACCAGCCGCTGCGTTAAATATCTTACGTGAAACTATTTTAGGTCGTGAACTTTTCGATTTTGCGTTCAAAGAATTTGCTCAACGTTGGATGTTCAAACGCCCGACACCGTCTGATTTTTTCCGCACGATGGAAGAAGCCTCAGGGGTAGATTTAGATTGGTTCTGGCGCGGTTGGTTCTACAGCACCGATCATGTAGATATCTCGATTGATAGTATTTATCAGTTACGTCTGGATACTGAAGATCCAGATATTGATTATGCTCGTGAACGTCAAGCCGAAGCAGATAAGCCATTATCATTAACCGATGAGCGTAACAAAGCCGAAGGTAAAACATTATGGGTCGACCGTTTTAGTGACATCAGTGATTTTTATGACGAAAATGACCGCTTTACTGTCACAAATAAAGAGCGTAATAAATATCAAAAATACCTCAAAGATTTAAAACCTTGGGAGCGTACAGCCCTTGAGCGTGCAGTGGCTGAGGACAAAAACTATTATGTGATGGATTTTTCTAACCTCGGTGGTTTGGTCATGCCGATCATTTTAGAAATGACGTACACCGATGGTTCTACAGAAATGATGCGCATCCCAGCCGAAATTTGGCGCCGTACCCCTAAAGCGGTAAGTAAGCTGATTGTAACGGAAAAAGAATTAGCGTCAGTGACCGTTGATCCGCGCTGGGAAACCGCTGATGTGGACACGCATAATAACCATTACCCACGCCAAATCATTAAATCGCGCATTGAGTCATATAAGTCAAAACCACGCAGTGGCAAAGTCTATCGTGACATTATGCAAGATATTAAGACCGAGTTAGAAACTGATGATGAGTCAAACTAAGGTTATGTTGCTAAGTGCGCTAATTGCACTTAGCACGCTCTCACTGAATGTGTTCGCACATCAGCAAAAATCAGGGTTAACAACAGTGTTGTTTAACCCTAACACCAATAATATTGAAGTGATGCATCGTGTGTACATGCATGATGCTGAACACGCGGTCAAAACTTTATTTGATAAGAGCGCAGATATTATTAATAGTGAGGCGACTCAACAACAATTCGCACAATATGTTGCTCAGCGTTTTGCTATTTATGATGAAATGTCGCAAGCGTTTGCATTAGATTTAATTGGTTTTGAAGTAGATGGTCGCCATTTTTGGATATACCAAGAAACCGCTCAACCAGCAAATATAGGTAAGTTAACCGTCCGTCATGATGTTTTACGCGACATCTGGCCGGAACAAAATAACTTGATCAACTTCGAAGGCACAGGTGAGGTGAAATCCTTAGAATTTGCCGATAATGTCGAGTTATTGAGTGTCGAGTTTGGTGGGCATGAATAGCACCTACTACTAAGCGTTAGGTTTAATATATTTTAAATACGTAAAATCGTCCAAACCTAAGCTGCCGCCTTCGCGCCCAAAGCCAGATTGTTTGATCCCGCCGAAAGGTGCGGCTGCATTGCCTAGTATGGCGGTATTGCACCCCACCATCCCATACTGCAATTGACGCTGGCATTGAGCCAAAACCTCGTTATCTGCACTAAACACATAAGAGGCTAACCCCGCTTGGGTATCATTCGCATACTTCAGCATTTGCTCCATGACCGCGTCATTACTTAGTCCTGTATCGTCAATCGTGATGATAGGATACAAGGGCCCAAAAATCTCTTCACACACCACATCATCGTCATGTTGCACACGAGTCAACACGGTATGAGGGTAATAGGCACTGCCTGCTTGATAGACTCCGCCACATAGAACCTGGGCACCTTGAGCAATCGCTTGTTGGACTCGGTTGTGGGTTGTATTTGCCGCATCAAACGTGATCATGTGACCCACTTGGGTATCTGGATGCAAGGGATCACCTGTGGTCAACCCACTGACTCGTGCCACTAAGGCTTGTGTAAATGCTTCAGCTACCGAAGCAGCCACATAAATACGATTCACTGCCACACACGTTTGTCCCGTTCCGCGTTGTTTGTTGGCGACACATTGGGCTACTGCCAGTTCAATATCCGCATCACCAAAGACTAGCATAGGGGCATTACCTCCTAATTCTAAGGACACACGTTTTAAAGAGCTGGCACATTGCGCACTGAGCAATTTACCCACTCTTGTTGAGCCAGTAAACGTAAATTTAGCAATACGAGGATCGGTAGTGAGTATTTGTCCGACAGCGGCATTTTGATCACTGACTAATACCGCTAACCAGCCCTTATCCCAGCCTGCATTTTGAGTATATTCAGCAATTTTTAATGCCGATAATGGCGTTAATTCCGATGGTTTGACTACAAATGGACAACCAGCAGCAATTGCAGCTGCCAGTTTACGTACGATCATCGCGCATGGAAAATTCCAAGGTGTAATTGCACCAACCACACCCGCAGGCTCGCGCCATACTTCGACTTTTTCAGCCACCTCAATCGGCGCATCCATTGACTGAGCTAGTTGAGCAAACCAAGACAAATATTGATTCGCATAATCAATCTCAGCCATAGCATCACCTAGAGTTTTGCCTGACTCTTCGCTAATAATTGTGGCTAATTCATGACGATGTTCAGTTAACTGGTCGTGCAAAGCAATGAGCATTTGTTGACGTGCATGACCAGTTGACGGTGTGTAATATCGAACAGTCGCCGCGCTAATGGCTGCTTCAATATCATTGCCAGTCGCGTTAGTGAGTGTTGCTATACACGCATGAGTGACACTGTTATATACGTCAAACGTTGATGTCGGTGAGAGAGTACGGGAGTTCATTGTAATTTCAATTCCATTCGAATATCGGCGCGTTCATATGGCGAAGGTAACATAGGCACTTCAACAAACCCACATTTTTCATATACATATAAGGCATTAGTTAGGATGCGATTTGACTCTAAAAAGATAGACTTGGCGTCTTGGGTTTTGGCCCATTCAATGGCTGCATTGACTATTTGCTCCGCATAACCTTTGCCTTTGTGGTCTTGGTTCATGCCCATTTTAGATAGTTCATATATGTCATCGCCTGCATTTAACATTGCGCAGGTAATGACTGAATTACCTGTAGTATCGAGACCTAACAGCACCTCACCGCCCTTCTCAATAATACTTGCTTGCGGGTTTTCCAAGGTATAGACATCCTTTTCTTCAAGGACAAAATACTGCTCTACCCAAGCTTTATTATATGTGGTGAAGGTAGCTTGTTGGATCGGGGTAGCTTGGTTAAATGTGACAAATGTGAGCATAACAACATGAATCGCTTAAATTAATAGGGCTGCGTCATGGAAAAGGGCATCGCCATCGCTTCATTTGATTTAGGCGGATTACCAATCATTTCCTCATAAGGTGAATCATGCACCATAACGGCTTTATCTACCACACAAGTCGCGAAACTATCACGAATATGTTGGGAACTATGAAAACGCATGATGTTATCTTTTTTATCATAAACAAAACCAGTGATGCCATCGACTGTTAACTTAACTAAATACACATTCACTTCAAATGACTGGACTTCTAAGTGTTCAATATGCGAGGTTTGCTGGTGAAATTGGGAAAATTGAAATTTGTGCATGATGTATTCCTATTTAAGACATAATTATTAATTACGAACGAATGTTTTGGTAAGATCCACTTTGAAGCTACACTTTGCACAAATATGCGTTAATAATAATGTGAACTTATTGCTTATCTTTCAGACTTATTAATAAGGTACTTGTTTTTCACACTTTTGATTAGGATTAATTCTTACATGACTCAAACACCAACGTCGTCTCATTATCCGCTTTATGGTGTCGTAATATTATTAGTAATGGTATTAGCCGTCGCGTTTTTATGGCCAGAAAATGATGCCCCTTCGCCAGTGGTCGTCTCAGCGCCTGCGACAGTTGTACCTGAACCAATAGCCGAGCCTGTTATGGCGCCTCAAACCGAAGAAGTGATGATCGAGGAAGAATTTACCGTCGCAACACCCATATCTGAAGCTAATGTTGAAGATCTTGGGGTCGAAGAGGTCTTCATCGAACCCGAAATAGTCGCGGAACCAGCGATACTCGATGTTTCTGACCAAGCCATTAAGCAAGCCTTGATCACAACATTACGCTCGCCAGTGTTAAGTACGCTTATTGTTAATGAATCTATCATCGCCAATATGGTGGCCACTGTTGTTAATACTGCTGATGGCAAGCTACCAGAAAATGTGTCGATGCTCACCGCTCCTAAAAACAAGTTTTCGGTGTTTACCCAAGGCGACAATCAATTTATCACCCCAGAATCGTTCACGCGTTATAATGTATATGCACAGACATTTGCCGCTATCGAGACGGATTCATTACTGCGTTTATTAAACGATTATAATGACGAAATCACGACTCAGTTTGCACAAATAACCCTGCCCAACAGTGATTTCAACCTGACTTTAATTAATGCAATCAATGAGTTACTTGATACTCCTACCGTTAGCCTGCCGATTGCCGTAGAAAGTGACAGTGTGATGTACCGATTTGTTAATCCTCAATTAGAAGCCCTTTCGCCGGCACAAAAACAATTGGTACGAATGGGGCCTGATAATATGCGGTTAGTAAAACGAAAATTGCGTGAGTTACGTGATGCGCTTTCGCAATAAATCAATATCATTGCATGACTTATGCTAAGCCAACTGCACAGCTCACTAGCACATATCAGCGAGTGTACATACCCGCCAGTGGAAAAGTGGGATCCACCTTTTTGCGGCCCGATCCCATTGCATATCGACCATGCAGGTCAATGGTGGTATGACGGTTCACTGATTAAACGTCCCGCATTAGTGAGATTATTTTCACGAGTATTAAAACGTGAAGGCGAACGCTACTTTTTAGTAACACCTGTAGAAAAAGTCGAAATCACAGTCGACGATGTACCTTTATTAATCGTGACCTGGCAACGACTGGGAGACTCACCTAACGCGCCTATACAATGCCACTCTAGTACCGATGATCTTGTCACTATCAGCACCGAACACCCCATAGAAATGCGATTTAATGCTCATGCTGGGTGTGATATTCCATATTTATATATGCGTAATAATTTGTGGGCAAAGGTACAACAAAATGTGTATTATCAATTTGCTGAAGCATTAGATATCATCGAAGGAAACGCGTTTTTAGCGTCTGGCGATTATCTTGCGCACTTTGGCACCATAGAATAATAATTAACACTACGACCCAAGGATGCTCTATGTCACGCATTATCATGTCTTGCTGTGCCCTGTTGCTCAGCCTACTATTGACCACAACCTTACACGCTGAAACGACGACGATCCACGCCGGTAAATTAATAACGGCAACGGATAAAAACGTCCGCGAACAAATGACGATCATCGTCAAAGACAACACTATCACCCAAGTACTGCCAGGGTTTCAAACACCTGAAGATAGCTCAATGTTAATTGATTTATCAGACTACACCGTCATGCCAGGTCTAATGGATATGCACACGCATTTATCTTACCAACATGGCGGTCCAAGTACGTATATGAAACGGGTCCAGTATAATGAAGCTGATTATGCTTTTGATGCGGCGCATTACGCACAAAAAACCTTGATGGCAGGCTTTACCACCGTCCGCAACTTAGGTGATTCGTTTAATGAAACTGTGGCGTTGCGCAATGCGATTAATCGTGGCGTTGCTGTCGGCCCTCGTATCTTTACCACGGCAAAATCTATTGCCACCACCGGTGGACATGCCGATCCCACCAATGGCTTAACCAAACATTTAATGGGTAACCCAGGTCCTGATGCAGGTGTGGTCAACGGTGTTGCCCAAGCGCGTCAAGCTGTGCGTCAACGTTATAAAGACGGTGCGGATTTAATTAAAATCACCGCCACAGGTGGCGTATTATCAGTCGCTAAAAACGGTCAAAACCCACAGTTTATGTCAGATGAACTCACTGCCATTGTTGAAACGGCTAATGACTATGGAATGACGGTGGCTGTGCATGCCCACGGGAAAGAAGGCATGATACGTGCTATCAAAGCCGGTGTAGATTCCATTGAACATGGTACCTATATGGATGATACCGTAATGGATCTGATGAAAGAAAATGGGACGTTTTATGTCCCTACTATTTTAGCCGGTAATTTTGTTGCTGAGAAAGCCAAAATCGATGGTTTTTTCCCTGCAATAGTGCGCCCAAAAGCCGCTGCGATCGGGCCTTTAATCCAACAAACCTTTGCTCGCGCTTACCAAGCCGGTGTAAAAATTGCGTTTGGCACTGACTCTGGTGTCTCTGCTCACGGTGATAATGCCCAAGAGTTTGGCTTGATGGTCGATGTGGGTATGCCACCAATCGAAGCAATTTTAAGTGCGACCAAGCATACCGCAGAATTACTGAATGTGACCGACACCTTAGGCAGCATCAGTGCCGGTAAGCTAGCTGATATAGTGGCAGTAAAAGGTGACCCACTTGCGAATATCCGTTTACTGGAAAATGTCCAGTTTGTCATGAAAGATGGCGCAGTGGTGAAGCACGATTCAACTAATTAAACCGCGTTATTTAATGGATGACTTATGTTTGACAGGATAGCTCAACGCCTATCGGATTGGGTGCGCTCAAAACATTTGCTTCCAGGGATCACCATTGCTTCATTTTTAGAATCGATTGTGGTCCCTATTCCGATTGAAACACTCTTAATTCCAGTCACACAAATGCGCCGTGATAAAGCATGGTGGATTGCAACAGTTGCCACTCTCGGCTGTGTTGCTGGGGCCCTCGTTGCTTATGGGATCGGGTTTTGGCTGTTTGCCTCGTTTGAACCACAAATACTCGGATGGTTTGATAATCCTGACGTATTTACCGAGATCCAAGCGCGAATCCATGCAGAAGGGTTTTGGTTTATTGTACTAGCGGGGATCGCGCCGATACCTCTGCAATTGGCGATGCTAGCGGCTGGCGTCAGTGGTTATCATTTAGGACTGTATGTTATCGCTATTGCCCTATCACGGATGCTGCGTTATTTTGGAATTGCTTGGTTAGTATTAACTTTTGGCGATCGTGCTGAGCATTTTTTACGTAAGTATCAATACAAAACTGTTCTTGGATTATCGCTCATCGTATTATTACTATGGGCAGGACAACGTTGGTTATTAACTTAAAGGATACAAACATGATGGGATATAAAAACCGTTTGAATACATCGTTTTCATTATCAAATACACTTGCTGCCATCGGCGTAGCAGGGTGCTTATTGACTTCAGCCAGTGCATTTGCGCATAATCATAAATCAGGTGAGATGCACAGCACGGCTGATTTAGTCAAAGCCGCGATGGCTGCCGAAAGTCGTCCAGAAAAGGACAAAGAACGCGATCGTAACCGTAAGCCAGTACAAACATTAGATTTCTTTGGTTTAAGTCATGACATGAAAGTGGTCGAACTGATCCCCGGTGGTGGCTGGTATACACGTTTATTAGCACCGGTATTAGCGGAAAAAGGGGAATATTTTGCGGCTATCGGTACGTCACGTATTGAACGTGGATTAGCTAAAGAGGAGGGATTTGAAAATATTCAAATCACTGCCAAAGATGCGTCGTTAAGTCGTGAACCTGGCGCACGTTTTTACTCACTTTCCATTGATAGCTTAGGCGTCACTGATGCCGATATGGTGTTGACGTTCCGCAATTATCATAACTTTGATGATACTGGTCGAGCTAAAATGAATGAAGTCGCGTTTGCGGCGCTTAAATCTGGTGGGATTTATGCGGTAGTCGATCACACTGCACGTCATATGGAACCGTTTACGGATTCAAATCGTCGCCGTTTTGATCCGGTTAAAGCGATTAAAGAGATCCAAGCTGCAGGGTTTGAATTAGTCGATTACAGTAACTTACATTACCGTGAAGATGATGAGCTTGAATATGAAGTGGGTGCACGCAGTGTGACGGGTAATACCGATCGCTGGACGTTGAAGTTTAAAAAGCCGTAGCCACTGTTTTTTATAATGATTAAAGCCCTATTAGATAGGGCTTTTTTGTAGATGGTTGAATCTCGCTATACGCCTTTTTTAAGCAAGTAATGAAACGGCGAAGAAGCCGTTTCACTGGCAATAAGTTCGTGTTCCATGAATCGACAAAAACTAGGAATATCACGAGTAGTGGCAGGATCATCGGCAATGACATACAGCCGCTCACCATCCTTGAGTTCACGCATTTTTTTACGGATCATCATAACCGGTTCAGGACAACGTAAACCCAACGCATCAAAATGATGCGGGGCTTGGGTATAAATCTCTGGCACAGTTGTGTTATCACTCATGAATCGTTAAATACCGTATTGTTGACGATAAGCATTAATATTAACTAGGTGCGCTTCATATTCCGGCTTACCGACTAAATAATCCACCACATCGCCTAAGGTAACAATACTCACCACCTGAGTATCGAAATCACGTTCGACTTCTTGGATAGCAGATAACTCAGCATTACCCTTTTCTTGACGATCAAGAGCAATCAATACGCCGGCTAGATTCGCTTCATGTTCGGCGATAATATTCATGGATTCACGGATCGCAGTGCCTGCGGTGATCACATCGTCTACTAACATAATGTTGCCAGTAAGCTCCGCGCCCACTAAACTGCCGCCTTCACCATGAGTTTTCGCTTCTTTACGGTTAAAGCAGTAAGGAACCGAACGTTGATATTCTGTCGCCAGCGCCACTGCCGTGGTCGTGGCAATCGGAATACCTTTATAAGCGGGACCAAACAACACATCAAACTCAATTCCTGAGTTATTGAGCGCAGCAGCATAACACTGCCCTAACAAAGCTAGGTCAGCACCGGTATTAAATAAGCCGGCGTTAAAAAAGTATGGGCTCAACCGGCCTGATTTCAACGTAAACTCACCAAAACGCAGCACGTTGCGGTTAATAGCAAATTCGATAAATTGAGTTTTATAATCTTGCATGGTGATAGTTCCGTCAATAATTAGTTATTTAAGGCTGTTTTTTGAATATCAAACAACTCGCGTAAACCATGTTTGGCCAAATCTAACATCTCTGACATCTCTTCAAAGCTAAATGGTTCGCCTTCAGCAGTGCCTTGAACTTCAATCAGCTTTCCGGTTTCTGTCATAACAACATTCATATCGGTTTCAGCATCAGAGTCTTCTAGGTATTCTAAATCAGCAATCGCGTTGCCTTTATACACACCCACTGATAAAGCTGCGATCATGTGTTTAAGCGGATTCGCTTTTAAAATGCCTTTGCTGCGCATATGGGTCAATGCGTCAACCAGTGCGACACATGCACCGGTAATTGACGCGGTACGCGTGCCACCATCTGCCTGGATCACGTCACAATCAAGTGTAATTGTATTTTCGCCTAAGAGCTTTAAATCTACAGCAGCACGTAATGAACGTGCAATCAGGCGCTGAATTTCCAACGTACGTCCACCTTGTTTACCGCGAGCCGCTTCACGGCCAGAGCGTGAATGTGTCGCGCGCGGAAGCATGCTGTACTCAGCCGTGATCCAACCTTCGCCTTTGCCTTTCATAAAGCGCGGTACGCCTTCTTCAACAGTGGCGTTACAAATGACTTTGGTGTTACCAAACTCAACCAATACCGAGCCCTCTGCGTGGCAAGTAAAGTGACGTGTGATAGTGACAGGGCGAATTTGATTGGCTGTACGACCGCTTGGGCGCATAAAAGCTCCTAGATATAATAGGGAGAAAAGAATTAATTCTATTATAGCGTATTCACAATTCGATGAAAAAAGAAAAATCAGTTACAATTTAGCTATTGTTTGATCGCGTGTACGGTACAGGCGGTTTTTGATAGCTATTATTTAAGGATTTCATCGTGATTTATAGTATGACCGCATTTGCTCGTCGTGAATTAAAAGCCTCCTGGGGCAGTGCAGTGTGGGAAATCCGCTCGGTGAATCAACGCTATCTTGAAACGTTTTTCCGCTTCCCAGAAGCTTATCGAAGCTTAGAGCCAGTCTTGCGTGAACGTTTTCGTAAAAAGCTCCAGCGTGGAAAAGTAGAGTGCCAATTACGTGTGATGCTTAACGCCAGCAACAACGCAAAAATCAATGTTAATCAGAAGCTTGCAGCACAACTTATTCAAGCTGCAGAGTCACTGCCTATTGAAGGTCCATCAAGCCTGAATCGTCTAGAGGTTTTACAATGGCCTGGTGTCGTCGAAGCCCAAGAGATGGATATGGATGCGATGAGTAAAGACTTACTAGCTGAATTTGATTTGACCTTGAAAGACTTCTTAGCCGCCCGAGCTAGTGAAGGTGAAAATATGGCTGCGTTAGTTGAGCAACGTCTTGTCGGTGTCTTAGCAGAGGTCGAGAAAGTCAAAGCACGCATGCCAGAAGTATTATCATGGCAACAAGAAAAGATCCGTAACAAATTTGAAGAAGCGCAAGTTGAACTAGATAGTCAACGTGTTGAGCAAGAGCTCGTGTTACTCGCTCAAAAACTGGATGTAGCAGAGGAACTAGATCGTTTAGTCTCGCACGTATCCGAAACGCGTGGGATTATGAAAAAAGGCGGTGCGATCGGTCGCCGATTAGATTTCATGATGCAAGAGTTTAATCGTGAATCGAACACATTAGGTAGTAAATCGATTAATACTGAAATCACCCAAAGTGCAGTCGAGTTAAAGGTGTTAATTGAGCAGGTACGAGAGCAGATCCAGAATATAGAATAAATTTCTGTTTGTGTCTTATCTTATTTAATTACCCAGCTTATGCTGGGTTTTTTTATGACCGATAACCACAAAGAAAATTCGCATTATTCAAATCATGTTCTATATTTGATGATAAGTGTGTTTTTTTATTTATTCGTTAGTTGGGTGTTATATGGATTTTTCACGTGTTGTCTTTTGGATAAGTCTAGCAACGGTTTTATTATTATTAATTTTGGGCTGGCATGAAATTCGTGAAAATTCAGAAGAGCACGCGATACGAAAATTTGAAATAACAACACAACACGAAGTAGATATTTTAAAAAAGCGATTGAAAGAATATGAGCGAGTATTAAGAGGAGCTGCTGGACTTTACTATAGTAGTAATGACATCACCCGAGATGAATGGGGAAAATATTACCAATCTTTACAGCTCGATTTATCACTTCCTGGGATCCAAGCACTAGGGTTCTCAAAAATATTTCCCAAAGATAAGCTTCCCGCTATTGAAAACGAACTACATAGTACAGGATATCCTGAGTTTTCAGTTTATCCTGCAGGCGATCGTGAAACTTATAGTGCTATCGTTTTTATAGAACCTTTTGATGAAAGAAACTCCGCTGCATTTGGCTACGACATGTACTCCAACCCTGTACGTAGAGTAGCGATGCAACGAGCAATCAAAACAGGTCTACCTTCATGGTCAAAAAGTGTCACCCTTGTGCAGGAAATAGATGATGACATACAGAAAGGAGTGTTAGTTTATTTACCCGTCTATAACAAAGGGGCAATGGCCCGCTCAGAGGTTGAACGGCAAAATGCTATACATGGATTTAGTTACAGTGCTTTTAGAATTAAAGACATGATGTCAAAAATTTTCGATCAGCGACAAAAAACGTTTGATTTACAATTATACGAAGATGAAATCGTAAAAGAAAAACTACTCTTCAGCTCAGGAGATTCTTTTGAATCAGCAAAATTGACCGAGGTTTATAATATTCATTTTGGTGGTGTAAAGTGGGTAGCCGTGTTTACCAATAATTCAACCTTTTATAAGACTGATGCATATCCGTTAGAAAACTGGCTATTGGGATTGGGAGTGTTGGTCGTATTACTTGTTGCCGCCGGAATCATTATTGACGACCATAAGCGTAAACAGCTTAGCGAACTTAACCGTTCAATGGAGAAACGCTTTAAAGATTCAGTAACAATGGCTGAATTGACAGAAATGTTACAATCTTGCAGTCATATTGAAGATGCATATCCAATTATTGCACAAAGTATGCAAAATTTATTACCTGATCTATCTGGTGCTTGTTATATTTTAAATAATTCCGAAACACTGTTAATACAACAACAAGTTTGGGGTAATAAAACACTCTTTACAGAGACATTTCACCAAAATGATTGTTGGTCAATAAAGCGCAGTGCGATACATAATTCGTATGATCAAAATTTAATCGAAACCTCATGCAGTCACTTCACTAACAATGCTAATGGGTTATGCATACCATTATTGTCACAAGGTAAATTAATCGGTGTGTTAAGTTTTTCATTATCACCAAATCAAGTACAACAAATACCTAAGCACGATGTTGATTTAATTACCTCTGCCTCTGACATGATTAGCTTAGCTCTCGCAAATTTACAGTTACGTGTGGAATTACATGATTTATCAATGCGGGATGCCTTGACAGGTCTATATAATCGTCGCTTTATCGAAGAATGTATTCAACGAGAAATTGATAGGGCATCTAGAAGTAGCTCCTCCCTTATAGTCGTAATGGCAGATCTAGACCATTTTAAACATATTAACGACAATTACGGGCATGATGCTGGGGATGCAGTGTTGAAATCAATCAGCCAGTTGTTCATCGGTTTTCGAAATGGGTACGATATTGTTTCTCGTTATGGCGGCGAAGAGTTTTTATTCCTGCTTACCGATATTTCTCAAGAAAACGCATTTAAACGTCTAGAAGAGTTACGTTTACAAATAGAGGATATGAAGGTTGAAACTGGCGGGCATGTTATTGATAGCTTATCAATATCGATTGGCGCTGCTACTTTCCCTGAAATGGGGACAGAGAAAGAGATATTAATTAATCGCGCAGATGAAGCAATGTACTTCGCCAAAAACAACGGTAGGAATCAAATCGCTTTTTACACTCCAAAGCAGTAATGCTTATAATCACAATGGATTAATGTAACCGCATCAACACGCAGCCAACATCAATCCATTGTTAATTACCCAGCCCATCATCTTATTATGGTGTCACAATATTAAACCAAAATGGAAACTCATCCATTAAGCTAAATAATTGATTTAATATCCGGATATCCCCTGCAAAAGAAGCCTTTCCTGACGCGAGTAAATCGCTCAGAGCTACTTGTTTTAGTATCACTAGCGTCCAATTCTCACGGCTTATCGTCAAGCTAAGATCAGCATCCTGAACCGTCACGCCTTCAATATTCGTTAACGTTGCATTACTCAGTTCAACTAAGTACTCCCGCCCCTCATCGGTGAACGTAAAATTAATCTTGAATGCGTCACTCTCGGCTCGCTTTGCATTCACTTTAACCGCCAAATAATCAAACAACAACCCAGTATCCATCGCTTGTAAAAATGATGGTCCGGGGCGGGTAATATTGCTCGTTGGCAGTACACCATCACGCAATTCTTTAGCACCTGTTAGATAGGTATTGCGCCAACCCGCACTCTCCGCTTGGTAGCCCATTTGCTCATATATATTCGCCAATAGACGCTTGGCTGGTATGTAATTAGGCTGAGCAAATACGAGTTTGTTTAGCAGCTCTGCTCCCCAACGATACTCACCCTTGTCATGCGCTTCCTGTGCTAGTGTCATGACTTGCTTTTCCCCCCCCATTGCTGCGACATATTTAGGTGCCGAATCCGCAGGAGACAGGCGATCTAAATTCGCTGGATTCATATCAAAATACCCTAAGTATTTATTCATGATCCCTTGGGCGTTATGCTTATAACTACCGTGATATCCGCGGTTATACCATTCATGTTGTAAGCTATCTGGCACATTGATTTCGTTGTGGATTTCGTTAATCGTTACGCCTTGGTTCGCCAAATGCAATGTTTCATTATGTAAGTATGCATACATATCACGCTGTTTTTTTAAATATGTTTGAATGTCTTCATTACCCCAGCGCGGCCATGAATGAGACGCAAAAATGATTTCTGCCTGTTGCCCATAGCCATACACCATTTCATTGATGAATTTACTCCAGGCTAGAGCATCACGAGCAGCGGCACCACGCAGTGTATAAACATTATGCATTGTCCCTATTACATTCTCTGCCGCCCAAAACGCCTTATCTTTTGGGAAATACGTATTCATTTCTGCAGGTGATTCGCCGCCTGGTGTGTTGATAAACACCATCTCCACGCCATCAATGATCATCACACGCTCATTCTCATCAATTTCGACCGTCGGCTTAATCAAACCAAACATACCTATCGAAAGCCCTTTGCCGATCGCAGCATCTACTTGACCTGTCGCACCTTTTGGTAGGACATTCCCGTATTGGAAAATAGCTCGACGGGTCATGACATTGCCGGCTAGGACATTTTCTTTTATTGCATGCTCCATAAAACCACTTGGCGCAATAATAGGAATATTGTGTTGTTTCACTTGCTCTGGCGTGACAACACCTAGAACACCACCAAAATGATCCGCATGTGCATGGCTATAAACCACCCCTGTGACCGGTCTTTGTCCCAAAGTATCATTAACTAATTTCAACGCTGCTTTGGCTGTTGCTGGGGTTAGCAATGGGTCAAATACAATCCAGCCGGTATCGCCTTTGATGACGGTGAAATTAGATAAGTCATAACCTCTGACTTGGTAAATATTTTCGGTAATTTTAAATAACCCATATTGGTAATTTAAGCGCGCTTGTCTAAGTAAACTCGGATTTACCGACGCATGGTCTTCAAGTAAAAACTGATAATTGCCTAATTCCCAGGCTAACGTCCCATCGTCATTGAATATCTCAACTTGCTCAGGTCGAACAATTAAGCCTTTTTCTGCTAGGGCAAAGTCCTTTTTATTCGCAAAGGGCAACGCTTGCTTGACTTCATTTTGCTTGGTGATGGTATGTGATGAGGCCGGCTTTGCGCTAGAACGCTTTTCTGCTACCTCCGCAGCAACGTTATGAATGTGTAGTAAGTAAAAACCACATATAAACACAAAACTTAAGCGAGAAAAATTCATGATCAAACCATTGTTAATATTTTGTAAACATGCTCGCATCATAACTCAACTGTTTAATCATATGAACCTATTGCAGCAAAATTAACGAAGCTTCCTACGTAGAATTTTACCAACCAATTTGAAACACCAATGATTCAATTAAAGACTCATTGACTCTATCATCATCTTAAACTGTCGCCAGTTGCCCACTCTCCTTCGATCTATTACACTCACATATCAATTAAAAGCTCATAAAAAGCTGACATACGTCACTATCAAAAGAGAACAATAATGAAAACATCCTCTCTACCTACGACATCTGTAAACAACCAACATAATGCGATTTTACTGACATCGTTGTTGTATATGGGACTGATATTACTCGCGTTATCTTCAGCGAATGCATTGGCGTACTATTTTGATAGTGATCAGGCTACGGAAGTCGCAGACGTTCAAAATGAATTTAGTAATAGTACCGACACAGTCAAACAGCTGGTAAGCACAGATTTGATCACCAAAATTACCCTTACCAACGACGCAGACACCTCAAGCATCAAAGACCATCAGTTCCCCGATTCTGTCCAACAAAACCTGATCAACCTTATCAGTGATAAAATCGACCATGACCAGCCTATTACTATTTTTAACGACACCCAGACATGGACTGCTCTGACCGGCGAGACGGCAGGCACACATTTACTTCGCTTTTCCATACTGCCACAACGTTATACCACAGGTACATTGACGGTTGAAGGTGCCCAAAACGTGTCGTTGTATCTTAATGAACAAGCACAAAGCGGTAAATCGAGCTTTGATGTGACACTATTAAATCAAGATTATCGTGCGCTGATGATCGTATCTGGCGTTGAAAATTGGCAACACGTTAGTATTTCATGGACTTCAAAAAACGCATCAAAGCACAATGAAACCACCACTGCTTCAACGCTTACCTTTGGCGATGACCAAGCCAAAAAACGCCCCACTATGCGCCAGTTTTTTGATAGCCAAACAGTAGGTACATTGAATCTATCTCCTGATGGACGATGGCTACTGTGGTCAAAACAGCACTACTCGGATCTGGGTGGCGATACCGCCCATAGATTGGTTGAAATCCTAGATATGAGCACCCAACAAGTAGCCTACCGCTTCCAAGCAATGCGTCCAGGTAATGTAGACTGGCGTGCAGATAGCCAAGCAATGGTCTTTACTCATAACAACACATTGTTTGAATTAACCACCGGCAACTGGCAGCTCAAGACCCTTGCCACCGATGTTAAGGGAGTGGGTAGCGTCCATTACGTGAATAACGACCAACTCTTATTTACCTGGAGTAAACCTGAAAAAGCGCCCAGTACCATTACCAAGCGCTACCGTGCACTGCAAGACCGCTGGAGTTATTGGCGCGGTGAACAACAACTGCACCTCATGGATATTGAATCGGGCCTTATCAAACAGCTTACGCAAAATCCGTTGAAAAGCTATCTACTGGACATTGACCCAACCACCCAAAGTGCATTGATTTCGCGCTCACCGGTAGATTATGCCAAACCGCCACATAGTCTTACTCAGCTGATTGAATTGAATATCGCTACCGGCACAGAAACCCTATTAGGTGAATATCGCACTTTCAACTCTGCACAGTATCATAAAGAAGGCATTGTCATCGTCGCAGGCCCTAACTTTAAAGCCGGTCTAGGGCTTAATCTCAAAACTGCTACCTTAGCCAATGACTATGATGGTCAGCTTTATCTCATGGCGCGAGACAACCCAGAAAAAGTCACTGCGCTGTCGCTTAATTTTGACCCGAGTATTCGTCGCGTTGAGATCCTTGCCAGTGGTGAACTATTATTAAGTGCAACGATTGAAGATCGCGTACAATTGTTTAATGTTGATATTAATAAGCAAATATTTACTCAGCATACTCTCAATGCAGATGTGATCAACGGCTTTTCCGTGTCAAATACCAAGCGCCCAACACTGGTATATAAGGGTTCAACAGCCACAACCCCACAAAAAGTCATTGCGACTTCTTTAAAGCGCAGTAAAGACATCACCCTATTTGATAGCGCGGCTCAAGACTTTGCGAACAACACCTTTATCGATATCAAAGACTGGGATTACACCACCAAATCAGGCCAATTCATTGATGGTCGTGTGTATTACCCTGATAACTTTGATCCCAATAAACAATACCCTGCCATCGTCTATTACTATGGTGGCACCTCTCCTGTGACACGGGGCTTTACCGGACGCTATCCATTTAATTGGTATGCCTCAATGGGTTATGTGGTGTATGTACTACAGCCGTCAGGCACCTTTGGTTATGGACAGGATTTTTCGGGACGCCATGTTAACGCGTGGGGCATTAATACTGCCGATGAAATCATTGAAAGTACCCAAGCGTTTGTCGCGGCCCACCCCTTTGTGGATAAAGATAAATTAGGCAATATGGGGGCATCCTATGGTGGGTTCATGACCATGCATTTGGCCACCAAAACCGATATGTTTGCCGCCTCAATTTCACATGCGGGGATCAGCAATCTAACGTCCTATTGGGGCTATGGCTGGTGGGGTTATGGTTATAAAGGCATTGCAACACGTGGTAATTGGCCGTGGAATAATCGCGAACTCTATGTGGGACAAAGTCCTGTTTATAGCGCAGATAAAGTCACTACACCGATGTTATTAGTACATGGTGATGCTGATACCAATGTACCCGTAAATGAGAGTCATCAAATGTATACGGCATTAAAACTGCTGAACCAAGATGTCGAACTTATCGAGTTTTTAGGCGATGATCATCATATTAATTCCCGTGAACACCGTTTTAGATGGTGGCAAACTAAGTTAGCGTATTTTGATAAATACTTAAAAGATGAGCCTGAGTGGTGGGAAGC
>Ga0209771_1000913_pt1 | contig 19269 bp, 14 predicted proteins | sample SaaInl59LU_5_DNA_FD_184639 | JGI IMG/M metagenome (GOLD analysis project Ga0209771, IMG submission 184639) | Marine microbial communities from expanding oxygen minimum zones in the Saanich Inlet - ESP_59LU_5_DNA (SPAdes) (version 2) | ecosystem: Environmental > Aquatic > Marine > Intertidal zone... | reverse complement strand
CTCCTCTTTATTATAGTCAATACTTTTAGTACAACTTGCAAATAAGATTAAACAAACTAATACTGTAATGCTTCTTTTTAATGTTTTCATAATGTGGTGTGTTATGTCTTCAAATATAATTAATTTCTAATAACTGAAGATATCGATAAAGAGGATACAGTAAGTTAACCCCAATCCAACGGTTCATTAGTCGTATGCGATATGGTTGTTACCTTTGGTAATATATAAGGCATTAACTTAATTAGTAACTCTACCCTTTCTTTCGAGTTTAAAGTTTCTAAATGCTCTTGTATTTGTTCTAACTCCTGATACAATATATCTTTAAGAACAGACCTCAACTCTTTGGTCATTCTGTTCGGTGTTCCCTTTTGTCTACCTCCATACTTCTTTCCTGTTGTATTTGCCATACTATTTAATACTATTATAGGTTTGTTTATATATAGGTTCTTTTAAATTCTCTTGCCTATTTATTAGTTTAATATCCATTAGGTACTAATAAAGTATTACTTTGATGAGGTTTAATAAGGGGTAAGCCATTATAATCCGCTAAACCCTCGTTATAAAGGAGTTCCTTTAAAGCGTAGATATCCGTTAGGTTTTGGTAGAAAGAGTTCGAGAATGGGATTGTAAGGGGTACTGATTGGGACAAATCATTTTTTTTTGATTTGTCCCTTTTTTTATTCCCTTTCAAACCCTTGTTAATACTAGCTATTTTGAGCAGTATTGGATTGATATCAGCGGTTCGAACTTTTTTATTATCAAATTGGAATTTTTCTGGAAATATCGAACCAATTAGTAGTCTTTTTTGTTCAATATCACTGTCAATGTACTGTTTGTTAAAGTTTTCCATGGATTTTAGTCCGTCTTTATATAGTTTAAAGACTTCTTGTTTTTTAGCCAGTTGTGCTTCTTTTTCCTTTAGCTCTTCAATTAGATTTTTGAAACGTTTTTTGGTCTTATTGTAATCTTCTTTGCTAAAATCCCCTTCAATGAATAGATCTTGAATTTTTTCTAATTTGGTTTCAAGGTGTTTAATCTTTTCGTAATGCTTTGGCCCTATAGGGCTTTCTCTATCGATTTTCTTGAACTCCTCCTTTATCAATTCTGTGAGTAAGGTATAAGAATTCTCATCCAATGAAATGGACTTAAGAAATTCTTCAAACCAGATATGCACATCTTCTTTTTTAATCCTAACATCACACGCTCTGGTGTATACTTTTAGGTTCTATATCTAAAATCCTTTTTTTTCCATTAGAGGCGGTTCCACCTGCCTGTTCTGATAAAAATGCTAAAGGATTACATTCATATAACAAGCGTAATTTTCCATTTGGATGTTTCAATGTCGATGGGTACAGGTAAACCCCTCCTTTTATCAAATTGCGATGAAAATCAGAGACTAGTGAACCAATATACCTCGAGCTGTAAGGTCTGTCATCTTTATATTTTTGACAATACTTTATAAACTTTTTTACCCCTGAGGGGAAGTGATTATAATTACCTTCATTTATGGAATAAATATGTCCTTTTTCAGGGAATTTCATATTTGGGTGTGAAAGATAGAAAGTTCCCAACGCAGGATTTAGGGTAAATCCATTGACTCCATACCCAGTTGTATAAACCAACATGGTAGAAGTTCCATATAAGATATAACCAGCCGCTATTTGATTTTTTCCTTTTTGTAAAAAATCAATTTCAGAAACTGTTGTTCCTTTTTTAGTTATTCTTTTATAGATCGAGAAAATGGTGCCTACAGACACATTGGTGTCAATATTAGACGACCTGTCAAGCGGATCTACCAACACAACATAATTATTTGTTGCTTCGTTATTTTGATCAAAAACACGTATAAAACTATCCTCTTCTTCCGAAGCAAAACCACAAATAATATTTCTATTAATTAAAGCGTTTTTAAAAGCTTCATTGGCAAAAAAATCTAGTTTTTGTTGGGTTTCATTTGAAGAATTCGTTTTGTTTGTCACGCCAAGAATATCAACTAAACCAGCTTTACTCACCTCATGATTTACAGATTTTGCAGAAAGACGAATGGCGTTAAGTAATTTAGATAGTTCACCAGTTGAATAATCAAATTGATTTTGGTTTTCAATGATAAACTCTCCTAAGGTTTTCATTTTTTATGGTTAATTATGGTTTTCGAATATTTTCTACCAGTTTTTGAACTTCCAAATCAGGAGCGGGTGTACGATTACTTACTGCTAAAGTCACTACAAAATTGGCTACCATAGCTATGGTACCAAAACCTTCGGGGGAAATTCCAAACCACCAATCGGCTTTAGTACCTCCACCAAACCATCCAAACTTAAACTTGAGCATATAAAACAGCATCAGCGTTACCCCTAAGAGCATACCACTTATGGCACCTTCTTTGTTGATGCGTTTGGAGAATATTCCAAGTAATATGGCTGGAAAGAACGATGAAGCTGCCAAACCAAATGCCAAGGCAACCGTTGCTGCTACAAAGCCAGGTGGGTTAATCCCAAAGTAGCCTGCCAAACACACTGCTCCTGTTGCAGCGATGCGCGCAGCTATCAGTTCTCCTTTGTCAGAGATATTAGGCATCACCATTTTTTTGAGAAGATCATGTGATACCGCAGATGAGATCACTAGCAGGAGTCCTGCTGCTGTAGACAATGCGGCGGCCAAGGCCCCCGCTGCCAACAATGCAATCACCCAGTTGGGCAATTGAGCAATTTCAGGATTGGCCAATACCATGATGTCCGCATCAACTGTAAGTTCGTTTGTGGCAGGACTAGCTGTATATTGAATGAGTCCATCTTGGTTTTTGTCGTTAAAACCTATAAGTCCGGTAGTTTCCCATTTGTCAAACCACTCAGGCATCTGCTCATAGGGTTGGTTGCTTACTGTCTCTATAAGGTTGGTTCTTGAAAAAACGGCAATCGCAGGTGCTGTAGTGTAGAGGATGGCAATAAACAACAGTGCCCATCCAGCTGACTTTCGTGCATCGCTGACTTTCTTAACTGTAAAGAAGCGTACAATCACGTGTGGTAGTCCTGCGGTTCCTACCATCAGTGCCATGGTGATGCAAAACACATCTAACATCGATTTACTCCCTGAGGTGTATTCATGAAATCCTAATTCTCTATGTAAGCCATCAAGCTTGTCGAGTAGGTAAACACCATCGGATCCAATAGAACCAAATCCAATTTGTGGAATGACATTTCCTGTTATTAAAAAGGAAATAAACACTGCAGGCACCATAAAGGCAAAAATCAGTACGCAGTACTGCGCCACTTGGGTATAAGTAATTCCTTTCATGCCTCCTAGTACTGCATAAAACAATACGATACCCATACCTATTAGTACGCCAGTTACAATATCTACCTCTAAATATCTTGAAAATACTACGCCCACGCCACGCATTTGTCCAGCAATATAGGTAAAAGACACGATCAGCGCACAAAATACAGCTACTGATCTGGCGGTGTTGGAGTAATACCTATCACCTATAAAATCAGGTACCGTAAACTTACCAAATTTTCGAAGGTATGGCGCTAGTAGTAATGCCAGTAAAACGTAGCCCCCTGTCCAGCCCATGAGGTACACAGACCCGTCATAGCCGCTGAACGATATAATCCCTGCCATGGAGATAAACGAGGCAGCAGACATCCAATCGGCTGCAGTTGCCATGCCGTTAGCAATAGGATGAACCCCACCTCCTGCAACATAAAACTCTTTAGTAGAACCAGCACGCGACCAAATCGCAATACCGATATACAATGAAAAACTCAGTCCAACCGCTATCCAAATCCAATATTGTAGTTCCATTTAGTTGTCGTTGTTTAATTTGTTGTCCAAAAGGTTCATAAGATAGATATAGGTAAAAATAATAGCAACAAAACCAAAAATAGACCCTTGTTGGGCAAACCAAAAGCCGAGTTTAAAACCTCCGATTTGGAAGGTGTTTAACTGCTCCACAAATAAAATCCCGCAGCCAAAGGATACGATAAACCATAGACATAACAATATCGTGATGTAGCGGATGTTCCTTTTCCAGTAAATATTTTTTTTCATGTATTTAATTTATTATGAACTGTGTGATATCAATTTATCTTCAAAATCAGCGATTTTACCACAGCTTAATTGTTCCATAATTTGCGTCAGTTGTTTTTTAAGCATCAAAATAGTATGATCGCCTCCATGTTTGCCTAATGCAGAAACACCGTACATAAAAGTACGTCCCATAAAGCTAAAGTCAGCACCACTTGCCATGACTCTTGCAACATCCGCTCCTCCTCGAATTCCGCTATCCATCATAATGGTTATTTTATCCTTAAATAAGGGTGCAATTGTTTTTAAAGAGTCTATAGTCGCTTGACCGACATCTACTTGCCTTCCTCCATGATTAGAAACGATAACCCCATCTAAGCCCAATTGATATGCCTTTTCAACATCGTGAACTGATTCCGCTCCCTTTAGTACAAGTTTCCCTTTCCATATATCACGAATTCGCTTAATTTTTTCCTCATTCAAGCGACCCGAAAAGGTTGCATCCATAAATTTTGCCAATTGATTAAGGTTTAAATTTTTAGGCATATAAGGTTTTAGAATTTCAAAACTGGGTTGACCATTAATGAGTGTTTGCAGCGACCAATGCGGTCTTTTCATTGCATTCACAATGTTAGTCAATGTCATTTTGGGTGGCATGGACAATCCGTTGCGAATATCACGTGGTCGGTAACCAAATGAGGGTACATCTGCCAAAATCACCAATACTGGACATCCTGCAGTTTCGGCTCTTTTCAGGATATCTTTTGTTACACTTTCCTCTGCAGGGTGGTAAAGTTGAAACCAAGCACGTCCTTCTGTAATTTCAGCAATAGTCTCAATACTAGCCGTAGTTACCGTGCTTAAAATAAAGGGTATATTATGTTCAAAGGCGGCTTTTGCCAATATCTGAGGTGAGTTAGGCCACATAAGCCCCTGAAGTCCAACTGGCGAAATGCCAAACGGGGCATCGTACTCGTGACCAAAAAGGGTTGTTTTAAGATTGGGTTTTTTGTATTCAACTAAATAATTTGGCTTGAGTTCAATATCTCGAATCCTTTCCGTATTTTTTTTTAGATTAACATCGTCATTACAACCTCCATCTAGGTACTCAAAAGCAAATTTTGGAATTTTAGTTTTAGCTCTAGCACGGAGATCTTCGACAGAGGGATATTTATAATTGATTTCTAACTTCATAATCTTATTTTATTTAACATATTCATTCAATGACCATGTTTTTTAAATGCCCTGAAGCCATAGGTGGCTACCACACAAAAACAAATCAAAGGCAAAACAAAAGACACATTAACTGCAGCAAACGAACCAATAGTTCCCATATCAATGATAAGCCCTTGAAGGGGAGGCATTAGCGCACCACCAACAATCGCCATGACCAGACCGGCCGCTCCTAAAGAGGTATCTTCTCCTAACCCGTCCAAAGCCACGCCATAGATTGTTGGAAACATAAGCGACATAAAAGCAGAGGTAGCAATGAGTAAATACAATCCCATCACACCTTCAATGAAAATAACACCTAAAGTGGTAATTGCGGCACCTAAACCAAAAAGGGCCAAAAGTTTTTTTGAATTCACATATTTCATCAAAAAAGTACTTATAAATCGACTCGAAAGGAAGATTCCCATTGCCAGGATGTTGAAGTTCTGGGCAGTGGCTTTTGAAATACCTAGGTTACCTGCGTATTGGATAATGAACGTCCAACACATAATTTGAGCTCCGACGTAAAACATTTGAGCGATTACACCCTCACGATAATTGAGGTTTCTGATGAGTCTTTTAAATGAGTCTACTGCTTTGGAGTTTGTTGTGTGTTTCTCTGTTTCAGGCATTTTGGCAAAAAAGATGATAGCAAACATTACAATTACAACAAAGCCTAGGATGACGTAAGGATTTCTTATGATGGCCAAGTCATGAGTTTTAACGGTAGCCTTTTCAACTGCATCTAATGTTGAAAAAATCAAATTTCCCGTAGCATCTCTTTTATCGGATTCCAAATTGGATAATATAAAGCTTGAAGCAACAAACATGCCTGATAAGGAGCCAATAGGATTAAAGGCTTGGGCAAGATTTAACCTACGAGTGGCCGTTTTAGCATCGCCCATGGAAAGTATGAACGGATTGGCAGTCGTTTCTAAAAAAGCCAAACCAAAGGTTAGAATGTAAAGAGAGAGTAGAAAGAAACTAAATTGCTCAAACTGTGCAGCTGGATAAAAAAGAAGCGCCCCAACAGCATACAACCCCAATCCAAAAAGAATTCCCTTTTTATAACTGTATTTTCTCACAAAAAGGGCTGCCGGAATCGCCATAGTTGCATAGCCACCATAGAACGCGAGCTGAACCAACGCCGCCTTGGCAGTGGAAATTTCCATCACAGTACCAAAAGCTGCAACCATCGGGTTAGTGATGTCATTTGCAAAACCCCATAAGGCAAACAAAGAGGTAATTAAAACAAATGGCACTATTGTACTTTTGGAGACGACAGGTATTGAATATTCTTTCATAATAAAAATTAAACAAAAGTGATGTTATCAAAATTAGTTAAACTATGCTTTAAATCCTTGATAAATACAATCAACTATATGTACAAAATAAACATTTTAGGAATTACAGTATTTTATAATAAAATTGTCTCTTCAAATAAATACACATTAAAACAATGTCCTAGATCTATACAAACCGGGTGGAATACCAGTTACAGAAGTGAATACTCTTGTAAAATGATAACGGTCTGAAAAACCCAAAAGAAGAGACATTTCTTCAATGGTTTTATTCGAATGTTCAAACAACTCACATGCATACGCAACTTTTCTTTTTTGTAAAAACTGATGGGGAGAAATACCTATGTTCTCTCGAAAAAGTCTTGAGAAAGAGTTTGGTGCCATATGTATGACATTAGCTAGTGTTGCATTATTATTTTTTTTATCCAAGTTATTTTCAATAAATCGTATTATTTTTAAAATTCGTGGGTCAATATTGAAAGACTTCCATAGCTCTGGCCCTATATTAGACAAAACATCCATGATAAAAGATTGTATTTTTAAGCTCGAGGTGATTTTAAACGTTTCATTATTAGTTTTTAATTGGTTTGTTAAATATTCTAATTTTTCTCTCAATACGTCACTTAAATTAATTTTAAAAATACCTGGAAATACATTATCAAAAGGTACTCCTAAATTGAAGTGCGTAAAAAAATGAATCAATGAATCCGACTCAAAATCTACTTCGTTATCAGAATTTACCAAATGTCTTCCAGAAACATGAATGCCGCTTATGTGAATACTATTTTTGATAAACTTTGATGAAAAAGAAGTAAAAGGAGCTATGATGTACAGAAATTCTGGATCCATTTCAGTTTTTTCATTCATATGAGTTAGAACACCTCCCCTGTTTCTATTCCAATAAATTCGCCAAAATGGAAAGACCATATCATGACAATCCCAAAGGTCAAGTAGCCAGTAGCGACAACATAAAACTTTCATATTGATTGCGACAAATGTTTGCGTACTTGAAGATGGATCTCCGGCCTTACTACCCCCTTTTATCATAGCTATCAATGTTTAATTTAGATACAAATCTAATAAAATTAACTATTTTTATTTATTCAAAATTAAATTTATTTTGTGTAGTATTTAAACATGAACCTAAAATGAAAGATATTAATTTGCCAGATTCAGTGAAAGATGTTTTACAGCAAACCTCCGAGATAGCTAATTATCTTTGGCAAAGAGAATGGATAGAACGTAACGGCGGAAATATCTCTGTTGATTTGACAGACCATTTTGAAGGGGTCTCTATTCCTAGTCACGTTACTTATGTCAAGAAAGACTTTCCCAAAGAAGCCGCCAATATGTTTTTATACATTACCGGTGCGAGTTGCTATTTGAGAAGACTTACAGACTCAATTGAGAAGGTTTCTTGTATCATGCACATCAACAATACTGCAGATGGCTATGCCATACTTTGGGGTGGAAAAAAGCAAAATTTTACACCTACCTCTGAGATTTCTTCTCATTTAACCATTCATATCTTTAACAGATCTCAAAATATTGGCAATAAAGTTGTGCTGCATGCACACCCTTCAGAGTTGATAGTGTTGAGTCATCATGAAATCTTTCATGACGAGCAAAAGCTCAATCATTCTATCTGGAAGATGTGCCCTGAAGTTCGTGTTTATGTACCCAGAGGAATACACTGTACTCCTTATGCTATTACACAATCAGATAATTTGGCTCAAATGACAATAGATGCTTTCAAAACTAGAGATGTTGCACTTTGGGAAAAGCACGGTGCCACAGTAACAGCCCCCACAATTGAAGAAGCTTGGGACTTTATGGATGTTGCCAATAAAGGCGCTAAGCTATTGCTTATGGCTTGGGCTTCAGGATTTGAACCTGAGGGAATTTCGGACAAAGAAATTGAAGCACTTGAAAAACTTTTTAATTTATAAAATATGAACAGATTAGTAGGTAGATTGCCTAAAGTAGGAATTCGCCCCGTGATTGATGGGCGCGAGGCAGGGGTTCGTGAATCGTTAGAGGACCAATGCATGGACATGGCAAAAGCCGCAGCAAAACTTATTGAATCACATTTAAGATTTCCCAGCGGAGAGCAAGTAGAATGTGTGATTGCCGATACAACCATTGGCGGAGTAGTTGATGCTGCAGAATGTGCCGACAAATTTAAAAGAGAAGGTGTAGGAGTTTCACTGACCGTAACCCCGTGCTGGTGTTATGGAACGGAGGTCATGGATACAGATCCCTTGTTGCCAAAAGCAGTTTGGGGTTTTAATGGTACCGAACGCCCAGGAGCAGTTTATTTGGCTGCAGCGCTTGCTGGGTATTCTCAAAAAGGTCTACCTGCATTTGGAATTTACGGTAAAGAAGTACAAGACGCAGGAGACCTTAGTATTCCAGCCGATGTAGAGGAGAAAATTCTACGATTTGTCAAAGCTGCATTGGCAGTAGCGCAAATGAATGGAAAATCGTACTTATCCATTGGGTACAGTTCTATGGGTATTGCAGGCTCCATGGTTGACGTTAATTTCTTACAAGACTACTTTGGAATACGCGCAGAATTTGTCGAATCAGTTGAGCTTTTGCGCCGTATGGATGAGGGCATATATGACGAAGATGAATTTCAAAAAGCCATGACTTGGACTAAAAAATTCTGTAAAGAAGGTAACGATTATAACGAAAAGTCTCGTCAAAAAACGCAGGAGCAAAAGGAAAAAGAGTGGGAAACCGTTGTGAAAATGACTATGATATGTCGTGATCTTATGTCCGGAAACCCCAAGCTTAAAGAAAAGGGCTATGGAGAAGAATCTAAAGGAAGAAACGCCATTATTGGTGGTTTTCAAGGACAAAGACAGTGGACGGATTACCAGCCCAATGCTGATTTTACTGAAGCCATTCTCAATTCTTCGTTTGACTGGAACGGGATTAGACAACCTTATATGTTTGCGACCGAAAATGACTGTCTAAATGCCATTTCTATGTTATTTGGACATCTATTGACAGGCAAAGCACAGCTGTTTTCAGATGTAAGAACCTATTGGAGTCCAGAGTCCGTGGAGCGTGTATCAGGAAAAAAATTATCGGGAATTGCTAAAGATGGTATCATTCACCTTATTAATTCTGGTTCCACTTCTTTGGATGCAACAGCACAACAAGAAGACAAAGACGGAAACCCAACCATGAAACCTTTCTGGGAAATCTCAGAACAAGAGGCTGAACGTTGTCTGGAGCATACAAAATGGCCTCCTTCAATTAATGAGTACTTCCGAGGTGGCGGATTTTCTTCCCAATTTAAAACTAGAGGCTCTATGCCAATGACCATGTCCAGAATCAATTTGGTTAAGGGCATTGGTCCTGTATTGCAATTGGTTGAGGGATGGAGTGTTGAACTTCCAGAAGACATTCATTCCGTTTTAGATGAGCGGACAAATCCAACCTGGCCTACAACTTGGTTCGTACCACGAGTAACAGGGTCAAGATTTTTTAGAGACGTATATACGGTTATGTCCAAATGGGGCGCAAACCACGGTGCGATTTCTCATGGTCATATAGGGGCAGATTTGATTTCTTTGGCTTCGCTACTGCGAATCCCTGTAAACATGCACAATATCGCTGATGAAGACATATTTAGACCAAGTGCATGGTCAGCTTTTGGAGAAAATGCAGAAAGCGCGGACTACCAAGCATGTAAAAACTACGGACCTCTATATGGTTTTAAATAAAAATTCATAAAACAACAACAATAAAAAAAGCAAATGAACAAAAAAAATAACTTCAAATTTGTAGAATACCTATGGGATGAACAAAAGGCAAATTCTTTAGTAGACAATCAAGTAGAACTTTTTTTGTATCGCTCTAATATTCTAGGAGCAGACCTTCGTATTACCAACTATGGCGGGGGAAATACAAGCTGTAAAACCATTGAAAAAGACCCACTTACTGGTGCTGAAGTTGAGGTCATGTGGGTTAAGGGCTCTGGTGGTGATATAGGAACATTAAAAAGGGATGGTATTGCTGGATTGTACACCAATAGATTGCGAGATCTAAAAAAGGTTTACAGAGGGCTCGAGCATGAAGACGAGATGGTAGGACTTTTTAACCACTGTATCTATGACCTTGACAGTAAGGCGCCTTCTATAGATACGCCGTTGCATGGTTTACTCCCGTTTAAACATATCGATCACCTTCATCCAGATGCTTTAATTGCAATTGCAGCAGCAAAAGAGGGAGAGCAGATTACCAAAGAGATTTGGGGAGATACTATGGGTTGGGTGCCTTGGCAGCGACCTGGTTTTGATTTAGGTCTTCAACTAGAAAAATGTTTGGCTGAAAATCCAGGAATCAGAGGTATTGTGTTGGGAAGTCACGGCTTATTTACATGGGGAGACACTTCTTATGAATGTTATATCAACAGCCTAGAGGTTATCGAAGCTGCATCGCAATATATTGCGGACAAAATCAAAGAAAATGGTTCTGTTTTTGGCGGTGCAATCAAAGAAAGTCTGTCGGCTGGTGACAGAAAAAAACAGGCTGCCTTAATCGCTCCTTTGTTGCGTGGCTTGTGTTCTTCTGAACAACGCATGGTTGGACATTTTGACGATCAAGAAGCTGTATTGGAATTTATTAACAGCAATGATTTAGCAAAACTTGCACCGATGGGAACCTCGTGTCCAGACCACTTTTTGAGGACTAAAATTTGCCCACTTGTATTGCCAATTAGCGCAGAAGCAGACCTTACGGACACTTCTCAAGTAAGTAAGCAGTTGCAACCGTTGTTTGAATTGTATAGAAAAGATTATTTGTATTATTATGAGCAACATAAACATCCGAACAGCCCATCGGTTAGAGATTGTAACCCTGTAATTATTCTTTATCCTGGTGTGGGCTTGTTTAGCTTTGCAAAAAATAAGCAGACCGCCAGAGTAGCAGCAGAGTTTTATGTCAATGCCATTAATGTGATGCGTGGTGCTGAAGCCATTTCGAGTTACACCTCTCTTCCACGTCAAGAAGCGTTTGACATTGAATACTGGTTACTTGAAGAAGCAAAGCTTCAACGTATGCCCAAAGAAAAACCGCTTTCTAGGCAAGTCGCTTTAGTGACCGGTTCCGGAGGAGGCATTGGGCGTGCAATTGCAGACAAACTTATTGCAGAAGGAGCAGTAGTGGCTTTTTCAGATATTTCTGATGAATTTTTAGCAGAAGCTACTGCAATGTATTCTACAGATCAGGCAGTTGCAATAAATTGCAATGTAACTAGCGCTGAAGAAGTTGAAGACGCATTTCAGCAAACGGCTTTGGCTTTTGGAGGAGTAGATATTATTGTTCATAGTGCTGGATTAGCGATTTCAAAATCAATTGAAGACACAACCCAAAAGGATTGGGAGTTGTTACAAGGCGTGCTTGTAAAGGGACAATTCATGCTAGCACAAAGCGCCTCTAAAATTTTTAAGAAACAAGGTTTAGGAGGTAACATTGTTAATATTGCCAGTAAAAATGGTCTTGTTTCTGGCCCAAACAATGTGGGTTATGGAACGGCTAAAGCCGCCCAGCTTCACATGTCTCGTTTGTTGGCGGCAGAATTAGCTGCCGAGGGCGTACGTGTCAATACGGTAAATCCAGACGGAGTTATTGTAGGAAGTAAAATTTGGGAAGGTGAATGGGCTGAAGGACGCGCTAAGGCCTATGGAATTAGCGTTGAGGAATTGCCTGCTTATTATGCAAAACGAAATTTATTAAACATGATCATCACGCCAGATGATATTGCAAATGGAGTATTTGTTTTCTTGGGCATTTTAGACAAGTGTACTGGAAACACGATTAATGTTGATGGAGGTGTGGCGAATGCTTTTGTAAGATAAAAAATGATTGTTATTTATAGCGTATGATATGACAGATTGTATAGCGATTATTGATATTGGTAAGACCAACAAAAAAATACTTTTGTTTGATGCATCTTACAATGTAATTTATCGAAAATCCATACGCTTTCAAAAATTGGTTGATGATGACGGTTTTGAATGTGATGATATTGATGCTATAGTAAAATGGATTTTTTCTGAGATTAAAAGTGTACAAGAGCAAGGCATTTACAACATCAAAGCCATTAATTTTTCAACACACGGAGCCACGGTTGTTTATATGGATAAAAATGGTGAAAGAGTTGCGCCAGTCTATAATTATTTAAAGACTTTAGTGGATATTGACTTTAAATTGCTGTATGATAAATGCGGGGGCGTAAATCATTTTTCGAGGCAAACTGCTTCGCCCGCTTATGGGATGCTCAATAGTGGTATGCAAATGTATTGGCTCAAGCATAAAAAGCCTCAGTATTGGAAAAAAGTAGCACATATACTTCACTACCCTCAATACTTAAGTTATTTGTTTACAAAAAAGGTAACTACCGATTTTACTTCTATAGGAGCTCATACAGCCTTGTGGAATTTTGATCAAATGAACTATCATTCTTGGCTTAGTGATGAGGGTATCACGCTTCCAGTTCCTGAAGATGGTTCAAAAGCTACTATTACTGATGTTAATGGTCAACAAATTGCTGTTGGTATGGGGCTTCACGATAGTTCTGCTTCTATTGTACCATTGCTAAGGAAAAGTAATAATGAGTTTGTACTACTCTCTACTGGAACCTGGATTATTTGCATGAATCCATTTAGTAAAGAAAAGCTCACTTTAGAGCAACTTCAAAAAAACTGTTTGTGTTTTATGACCCCAAGCAAACACCAAGTAAAATCCTCCATGCGGTTTTTGGGACATGCACACGAATTATATGCGGAGGCTTTGAGTGCTCAATATGGGATTGATATTGACACCCATATGATATTGGAGTTAGATAAGGATTTAATTAAAAAAACAATTGATAATCAGAGTTCAGTCCTACTACCAGATGTTGTCGATGGAACCTTTAAGGTGGACACAAAAACGCTAGCATCTTTTGCAACTTACCAAGATGCTTACTGTCAGCTCATGTTTGAAATCAGTACTAAAGTTGTAAATGATATAAAACTAATTTTAGATAAAGAGAGTTCAATTAAACATCTTTATCTATCAGGAGGTTTTAATAATAACTCTTGGTTTGTGTATTTTATCCAGCAATTAATGCCAAATTTCACGCTCAAACTTTCAGATATTAAAAACGAAAGCGCTCTTGGCGCTGCTCTTTTAATGGATTCTTATTTTGATTAATTTTAAGTTTTTTGCAAAACTGCTAAAAAAGTTAACTATATTTTGAGTATGAAATACAACACTTCCATATTAATTTTACTCTTTGGTTGGTTGGTTGGTTCATTATCATGGGCTCAAAACTTTCAAAAACTTTCAAATAAGGAAGGATTTAACCAAAATACTGTGAATAACATTGAAATCGATAAAAATGGATTTTTATGGTTTGGCACCCCTAATGGATTGATAAAACACGATGGATATTCGTTTGAGTCATATACTTCTAATACTGCAATTCAAACGGCTTTATCAGATAATTATATAAATAGACTAGCAATTGATTCTTCAGGATTAATCTGGATTGCGACTAGAAACGGCTTAAATACCTTTAATCCTAAATTAAACCGCTTTTTTTTTGATAGTGGTACGGAAAATAAAAATATTACTGCTATTAAAGTTCATCACAATCGAATTTGGTTTTCTTCAAAAAATAAATTGTTCATTTCTAATAGGTTAAATAGTGATACTGATAAATTTGAAATGTCAAGCGAGTTAGTTTCAAATTTAGAAGAAATACCACATATCAATATTATACATGTTATCTCAGAAAGCAAGCTTTTATTAGGAACAACAAACGGTCTTTTTTTGGTAGCAATTCAAGATAGTTTAAATGAGGTTCGTGTGATTAGTTTAAAAAAATTAGAGTTTCTACGCAAATCAATCATCACTTCAATTAGCCAGCATAAGGAGTTCCTATGGATAGGAACCAATGAAGGATTGCACCAGATTACCGTCAATATGAATTCGATAGATTTTATTCAAACGATTACCCACATTGAGGATGAATTTGGAAAAACATATAAGCTAAAAATTCGAAACACTTATATTGATAATAAAAATTTGTTGTGGATAGGAACTTACCAAAATGGTTTGATCAAGTTTGATTTGAATCTTCAAAAATTTAACATCTATGATTTTGACAAAAAAAAGTCTTCAGGAATAAGCAGTCCAATTGTCAATGCTATTGTGCGAGATTCATTTGATGTGGTCTGGATAGGCACAGCCCAAGGGGGTGTAAATAAATTAAACTTGAAACAAAAACCATTTTACAATTTCTCCTCCAATCCTTTTGATGAATTTTCATTGGATGGAAATCTAGTTACTTCAATAATTGAAGACAAAAATGGGTATGTATGGGTTGCTGGTTATAACAATGCTTTGTCAAAATCTACTGTCCCTATAAGTCCAAGGAACTTAGAAAATTTCAAGTTTAAAAGACTCTCCTTTAAAAATTCAATTTTTGAAGGAAAAAGAATTCGTTCCATTTTTGAGGACTCTGATGGAAACATTTGGCTGGGTGGGGATAGTTGTTTGTTTCTTTACAATCCCAGTGAGAATAATTTTAGGCGTATTAATATAACTTATAAAAACAAGAAAATTAATTCAAATTTGATTTATGAGATTAAGCAATTAAATGATTCAAATATATTGCTGGTTGGATCCAAAATTATCGTTTTAGAAAATGTAATAAAATCCAAATCGGGATTACATACTGTTGAAGCATTATCTGTATTAACCCCCCCTGCTACAGAGTTTGTTTATACATCTCTATTGGAAAATGACAATAAAATCTGGTTTGGAAGCAGTCAGGGTTTATTATTAGCAGAAATATTGAAGGACTCGTTTAGAATTAAGAAGCGTTTTATTAAAACCCATTCCATGAATAGCTTAACAAATAATCGTGTTTTTACTTTAATGAAAGGAGCTGAAAAAAGTTTATGGGTAGGTACTTTTGGTGGCGGATTAAACCACCTTATTCTTGAAAATGACTCTATTGTTTCGAACACTGTTTACTCCAAAAATAACAAGATTATCGACAATGTTATATACAGTATTACGGCACAAGATTCCTTAAATTTATGGTTAAGTACAGACATGGGCTTAACGAGATTGAATAGGGAAACAGGAAATTCCTTTGTTTTTGATGTTCGCGATGGACTTCCTAATAATAACTTCAGACAAGGTGCGTATCATAAAGGGAATTCGGGGCTTTTTTATTTTGGTGGTTTGAATGGCCTTACCATTTTTGATCCAAAAACAATTGATTTGAACAGATCTGAACCCCAAATAAATCTTGTTTCTGCAAGTGTAGGAAATAATCCCCCTTTTCATTTAAATTATTCATCAAAAGACTACAATTCTTCAAATGTTTCTTCAACCCCACTGATTAAATTCAATAAAATAGAAAAGTTTTTAAACCTTGAATTAAATGTTATTCATACTGCTATTCCTGAAAAAAATGGAATCAAATATATGTTAAAAGGCTTTGATGACGACTGGGTGGAAAAAGAATCAGGTAAAGTTTCTGTTACCTATACCAATCTTAATGCCGGAGATTATCAGTTGGTTGTGCAAGGAAAAAACTGTGATAACACTTGGAGCAAGACTTATTTATACGTCCCTATCAAAGTTCTACCCCCTTGGTATTGGTCATGGTGGAGTATCACCTTATATATAATACTTATTCTACTATTACTTTTTTTAGTAAACCGCTATTTTTTGAGATTAGAAAAACTTAAACAACAACTTATATTTGAAGAAATAGAAAAACAAAAAGTAGAAGAGTTAAATCAAAATAAATTTCGCTTTTTCACCAATATAGCTCATGAATTTCGAACTCCATTAACTCTAATTTTAGCCCCCATAGAACGATTAATAGCAGACAATATAGAAAGCTCCGTCACAAATCAATTAAAACTCGTTCAGCGAAATACAAACAGATTATTAAATTTAGTAAATCAGTTAATTTCTTTTAGACAGGCTGAACAAGGGTATTTGGATTTACAGCTTAGTAAGATGAGTTTATACGATTTCGTTTATCCCATTGTAGAAATTTATGAATCATATGCAAGTGAAAAAGATATTCATTTTTTCTCCAAAATTAGAGAGGGTAATTTTGAAATTGAAATAGATGTTGAAAAGACAGAACGTATTTTGTTTAACTTGATTTCTAATGCGTTTAAAAACACACCTAATGGAGGTGAAATTAAGCTTGAAACAAATATTATTTCAGAAAACGATGAGCAATTTATTTGTTTTAAAGTCATTGATAATGGAATTGGGATTAATCCGGAATCTATTGATAAAATATTTGATAGATTTTATAAATTTAACTACAATGATGTTTCGAGTGGCGGCGGGATTGGGCTTGCTCTTTCAAAAAATATGATTGAACTTTTAGGAGGTAGCATTAAAGTGAAAAGTAAACTAGGTGTGAAAACCATTTTTACAGTTACTATCCCAGTAATCTATAGAAATGAACAACCATCTAAAAATTATGTTACTCCAAATTCTTCCATAAATAAGTGGTTAAACGTTTTAGAAACTAAAACTGTGATTACTATGGACAAGCCTAACCAAGACAATAAAGCTACCATTTTGATTGTAGAAGACGAAGAAGACTTACAAACTTTTTTAAGTGAATCTCTAAAAGAAGAGTATAATATCTTGGTTGCAGCCTCAGGAGATGAAGGTCTAAACTTAGTTAGTAAAAACAATATAGATCTTATTTTATCTGATGTAATGATGAAAGGGACAGACGGATATCAGTTTTGTAAAAAAATCAAATCTAACCCAATGACCTCCCACATTCCCTTTATCATGCTAACAGCCTTAATAGAGCATCAAGATTCTATAAAAGGTTTAGAATATGGAGCCGATGATTATATCACAAAACCTTTTTCAATGGAGTATTTAATGTTACGTATTGAAAAGTTTATCAGCTTGTCTAGGAAACTTAAACAACATTTTTCTAAAAACAGTACCATACCACCAATTGAAGTCGAAATCAATGAACGGGACCGATTGTTTTTAGAAAAATTGTTGCAAATAATAGATGGAAATCTATCAAATTCTGATTTTGGTGTAGAAGAACTTACGAAAGAATTAGGGCTTAGTTCTTCCAGTTTATACAGAAAAATTAAAGCCATAACAGGACAAATGCCTAGTAATTTTATTCGAAACTATCGATTTAACAAAGCTGCTGAATTAATTCGTTCAAATAAAGGGTTAAATGTAAGTGAAATCATGTATGAGATTGGCATTGAATCTAAGTCTTATTTTTCAACAACATTCAAAAAGATTTATGGAAAAACTCCTTCAATGTATTCAAAGGAAATTTGATTTCTTTGAGCAATGAATTCACAAAAAAAAGAAGTTGATATTAAATAAATTGGTCAAACTTGTTTTTAAAATTGATATGATGAAAAACAACCTAATTTCTATTTGCCTTTACTTAAGTATTGGTAGCGTATATGCACAATCCCTAATATACCCAAAATTCAGCTGGGAAAAAGTTCCTGTTACTTTTCATTTTAGAAAAACAGATACCTTGTTAACACTACAAGAGGCAGAATTCATTGCTACGAAAACTTCATTAATAACCTTTGAAAAGGCACATGCCTTAGGAAAGAGAGTAATGTTAAACACTGAAGAAAGTATACTTCACGATGCTAAAGTTCTAAAAAGAATCAACCCTGAAATTAAAGTATTTTTTTATTGGAATGCGCTGCTGGACTACCCCTTTTACAAGGCTTCTTCTGAATTTAACAGTAATCCATACTGGTGGTTAAAAAAGAAGGACGGAACACTAGACATTAAGAGTAATACCCTAAAAAAATATGATTTAACCGAGGTCAAACTCCGTAAGTGGTGGGTAAATGTTGTCAAAAAAAATATTGACAATAATTATATAGATGGCGTCTTTATAGATGCTTTAAATCAGGTAAAAGCTGACTTTAATATTAGATCGTTGGGAGAAGAAAAGTTTAAGGAAATGAACAGTGCAGTTGATCAACTGATGAAAGAAACCAGAGAGAAAATCGGTGCAAATAAAATGATTTTATGGAATGGAATTCGATCCACACCACACAAAACAGTTGGTAACGACTATTTAGATGAAACCGATGCAGTGATGATTGAGCATTTTGGTGCTTTTCATAGTATTTCTCCTGAAAGTATGGCTTCCGATTTAGACAAAATGCATGAAGCTGGCAAAGCAAAAAAAATAGTCATATTCAAAGGGTGGCCAGGATTTACCTGGTTAGATAAGGAAGAAATGGTCCTTCCTTTAGAAAAAAAACTACAAATTTCTCGATCAAACATTGAATTTCCTCTAGCTGCCTTTTTAATCGCTGCTCAAGAATATGCTTATTTCGTATATAATTGGGGGTATCGAATGGATTATGGCGGATTAGAATGGTATCCTGAATACGACAAACCTTTGGGAAAACCTTTAGGAAATTTTACAAAAAAAGGATTTGTTTATACCAGAGAATTTGAGCATGCTTCTGTTTATCTAGACCTAAAAGAAATAAAAAACACTAAAATTAGTTGGCACTAAATTTCAAAAATAAAAAAAACACTAACAACACCCATTTTGAATGATACAAAACAATTATTGATTGATTTGAGGAAAATTTTCATTTGAAATTTTAATTACTTTAACAAAAATCATAAAATTATGAAACATCTTTACATTTTA
>Ga0209771_1000912_pt1 | contig 19287 bp, 19 predicted proteins | sample SaaInl59LU_5_DNA_FD_184639 | JGI IMG/M metagenome (GOLD analysis project Ga0209771, IMG submission 184639) | Marine microbial communities from expanding oxygen minimum zones in the Saanich Inlet - ESP_59LU_5_DNA (SPAdes) (version 2) | ecosystem: Environmental > Aquatic > Marine > Intertidal zone... | reverse complement strand
AAAAAAAAAAAAAAAAAAAAAAAAAAAAAAAAAAAAAAAAAAAAAAAAAAAAAAAAAACGTTGTGCTTTTCCTTAAGAGGTTTAAAAAACAAAGCGTTTTCTATCTTGTTAAGAAAAAACAAAAAAAAGCAAACCGACATCCCTAAGGATATCGATTTACTGTAGTTTACGCTGTTATTTCGCGTAGCTGTTTGTTAATTATGTTTATTGCGTAGCTCGTTACGTCTCTTGCGTCTTCGTCTACGTACCTGTCAATTACAGATTCTTTACTTGTGTTGTCCATCCACTTGTTTATAAGTCTACCAAACGCTCTATTACGTTCACCATTTGTTAGGTAATCCATTATAGGGTCGTCATTTATCGCAAGCTGGACTAGCTTGTGTACTACTTGCAAACGTTTTGTGCTTACTCGTGTTCTGCGTGTTCGTCTCATAATGTTTCCTTATTTAAGTGCCATGTGATTGACGTTAATTTTACCTTCTAAGCGCTGTACTTTAGACTTTAATGCTGTCCATTGACTGCTTGCAGCTGACGTAATGCCAATACTTCTGAAATAGTCTCCTAGTATTAGATCACGGTCTTCGTAGATCTTAGCCAGTTCTTCAGCATACCACTTACGTACGTCACTAGCTGCTGCTGGACTTACCAGAAAAGCGTCATGAATAGGTATACCCCAGCCGTACTTGCCCATAACTCTACCAATTACAGTATCAGCAACCTGGCTGTCTAAGTTATGTATCAGTAATGTCATAAAATAGCGTCTGAACTGCTCTAAGTCAGGTACTTTCTTAGTATCTGTGTGCAATATAGTGTTAAATTGCTGATCGATACTGTCCCATACCTTGTAAGCTTTAGTCTTTTCGCCTACATTTTTCCATCTGTTGCAAGATACATCGAACTCTTCATTCCATATCTTGACTTTCATAGTTTTTGTAGGGTTAGCGTTGTTAATAATGAACTCTTTAAGTAAGTTAGCTACGCCAAACGGCCCATCGGCCATCTCTTGTGTGTACCTAGCTATGTCTTCAGGAGTATAACTAATGCCGTTGCTTTGCCATAACTCATGACAAGCTTGGCTAGACCCATATAACATAGGCGTAGCTGCTTTCTTTAGCATCATACGTGGCATACCCTCTAGTTTCCAAGGGTCTTCCAATGTATCACCAATAACATTAGTCATATTAAGCAAACGTTTGTCGCCTGTTAACAAGCCTTCGTACTGTAGCATTGAGGCTGACGCATCCAGCTCAATAGGAACAGTCCACTTGTAAGTTCCTTGGCGGTACTTTTCTAGGTCAACCGCTAGATATCGCATAGTGCCATCATCGTTTACTACTTCAAAGTACTCGTCTAGCTCATCGTACAATCGTTGTAGCCATACATTCTCATGCATTTCTTTACGGTCTTTCTCATCATCTAAATCTAGATCATGTATTACGTTGTTAATGTAGTCTTTCTGACCACATCTGATTTTGTCGTTAACATCACCTGATCCAGGCTTGAAAGAGCCTGTTAGTTCTGCGATAAATAAGAATACTGCGTTACACTCTGATTTCATAATGATTTCCTTTGTTAGTTAGTACTATAGAGTTCTAGTGTCACCTATTACAAACCAAGTAAACAGTTGTTCTGCTTCCTGGTCTTTGTAGTCTCTATCAGACTCTGTTGGTTCTTCACGTTTGTTTACATACTTAAGCATTATTGGATTGCTTTTGTTACTTTCTAAAGCTTTCCAGTACTCATGCACTTTCTCATATAAATCAATAGCAGCATAAGCTGTATCTATATGTTCAGGTTGCCCTTCATCTGTACGTGCGTACATTTCTATGGCTATCATGACTACTCCTCGTATGTAATTACTAAAGCAGCTCTAAAGTCTTTAGAACTGATAGGGTTTGCTACCTTAGATAAGCATTGACTGATTGCCCTACCACGGCTGTCATTGATATTGTCGCCGGTGGTAAATACTTCTGTCTGGTTTTCCTTGTGCCATTCATAAATGCCAACACTAACATTATCGTAAGATGACGTTGTATTTTTCATTTCTGGGTACTGATGCCTAATCTTATCCATAGACTTCACTAGGTTAAGGTTGACTGCATCTTCATACTTGGCTAATGCTTCCATGTCATACCCAAACTGAGTATTACCTGCATCACGAAAGCCTTTACGTTCTAGTCCAGTACGTCTAGTTACGCCATTCTGACGCACTAGTTTAGATGCCCTAGCCGCATTGCATTCAAGCAGGTACTTAGCATATTTACGCTGTGCTTTAACATCTTGTATCTCATCAGGACTTACGAACTCAAGCAGCTTATCTTCATTTAGTTCTACGCTAGCCCACTTACGTCCTACAAGACTGTGACTAATGACCCAGCCATGTCGATCTAACCGTCTAATCAGGTCGTTGTATAGTTTATGCCCTAGCTTATCGTACCAGTGCACACCATTAGTATCGTTGTCAGACAAATAGTTTACCCATATAGCTCTCCAGAAGTGTTCAATGTCTGTAGCCTGTTCAGGGTATAGCTCGAATATGATACTGCCTGGATACGGTAGTTGACCTTGTAATATTTCGTTACGCATAAGTTTCTCCTAAGTAAAAAGATAATGGGTACCTCTCGGCACCCTAGCTTAATGTTCTTTATGTACTACATTGCAAAGTCTGCTTCTTGCATAGCTTCATTAGCTTGTGCATAGTTTACTTTTGCAGTTACTTCTGCACGTACAAACTCAGTCTCTAGTGTATCTTCGTTAATGCTAGAAGTGTCTACTACTACGCCTAGCTCTGATTGCATTACTGCCAGCACTGCTTGTAGCTTACTTACATCAGCATTTTTAGCCTCTACAACAGTATGGTAGTTACGACTGTAGTAAGATGGTGAACCAAAGCTTTCCACTAGTTGGCTAAGCAACTCTGTGTTAAGGCCAGTGTGTGCTAGTAGTAGTTGCTTATGCTCTGCACAGCTGTATAAGATCCCTGTTGCTAGCTGATACATTAAGTCTACTTGCGTACCATAGTTGTAACGGTGACTGCCAGACCATACACGGTTAGTGCGGGTTTTACTATTGTGTACTGGCATACTCGCAACGATAGCACTGCATTCGTCTACCAAGTTTTGTAGCGTACTAGTTTGCTGTGCAGTAGCTTGCAAGCGTACCTTGGATTCAAACAGTTCAGGACTGCTCTCTAGTTTAATAGTAGCTTGAAGTCTTGCTATCTCCGCAGCTTCTTTAATCTTAGCTGTGTTAGCTGTCTTCATCTGTTCTACTTGCGCTTTCAATTGTTCAATATTCATATAGCTTTATATCCTGTTTGTTTTAGTTAATGGTTATTCTATCCTAATTCCAATAAGACAGACTATAGCCCCCTAGTTACCCAAGAGGCTACGGTCTATGTTATAAGTCTAAGCCATGTATCCACACGTCTCTGTTTTCACATTGGTTAGAGTACCGTTCTACTCTGTTGCAGTACCGTTCCTGTTCTTCTGCTACGTGATACTCTCTTCCTTGACCATACTCATACTTGCGTTCGATCTCATTTCTTTCGAGCTTAGTCATTCTTGCTTTCTTGTTTGATCTAGATTTTCTAGCCATTTGATTCTTCCTGTATGTGATGTACTTTAAAGTTTAGGGTTTAGCTTTTAGTTAGTTGTATGTATAAGCGGTATGCCTAATAACAACAGTACCGTAAATATTGCAGTCACAAGTACTGCTGTTACTACTACTTGGCCTATATCTTTCTTGTCCATGTTTTATTCTCCTGTTTGTTACGTGTACTTATGTGTACCTGTTTTGGTTATGGTTGTCTATCTGACTAGAAGTCTAGACTTTTGACCAAATGTTAGTGTATCTCACTACAAAATGGTTTTATTGACCAACCTGTTCTATCTTGTTGATTTGTAAAAGGTATTCTGTCCTGACATTTTGGTTCTATCTTACACAGCAAGCAAAGCAGCCAGCTAAGCGGTTAAGCCTAGCTAGCATATGTCTGCTAGTCGAAGTGTAGTTCGTCTATTTTCTTTATGGTGTTGTTTATTGCGTCTGTATTTAAGTCAGCCGTCATAGTCTCGTAGCGCTTGGCTACTGCAACTTTGTGGCTACGGTTGTACACGCTTGACTCACGTGTGGCTACAGCTGTGAGGTCTAGTACTGGAGCAAATAGCCCTAGCTTGTAAACGACAAAGAGTACTACCAATAGTATAAGTACGAGTTCCATATGTTTCTCCTGGTTTATTAAGTGATGTTACCCTAGCTAAGTCTAAGGCACTACAGATGCAAATTAGCCTAAAGCATAAAGCACCACAGATGAAAATTAAAGATAGAACCCAAAGGTGGAAAGAGTGGAAAGGGTTCTATCATGGATAGGTGGAAATAAAAAAAGCCAAAGGCCCCCTGTTTACAGGAGGTCTTTGAGGTTTAGTTCGATAGGACGTTGACGCTTTGCGTCGATGAACGCCCACACGTCGCGGTTAGCAGGTTTGGCGCCTACTATGTTGGTTATGATAGCTTCAGCTCTCTGGTAGTCACCGGTGCCGGTTGCTTCGAAGTCTTGGGCTGCTTTACGTAGTTTATCTAGTTGTACTTTAGTCATAAGTGTATCTCCAATAGTTAAGCCAGTATGGCACACATGAAAAATAAGGGATCCCTTAAACGAAGTGGGGGGGGTGCCTAGTCGGTCAAGCCTGGCGGTAGTAGAACTGCCCTCTTACAAAATTTAAAGATTTTTCTACATAGCTCGCTGTATGGATGTACAGTACTCCTAAAAAAGTATAACTTCCATATACATTATATTATGCTAGTTATACCTAAAAAAGATATAACAGTTATACTTTTTTGCCTGAACTAGTGGCACCTAAAATATATAACTGTTATACTTTTTCTACATCATTATAGGACCTTATACAATGACCAAACCAAAGAAACTACCCTACCAGGAAGCTAGTAATTTACCCCTAGATCCCTTATCCACCTTGACTATGACGTATACAGAGGATGGCTTTAATGAGCTTACTAATGATATTAAACTGAATGGTCAACTAGTGCCTATACTGTTGCGTGATGGCCGTATACTGGATGGTAGGCATCGTCATAGAGCGTGTATGTCGTTGTGTTCTGATGTGGTTTATAAGGAACTAGGGGATATTAGTGATGCTACGGCACTAGATGTTGTTATCAGTAACTCTATTAATAAATCTACTAGTACAGATGCTGCTAAGGTAGAGGCGTACCTAATGTGTAAAGCTAAGGGTATTAAGCAGAAGGATATGCCGGCAAAGTTTAGTAGGTTAAATATAAACTATGTGCGGAAACTTTCGTATATAGAAAAAGAGAATCCGGAATACCTGCGAGTGCTGCTAAATCAGAATATGGTTAGGCTCTATAATAAAGAGTATGACAAGGTAGAAGACTATGGAACTATTAATGGAATATGGCGTACATTAAAAGCTAATAATCGTCTGCAAGAAAAGCTAGTGGAGGTAGTACCGGAACCTGCACAATCCCAAGAGTATGAGACAGATATAGAAGCTTACTTTAACAATGGACAAGCAGAGTCGGAGTATTGGGAGTTATATAATATAGGTAAAGATGCTGGAGCTAACTTGCATCCAGATACGGTTTTAGGTAAAAAGGTAGCCGCTTTGATTAAGGGGAAGTACGCCTAGGGTCTATGCATTTCTTTATCTGTTTGTTTTTGCGTGATATAATTAGGAATCAACTACGTAATGGACGTGTATAATAGCGCTACAATAATGTCGAACATAGAGAAAAAAATAAAAGACGACTTGCCTCTTACCTACGAAGAGATCATGGAGATACTAGAAGCCGAGCTTCTTGCTATGGGCAATGATGATGATAATCCTTATAAGCCTTTGAATTTCCACGATGAATTTGAAAGTTACGAAGAGTAAACCAAACATAGAAGAGGATGCGGGCATACTATACGTAGTACGCTTTGACCTCGACGATAAACAGCTAGTGAAGATTGGTGTTACATCCAGGAACATAGAAGACAGGGTCTCTGAGATACTTGTCAGTATATTTAAAAAGTATAGAGAGTTTCCGTACTGCAGGCCTAAGCGCTTCCGTAAAACAGGTAATGTGTACGAAAAAGAAGCTATTCTTCATGAGCATTTTAAAGATTCTAACTATACACCCCTACATAAGTTCGGTGGTAGTACCGAATTCTTTGATGCACCACTAGATGAAATAGTAAGTGCTTACGAACAACTGCTAAATGGAGAGGCTCTTGAGAGTAGACAAGTCCAAAGCGATGCTTCCTAGTGAACAGTATGAAGAAATACGCAACAAAATAGACAAAATAGACGAACACCTGCCCTGGGATCTACATCCTAACCAAGTTAATGCCCAGAATATCCACAGAAACCGCCTTGTAAAAAAACTAAAAGCACTTATAGACTCCCCTGAAGGGCAAGAAGAAAAACTGCCGTTCATAATTTAACCACCGGCACTACACAATATTACTTTTTTATGCTAAAATACTAAAAAACCTACACTAACTTACATAAAAGAGTGAAAAGATGTCCAAAGAACTTACCCTTGCTGACGTAAAAAGCGCAATGCCTTTACGAAAAGGTGCAATTACCCAAGAAGCAGTAGACATAATTAACGCATCACAGAATGACCCTGAGTTTCAAGGCGAATCACTGGTACAAACTGCAGGAATTTACGAAAGTGTGCTAAAAGGTGCGCGTGCTTCTGTACCAGAATACCTAAATGCTATTCGTTTTTGTGCGTATATGTCTACAAACGACTCTAACTACACAGAAGCCTACAAAAAAGTATTTTCAAACAGAGATTTTGTACAACAGCGTATGCATTTACCTACTAATGACCCTCGTTACGGTGAATTAACTAGTGCGGCATCACGTTATCGCAGAACAAAACTAGTAACAGACATATTAACAGCTAGTCAAGTACCTCTTGACCTGATTTTTACAGGGCACCGCTATAAAGCTATTGGTGTTTTGGCGGAAGTTATGGAAAGTGGTAAGTACGACCGTGACCGTATCAACGCTGCTAAAGAATTACTGGCTGCTACTAAAGGTCCTGACAATATGAAGATAGAGTTAGACGTTGGTGTTAGTGAATCTAGTGCAGTACAGCAGTTAAATGACCAACTTGCAGAGATTGCTGGTAGATCTCTTAAGCATTTAGAGGCAGGCTCTACTAACCTTAAAGAACTAGGGGCTATGAAGGTAACTAGTGACGATATACTTGAAGGGGAGTTTAAGCAAAATGATTAGTTCTACAAATACTGTACCTGTGGGTGTTATTACTACACCTACTTGGACTACACACCATGTGGTAACCGCAGAACCCGCACTAACTATAAAAGAAGGGCGTATACAACTAGGGGATGATTTTACTATAACAGTAGAAGAGCTAATAACATGCCTTAAACATCTGCGTAGCCTTACTATAAAAGAACACCCGGAGGAGTTTATATGATGCATGGTGCATATGTACCTAGTGCAGAGGCTATGAAGTTTATAGCCTTTATACGAGCTGCTAACGTAGAAGATAACGCAAATGCTGAAATTCATTACCGCTTAGCAGATAAATATTTTGGTACAGATAAACAAGTTCTTATAGAGGCTTTCCGTGGTAGCGCTAAGTCTACTATGATGGAGTGGCTTGTTATATACATTGCTGCTATGGGTAACCTACATAACTTTGGTAAGGTAGACTTTATTGCTTTTGTTGGTGACAGTATGGAAAACGGTACTAAAAACTTTTTCCGTAACGTTGCAGGTAAAATCGATAAATCAGACCTGTTAAAGCAGCTAGTGTCGTTAAAGCGTAAGACAGATTCCGAGATGGAGTTAGTGAACGCTGACGGGCAAGAGCTTAATATGAAAGGGTATGGTGCCAGTACTAACATCCGGGGGGTTCGTTATAAAGGGTCTCGTCCTGATATTGTTATACTTGATGATATTACAACCAATGACGCGATTAACTCGGAAACTATACAAAACACAATTAACGATAACTTCTATAAATCTGTGATACCTGCATTGCATCCCACTAGATTTAAAATCTTCTTTATAGGTACTCCTATATCAGAACGAGATATTATCCATCAGCTAAGTGACAACCCTAAATGGGCAGTACACAAATTTCCAATTGCAGAGAAGTTTCCTTGTGAGCCTGCAGACTTTAAAGGGAATTGGGAAGATCGTTTTCCTTACCACGCTGTAAATGAAAAGTACGAAATGTACAAGGCTGCAGGTAAAGCACAAGATTTCTACCAGGAATTTATGTTGCAAATTACTGATTTAACTACATTATTAGTCGAAGAAGAAGATATACAATGGTATGACCCTAGTATTATTAAAAAGAATAAGAACAGTTATAACTTCTATATTGCAACGGATTTTGCCACAAGCACTAAAAAATCTGCTGATTTTTCTACTATCGGTGTATTTGCTGTTTCTAGTAATAATGACTGGCTTCTGGTGGATGGCCAATGTATTCGCCAAACAATGCAAGAGAATATTGATGACACATTTAGGTATGTTAAAAAATGGCAACCGCTAAGCGTAGGAATAGAAAGCTCGGGGCAGCAAGGCGGATTCATTTCTATCATGCAAGAAATGATGATGAAAAGGAACATATGGTTCACTTTTGCGAAAAAGCCCGGCAGCAGAGACGTAGGAATAAGACCTGTAAAAGATAAAGTTCACAGATTTGTTACTGGTGTACAGCCTAAGTTTAAGCAAAACAAGATATGGCTACCTAAACCAGAGCTTGCAGCGTTAGTATCCCCTAGGTTAGTAGCACTGGTGGAAGAAATGGTACATGAGTTGTCTCGTTTTACGCTAGCAGGTGGTGTTAAATCGTTAGCACATGATGATGCCATTGATTTATTAAACCAGTTGTCTGAGATGGATGTATACACACCTTCTAGCGAAGCCGACCTTACTGTATCTAAAGCAACAGAAGACGGACTTATCTGGGAGTCAGTGTGGGATACTGATGACGACGACTATGAAACTAGCAGTACTGTATTTTAGCCTTCTTTGTGATATAATGAGACTTTATTATAAGTACCATATTATCAAAAAAAGGAGCTAGCAATGGTAGTGCAAGACATAATTAGTTTAGCTAGACACAGTGAGCTGAGCAATACCGCACTAAAAATAGACAATGGTGATAATACGTCTGCTATCTTGTCCTTTATTAATATGGGCATGATAGAGCTGTATAAACGGTTTGCGCTAAAAACAGAAGAGTTTGTAGTGGCTTTAGAAGAAGGGCAGACTATGTACAGTCTCCCTTCTAATTTTATGTATGCCATGAGCGCATTTAAAGAAGTGTCTGAGTATTCTGAAGATAGAGAAGAAGAAATTCCTATTAATGATGAAGATGAGCCAGATAGCATATTTTTTCCTAATCACAGGCAAGTACAGGTACCTTCTGTAATCGATGGTGCTTTTATTTCTATTATATACGTAGCAAAACCAGAAACAGTAACAGTCAGTACTATTACACAAGAACTAGACCTGCCTGACGTACTAATAGAGTGTTTGCTGCACTACATAGGATATCGAGGACACCTAGGTATTAGAGGTGATGGGCAGTCCGAAAACAATGCACATTTTGGAAGATTTGAGCGCAGCGTAATGAAGGCAAAAGAGCTAGGTGTAACACCTTCTACTGATTCTTACCGTATGATAGATCGTCTATCTAACAGAGGGTTTGCTTAATGGCTCGTCGTGCAAGTAGTCTATCAAGAACTGCTGTAGGAATAGAACGTGATATTGGAAGCGAGTATGATAACGTAAAGATCGTAGCAGACAATATCAATAAAGTTTCTACAGTCTATGATAATATTTCTTTTATTTCGGGACTTCATGAAATACGACAAGCCATTGTAGCAGTAAGTGGCTCTCTTGAAGGTATTAATGCGGTAGGGAATTACGCCCAAGAAATTATTATTGTTTCTGACAATATTGCGGATGTGGCTACAGTTAGTAACAGTATTATAGACGTAAATACTGTTAGTACTAGTATTTTAAATATAAATCTATTGGCTGCGGACTTGGCCCTAGATACGGACTCTGCTGTTAAAATAGTAGCAGCTGATCTAAGTGAACCTGTTTCAGAGATAGAAACAGTAGCCTTTAGTATTGACAATGTTGATACTGTAGGCAGCAGCATCGGTAACGTAAACACTGTAGCTAGTGCTATAGCTGATGTAGGCACAGTGGCAGATAATACCGATGATATTACCACTGTAAGCACAAGCATTGCAAACGTTAATAGAGTTGCAACTTCTGCTGAAAATATTGATGCTGTGTATGCTGCTATAAACAACATAGACACGGTAAGTGACTCTATTGCTAGCGTTATCCTTGTTGGTAATGATATTGCCTCTGTGACGACTACAGCAGGCTCTATAGACAACATTAACCGTGTATATACTAGTATTCTTAATGTGGATAGGTTAAACACAGGTGATACTGCTGATAATATTGATGCGGTTGCTGGCTCTATAACTAACGTAGATCGTGTATACACATCTATTGGTAACCTAGATAGAGTTTTTACCAGCATTAATAACATTGATCGTGTAGACCAATCTATAGATGCGTTAGATCGACTATATACTTCTGTCAGTAATTTAGACAGAATCCACACATCTATTTCTAATCTAGATCGAGTATACACTTCTGCAGACAACATAGACCGAGTACACCAAAGCATATCTAAAATTGATAGTGTTTACAGTGACTTAACTAATGTAGATCTTGTTGCTGATAACATAACTAGTGTAAATGCTGTTGCTACAGATATTGAAAAAGTAGTAAAAGTGGCTAATGATTTGTCAGAAGCTATAAGTGAAGTAGAAGTTGTTGCTAATGACTTAAGTGAATCTAACTCTGACATAGAAGCTGTAGCAGGCAGTATAGGAAACGTAGACACTGTAAGCTTAAATATTGCTGATGTAAATACAGTAGCCGGTGTTAGTACAAATGTTAGTACAGTTGCTGGTATTAGCAGTGATGTTATTAGAGTATCTACTAGTGCAAATAACGTAGATCGCTTGAATACTGGAACTACTGCAAATAATATAGACAGAGTATCTACCTCTGCTGATAAAGTAGACAGAGTGTACACGTCTATTGATGCTTTAGACCGGGTACATACGTCTGTAGCTGCAGTAGATAGAGTAAATACTAGTGTATCTGCTCTAGACAGAGTAAACACGTCTATAGACAATGTCGATCGAGTGTATACATCTATAGATAATATTGATGCCGTGTTTAATAACGCTGCTGATATCGACACTGTAGCAGCGGTTTCTAGTGCTGTTACTACCGTAAGTACAAATATTGCAGATGTAACTACTACTGCAGATAACATTACAGATGTAAATACTGTAGCTACCGACCTAGGTTTACCTTCTTCTAATATAACTACCGTGTCTAGCAGTATTACTAATGTAGACCTAGTCGGCGGAAGTATAGATAATGTAAATACTGTGGCTGGTGATATTACTAATGTAGACACTACCGCAACTAATATTTTAAAAGTTACCACAACAGCAGATAATATTGGTGTAGTAACCACTGTAGCAGACAACCTTACAGCAGTTGGTTCTACAGTAAACATTGTTGGTACAAGCATTGATAATGTAGACACCGTAGCAAATACCATAACAAACATTAACACTACCGCAAATGCAATAGCAAACGTTACTAGTGTAGCTGACGATATAGCTAATATTAATACTGTAGCCGGTATAGCTTCTGATGTATCTACTGTAGCTGATAACAATGCAAATATAACTATAGTTGCAGGTGATGCTGCAGAAATAGCAGTAGTCGCAGGAAGTATTAGCAGTGTAAACACTGTAAACACTAATATTAACAAAGTAACTATAGTAGCAGATACTATTGCTGACGTAACTACTGTAGCCAACGCTTCGGTAAACTTAAGCACTGTTGCTACTGATATTGCCAATGTTAATACTGCAGCGTCTAATATTACAGACGTAAATACGGTTGCGACCAACATTACAGGCGTAGGTGTAGTAGCGGACAACGTAAGTGATATAGATACAGTAGTAGCAAATATTGCAGATATTCAAAACGCTTCTGCAAATGCCAGCACCGCAACTACTAAAGCACAAGAAGCGGCTACTAGTGCTACAGCAGCATCTGATTCTGCTACAGAAGCAGCTACAGCTTTAGACAGCTTTCAAGATACCTACCTAGGTGCTTTAGGTGCAGAACCTACAGTTGACCTTGATGGAGACCCTTTAGTGGAGGGTGCTTTATATTTTGATACTGTTACTAACATAATGAAAGTATATGAAGGGGCTGTTTGGGTAGCTTCTTATGCTTCTCTTGCAAATACTCTGCTTGTTGACAATAATCTAGGGGACTTGGCTAGTGCTCCTGATGCTAGGGCTAATTTAGGTCTAGGTACTGCTGCCACTACTGATAGTACTGCGTATGCTACTAGTACACAAGGCGGAAAAGCAGACACCGCGTATGAGTGGGGAGACCACAGTGGTTTATATCTTGATATTGATGCTGTAACCTTGCCAGCACAGGCAGGACAAAGTGGTAAGTTTCTTACTACAGACGGTACTGATGCGTCATGGACAGACATTGTAGATGGTGGATCTTACTAAGGTTTAAGGGCTTTACGCCCTTTTCCCTACCTTGACTTAAAACACCCTAATAGGTATAATGAGCGATACAATATTGCTTTGTTCTTAGCGTATATACGCATTACTTATAGGGTTCCACATGGCTCAAACTATCAAATTAAAGCGGTCTGCTGTTGCAGGGCGTATCCCCTCTACTTCTGATTTAGACCTAGGTGAAATGGCTATCAACACAGTTGATGGCAAACTTTACATTAAAAAGAACATTGCAGGCGAAGAATCAATCGTAGAGATTGGTAGCTTAGATGATGTAGATTCCATAAATTTTTCTGCTGTAGCAGAACAAGGCGAGTTATCTTGGGATGAAGATAAAAGTACTTTAGTACTCTCAATGGGTAATGGAGTAGTACAACAAATTGGGGAAGAATTATACTACCCTAAAAACACTAAAAACAATACAGCAGCTGTTATTCCTAACGGTACTCCAGTAATGCTTGTAGGCGGTGTAGGAGAAGATTCTTACATAGCTCCTGCTATTGCAGATGGTAGCATACCTCATGAGTACTATGCAGGCTTAACTACAGAAGAAATTGGAGTAGGAGAGTACGGAAGAGTATTATTCTTTGGTTCTGTTAATGATGTAGACACATCTAGTTTTAACAAAGGTGACATACTTTACGTAAGTGATGTAACTCCTGGCGGTTTTACTACAGATAAACCAGAATCTCCAAGCCATGCGATACAAGCAGGTCTTGTAACTAAGGTTGGTACAACTGACGGGCGTTTGTTTGTACGAGTAGCTACTAACCCAGAAGCCTCTGAAATAACTTATGACAACACTACATCAGGTCTTGTAGCAAGTAATGTCAAAGGTGCCTTAGATGAGTTACAGCAAAACAAAGCTAGTGTGGATTTATTATCTTCTAACATTGTTTTATTCCCTACTACTGCGTCTTCAGATGTCACCAATCATAACAGACTAGTGATTTCTAAATCAGATACAGATTACAACACTACTGCTGTAGATATTGCTACAGGAAGTATAGGGTCTACAGAAACGCTAGTAGGGCAATTGATATCTGATGCAGGCTTAGTAGAAGGTTCTATAGCAGGTATTACAGTTACTTTACTAGGTAACATAGAAAAAACTGCAGGTAATAGTAATCAAGGTGCACATTTTTACTTTAAAATGGTAAGAAGAGAGGCAGACGGTACTGAACATGAAATGGGTGAATCGTTTCATACGTCTACTATATTTGAAACAGATGGTTACGAGCAGTTTTCTTCTTCTGTATATTTATCTGATTCTGGTATATCTACATTTAGCCTGACAGATAGAATTGTATTACGTTTTTATGGTATTGCAGAATCCGGTAGCCCCGAATACAACTTTCAATTTGGTGGTAGCTCGCCTATACGTAGTATTGTACCAGTCCCTATTTCTGTAATTCCTTCTACAGCAGCGGATCAAACCCCGGTAGACACCTCTAGTTTTAATGGTATTCTTGATAATACTGCTACTAACGTCCAAGCAGCGTTAGATACTATAGACGATCATGACCATGCTACGGAGTATGCGCCTTTAACAGGTGCTAATTACAACAATTGGGACACTGCTTATGGGTGGGGAAACCATGCCCTTGTAGGGTACATAACTGGTTATTCAGAAACAGATACACTACAAACAGTAACCGATAGGGGTGCTGTTACCACTAACCAACTAGAAATAAATACAGCAGGTACCCAACAACTAGTTTTAGGAACTACTAACTCTAGCTTTGATGGTGCAGGTAATATAGAGTTCCGCAAACAAGATGATACGCTTACAGGGCGTGTTTCTATGTCTTACTCTTCTACTATGAAATTTTTAGAACTGTATACAAACTTTTTAACCGAAGCTTCTGAAGTAAGGAAACTACGTCTTTATACAGGTGGAGATTTAAAACTTACAAAAGGTTCTGCAGAGTATAAAATATGGGATGCTAGTGATTTTTCTAGTACTAAAGTATCTAACTGGGATACTGCTTATGGGTGGGGAGATCATTCACAAGTTGGTTACCTAACAACCTATGAAGAAACAGATCCTGTATTTAGTGCTTCTGATGCTGCAAATATTACAGCTACTGGTATTTCAAACTGGAATACTGCTTACGGTTGGGGTGATCATAGTAGTGTAGGCTATTTAACTAGTGAAACTAATGACTATTTAGATAGTGCTACTTTTAGCGGTGGAACGTTGACTCTAGGACGCACTGGGAGCCTCTCAGACGTCACAGTAAGTTTAGACGGACGTTACTCCCAAACAGACACTAACACTACGTACAGCGTCAGTGCGGCTGATGTAGCGTCAGGTAAAGCTATACGTCTTACTGGAAGTGATGCTGTTACTGATGACGTTATATTAGCAGGTGGTAACAATGTATCTTTAACTAGGTCTGGCGATACTATTACTATTAATAGTGCAGATGCTGCAGCAGAGACAATTACTACGTTGACTAAAGTAGGTAATAACCTTAGATATGTAAATGAGGCAGGTACTACTGCAACTATTGATCTTACATCTTACCTAGACGACACTAATTTATCTAAGATTGTTAGTGGTACTATGAGCAGTTCTGGTATTGCGACTTTTAGTCGTGATGATAGTAGTACATTTACAGTAGATATGTCAGTATTGCTTGATGATACAAATCTAGCGCGTATCGTATCAGCTGGGTGGAATACTGGTAACGGTGTTCTAACTCTTACACGTAACGACGGCAGTACTATTCCTGTAGACCTAGATAACAGGTATCTTCAATCGTACGCAGAAACAGATACACTAGCAAGTGTTACTGCTAGAGGAAACAGTACTTCTAGCAATATCACTATAAGTAAGTCAAATACCGGTGCAGGTTATAGCTCTTACGCAGATATGATGATCGAAGATGTTGATGCACACCTAGATATTACAAGTACTAACGGAGGTACTTGGGGCTCTGCCATTAACCTAAGAGAAGGCAGTACTAGCAGTTTTGTAAACTCTTGGTCTATCGCACGAACCACAGGAGCATCTCCAGATTTACGTTTTAATTTTGGTACTGGAAACGACCATAATGTAGCCGGAACTAAAGTTAGATTTACTTCTTCTGGGCAAGTACATGCTAGCTCTTTTCATGGTTCTATTGATTACTCTAATATTACTAATCCCCCTCCGATTGATAACTCAGTTGATTATATTAACGCCGCTAGTTTTAATACCAGTAGTGGTGTATTAACGTTATCAGGTGTAGGTCGTGCGGGTGCGACCGTAGATCTTGATGGTCGTTACTACAATACAAGTGACTCTGATAGCCGTTATGTAAACGTTACTGGCGATACTATGACCGGCGCTTTAACTCTTTCTGGAGCTACGGACTTAAACTTTTTAGCGGGGTCTAACGAAGACGCAGGTGATATTGTATGGAAATACCACAACGGAACTGAAAAACATAGACTATGGGATGGCGGCACAGGACTCAATTATAGGTATAACGGCGGCACTTCATATAAAGTATTTCATGATGGCTACCACCCAAATGCTGATAAATGGACAACTGCCAGGACTAACACAGTAGCACTTTCAGGTGACGTTACAGGTACGGGGTCTGCAAGTGTAGACGGTACAGGTAACTGGACAGTAAACGTATCTACTGCAGTAGCTAACGATAGCCATAACCATACCTATTTTGACGTCTCTAATATAACTGACTTAAATTCTGTACCTAGTGTATCTGACACTAGATTTAGGCCTTTTGTGTCTAATTTTCAAGCAGCCAATAGATCAGGGTCTAACTACAATGGCGGTTTTGAAGTAGGATTACGGGCTACAGGGTATAGAGCCCAACTAGTTTTTGAAGCAGATATAAACTCAGGTCCTAAGTTTAGAATTAGAAACAGTACAGGATTTGGTTCTTGGAAGTCTATCTGGCATTCAGGAAATTTTAATCCTAGTGATTACTTACAAGTATCAAATTATGTAGACACTGATAACTATGTAGATTCTGTAGGATTTAACACTTCAAACGGTATTTTAACTATAGGCCGAACGGGGTCACTAGCTGATTTAACTGTAGACCTAGATGGTAGGTACTTAACGTCTGAAACTGATAACCAGACCCTTTCTTGGAATGGTAGTACGGGACAGTTATCTATTAGTAATGGTAATACTGTAGATCTTGACGGCAGGTACACTCATAGTGATTACATAAATACAGGTACTGACTGGAACACATATAACTATGGTAGTAATGAAAGTTTTATTGCTAGAGTAGAGTCAAGTGCCTCTAACCCTCCTGCTACAGGTGTATATAATTGGTCTTTAATACAGCAAGGTGATAGCGTAAGAGGTAGTCAAGTTGCTTTGTCCGCATTTGCAGGCGGCAACCGTATGTATTTCCGAGGCTCTAATGGAGGAAATGGCTGGAATGGTTGGGATAGAGTATTTGCGGACAATTACCACCCTAACGCAGATAAATGGACTACAGCTCGCACAAACACTGTTACTCTTACAGGTGATGTAACAGGGTCAGGTTCTGCTTCTGTAGATGGATCAGGAAACTGGACAGTATCTGTACCTGCAGTAGTGGCGAATGATAGTCATACCCACAGTAACTATTTAAGCAGAGTATCTACCGATCATTACACTCCAAAACGACTAGACATGGGATCTAGTACTTCTTGGGATAGTGTAGGTTTTGGAAGTATGACTAGTCTTCATTTTCAAGATCACAATCAATTTTGGGTTGGTGCGGGTAATGGTACTTGGTTCAAGGGAACTGCTAACACTAAAGACCTTACTGGCGGTTTATCTGCCGATGCTTCTGTAGCCCATGATTTATTAATTACTACAATGCAAGGTACTTCTACTTATGATAGAGGTATTACTTTTGCTGTTGATAGTGGAGGGTCTGGTAGCGGTGGTTGGAGATTGGGTAAGTGGCACTCAAGTACGGGGCATACCGGAAGTATGCTTGCTGTTGATGGTCAGATTCGTGCTAAAGGTGGGTATACTGACGAAGCAGATTATTACGCAGACGATTATTCTCAATACCATGCTACAGGAGTTTCTAACTGGTCAGGCGATACTAATGCAGGCTGGCATAAACCTTCTATTGTGGCTTCTACTGCTATACAAATACAGTCAGGTACAAACGGAACCAATACACGTAAACCACAGATACAATTCCACCAATACGGTTATGGGGGCATGGGCCTGGAGTATGATGGTCCAAGTAAAGTATTAACTATTGGCGAGCTTAACTCTGCTACACAAGATAGATTTAACCACCTTAAAATTAAAACAAATGATGGGGTCTTATCTATAGGTCCGATGAATACTGGTCACTGTCACATCGAAACAGATAGAAGTAATTTTTATTTTAATAAAGAAGTTGTTGTAGATGGTGGAATTATAGGTTCTTATAATGAAGATTTATACTTAAGAAGAGCTAGAAGCTCCGCAGATCAAATACATATTAGTACTACCACAACTACTATTAGTCAAGATACTGTAATTCAAGGAAATCTAACTGTAAATGGCAGTATTTCTCAGGGAGATGACTTTGGTAAGCTTTATACTTATAACGTAACCATGGGTCTTAGCACTAGCTGGGCAGACGTTTCAGGTATTGCACTTCCTACAGGTACCTATGCAATTCAGATAAAAGTTTATAACCATGATGCAGGTGGTGGTAACTATGATGAGCATTACAGCGGTACGATGGCATGGTACGGTGGTGGTACAAATGATGGAGACTCGAATGAGATTCCACTTCATAATGCAGGACACGCATATAACGGACACGCTATCTATGCAAGAACTTTAAGAAGGCTTTCTAGTAGTATGGTGCTTCAACTAGCTGCAAGTGGTACAATAAGCGCGGATGGTATTGAAATAAAAATCCGCAAGTTAATCTAATTCTCTGATTAAAAATATAAGGGACGAGAATGTTTAAAGTAAAAGAAGGGTTAAGGCTCTTCGACAATCAAACAACGGTAAGATATCCAACAGGCAACTATGGTTCTTTTGAAGTTGCTGGAGGAGGTAAAGGAAGCTGGGAAGGTTACTCGATTGGTGGTCGAGTAAACTTTATGCACAGCGGTACCGAGTGGGGTATGTATAATGATGTAAACAATCAATGGGCTGTACGTGGTTGGCTGGCAGGGTCAACAGAACTTTTTTACAATGGTTCTCAAAAAATACATACTACTAGTGATGGTGGTTTTATAAACGATACGCTATACCTAGGTGCTACTGATTCTGGAGACTCTCATTTTTACTTTGGAGAAGATTCTTCGGGCTGGTATGGTGAGCACACGTATTGGGATTCTGGATACGCTACGTATCACTACTCTCGACACGCAGGTACAGACAGTTTAATTTATAGTCATGACACTCGATATACGCATAAAATTAAACTGGCTCGGGGCCTAGAAAGAACAGGTCACAGTACCGGATACTTTATAGGTTCTTATAACTCTGTAGGAGATAACTCTGCCAGAACTAATCCTATATACACTATCGGTGATAACTACAGACCAACGGATACATCTTTTAGTAATATGTATGGAATTGGTTATGCTCATAACAATATATGGGGTAGTGGTAAATCTAATGGGTGGGG
>Ga0209771_1000910_pt1 | contig 19293 bp, 17 predicted proteins | sample SaaInl59LU_5_DNA_FD_184639 | JGI IMG/M metagenome (GOLD analysis project Ga0209771, IMG submission 184639) | Marine microbial communities from expanding oxygen minimum zones in the Saanich Inlet - ESP_59LU_5_DNA (SPAdes) (version 2) | ecosystem: Environmental > Aquatic > Marine > Intertidal zone... | reverse complement strand
AAATAAGCTTTACAAGATTCATCATTTGGTAGTTCTTTTATAAAGTTTAGTATATCTTGCCCTTCGAAATTATCCATATATCTGTATATTAAGGGAATAATATACGGAAATTAAATGACTAACTCAAAAAATAAAATTATAAAAAAATTACATTAACATTTTTACAAATTAACTCTAAAATCCTTCAATTATGAAACATCTATTTTTAAAATCAACATTGTTACTTTTTGCAATTATATTATACAATTGTGAAGGACAAACAGAAGAAGAATCTTGGAATCCAGAATTACCACCAATTACACAAACAGGTGCCAATACTTTTGGCTGTAAAATTAATGGAGAAATAATGATTCCTAGAGATAGCAGAAAAAGTCAATTAGGAGGAATATCAACTGGTGTTGAATACGGAACTGATACGAACTACGATTGGATTGAAGCCTCTGATAAATATACATCAAGAGGAGGGGTAACTTTTAAACTTCCAAACATTCAAAATTTAGGCGTAGGTGAATATGAAGTCAAAACAGTAAGAGGAGCTATAAGCATATTATTAGATGGTAGTTTTTTAAATACAAATATCTCTTATATGGGAGCTATATATTACAGTGATTCCCCAACAAGTGGTTATAGTTCAATTGAAGGAACAGGTAAGATTATTATTACTCGTTATGATGATGAAGTTATTTCTGGAACTTTCTATTGTAAACTTAAAAATGATATTGACCCAAATGTAATAATAGAAATTACTGAAGGCAGATTCGATTTTAATAAAAACACCATAAACACCACAAGATTTAGTTAAAAGAAAGAGGTTGCGTCAACAACCTCTATAAAAATTAAACATTATAAACATCTATTCATTAACATTTAATTCTATAAAATTATGAAAAAAATTACTTTAAAATCTGTCCAGAATTTCACAAATGTGTCCTGAATTCTTTAAATTGAGGAATTCTGGACACCTAAAATTGTATTTCTCACTAACTTTAACCTAGATAAACCCTAAAACATAATATTATGAAAAATCTATTTTTAAAAATATCTTTTTTACTTTTTGCAATTACATTTTACAATTGCGAAAACAACGATCCACAAGACCAATTACCACCAATTACACAAAATGGCGCAAATACTTTTGGTGCAATTGTAGATGGTAGAGCTTTTAAACCAGCCAATTCATTCTCAACAACTCCAGGTACACCTGAATTTAGAGGGTTACAAGTATATGTTGGCAACGATTTTAAAAACAATAATGGAGATGATAAATGGACTATTTTAACTGGGAATTTTAAAATAAACCCAAGTATTTATATATATATATATATATATACCAACTTTAATAAATACTAATAATAATTTATTTACCATAAATACTAGTGATGGAACAAAAGATACAAATCTAAATCATCCACACATATATACCTATTTTGATAACATTAATAATCTCTATTTATCGTATGAAAATTCAGGTCAATTAAAATTTTCTAAGTTAGATATAACTAATGGTATCTATTCAGGAACATTTAGTGTAAAACTAAAAAACAAAGATGATGCAAATGATATTATTGAAATTACAGATGGAAGATTTGATATTAACTTAAATACTGTAAATAAATAAAAAAGCAGTTGCTACCAACAACTGCTTAAAAAGATTAAATACAACAAACACAAATTTACTTTTGCTGAACTCGTTTCAGTATCTAACTTAACAATTTAAAAATATGAAAAAAATTACTTTAACATTTTTACAAATTAAATCTAAAATCCTTCAATTATGAAAAAACTATTTTTAAAAACAGTACTATTTCTTTTTGCTTTAACACTTTACAATTGTGAAAACAACGACCCAGAAGACCAATTACCACCCATTACACAAACAGGAGCTAATACGTTTGGTGCTATTGTAGATGGTAGCGTATTTATACCAAAAGATTCTTTTACTTTTACTCCAGGTGGAGATAGAAAACAATTAGAAGTTTTAGTAGGTCAAAATTTCTTTAATAATGATGGTGATGATGAATGGTCTATTAGAGCCACAAACTATAATATATATATATATATATATATATATATATATATATATATATATATCCCAACTTTAAAGAATAATAAAAAAAACCACATAGTAGGTATAAGCGATGCAGACGAAAACTCTGATTTACCAAATGCTCATATATATTCACTTATAGATTTAGGCAATAGACAATATAGGTCTTTTAACAATTCTGGTAATGTGATTTTTTCTAAAATAGACCTCACAAACGGCATATATTCAGGAACTTTTAGTGTAAAGCTAAAAAATAAGGATGATGCAAATGATGTCATCGAAATAACTGACGGAAGATTTGACATTAACTTAAATACTGTAAATAAATAAAAAGCAGTTGCTACCAACAACTGCTTAAAAAATTAAACACAACAAACACAAAATTTACTTGTACTGAACTCGTTTCAGTATCTAACTTAAAATTTCAAAATTATGAAAAAAAATACTTAAAAAAGCAGTCTAAAATTTCAAAAACGAGTCCAGAATTCCACAAACATCAAAAAACGCCAAAACACAACATTCTAAATATCATATTTTAAAAATAAATTAGTCCCAAATTCCTCAAATCATAAAATACTGAACTCTTAAAATTTTTAAATACAATAATTTTACAATACAAATCTAAAACCCAACATTATGAAACAATTCTTTTTAAAAACAGCACTATTACTTTTTGCAATAACTTTTTTTAATTGCGAAAATAACACCAACACAAACGACTCCACAGGAAACGATTCTTTTTCTTGTTACATAAATGGCAAACTCTATATACCTTCTGCTGGTACTGGTATTGGTGGTGGTGATATTAGACCTTTTGCTTGGGCATATTCAAATTTAGGGAATTCTAATATTCCAATGTTTTTTAAAATAACAAGTGGAGGGGAATATACTTTGTCCCTTGTATCTATTGAACCTAATATGGGAATAAATAATTTAACTCAAAAATTAGATGATACTGTTGATTTTACACATTCAGGTATGATTATACAGAATGAAATAATTTTCTACAATACTAAAAACAATCAAAATAATGGTTCTATAACTTTTACTGAACTTTCAGAAACTAAAGCTGTGGGTACCTTTGAATGTACTTTATATAATGATGTAGGAGATGAACTAAAAGTAACCAAAGGAAAATTTAACCTCTCTTTAGATAGTAAAAAAAATTAAATAGCGGTTGCTACTAACAACCGCTAAAACTATTAAATAAAACAAAACCATTTTATTAATATTTAACATTTCAAAATTATGAAAAAAATTACAATTTTATTGCTTTGGCTTTTGCTACCATTTGCTATGATAGCACAACAGTTAGAAAACATAACTACGTACAAACAAGAAAGTGCTATTGAACTAGCACCTTTATTACAAGCAGATGCAAATTTGTTTAAAAATTCTATTTTATACGATAGAGTAATGCCTTTGGCTAATTTAAGAGAAACAAGCGCTGTAATGGAAACTAACACCACGCATTTTAAACGTGCTTGGCAAGAATTGTATGATGCTAGAGCCACACCTACCAACAAACATATTGCTTTAAAAGATTTTAATAAATTGGTAACTCATTATCAAAACCAAGGTACTATCCCTGTTGGTTTTCTGCATTTAGATTTTACACAGTTTACCAATACTGCATTAACAGATTTAGAAGAAGATAGAACCACCATCAATCAATTGGCAACAAGAAACAGAGCAACCACAGCATCGCCTTATGAAAATAAGCTCTTATTTTTAGCAAGCCCAATTACAGAAAGCAGTATTAAAACACCTGCAAACACCCCCGTAAATTTTCAGTTTGGTACGTTGGGTGTTCAACAAGCCACTACTAACATTACTACTTTACAAGTAATGTATAATAATGTTACCAAAACCATTATACAAAATGGAGTACTAACTCAACCTAATTTTAGTTTTAGTTTTGCCAATTCTGGTTTAAAAACAATTCAATTTAAAGCTATCTTAAACAATAATCAACAATTAATTAGCAATGCTACTATTAACATTACCATCCAAAATGTGTTGGCAAAAAGCAATGCTATCAAAGATATTTTTGCCACAGAAGCTTTTCAAGGGTATGATGAACCCACAGATTGTAATGGCAATTGTTTTGGGAAAGGAGAATATCAAGTATTTTTAGGAGATGGTAATACCCAATTAACAAAACCCTTAATCATTTTGGATGGTTTTGACCCTGGAGATGAGCGTAAAATTGATAATGGTAAAGGTTCTATAAGGTATTTAATAAATAATAATGATAAAGAATTAAATATGGAAAAATTTAAAGCTGCAGGTTTTGATGTTGTTATTTTAAATTTTCCAAAATATGAAATAGCAGATGAGAGTTTTACGTTTTGGCATCCTTTAGCAAACCAATTTGTAACAGTTATCAATAAAATCTATAGAGGTGGTGGTGCAGATTATATAGAGCGTAATGCTAATGTATTAAAAGCGTTAATTGCAGAGGTAAATGGTAAATTGGTAGCTAATGGCAGTACAGAAAAGTTAAAAATTATTGGGCCTAGTATGGGTGGTTTAATTAGTAGAGTTGCCTTAACCCAAATGGAGCAAGCCAACCAAAACCACAATACAGATATTTGGGTAAGTTTTGATAGCCCACATTTGGGTGCTAACATACCTATTGGGTTGCAATATTTTTTCAACTTTATGGAATTAGAACAAATAGAAATGCTAGAAACTCCAGCAGCAAAACAAATGTTAATAACACAAGTTGTAGAGCCTAGTTATGCAACTAGAAACACTTTCAAAAATTTGTTGAGTACTTTAGGGTTTCCAAATACCACTCGAAATGTAAGTTTGGTTAATGGTAGTATTAGTGGGTCTATTCAAGGAAGTCCAAAAGGAAAAATGTTAGATCTTGATGTAGAACTGGTAAAAACTTTTTTAGGTAGTGCTGGTAGGTATAAAATAGAAACTTTCGCATCACATAATGGTGGTAGAAATAAAATTTTTGAACGTTATAAAAGATTTTTATTTTTTAAGAACAGGCATACAGCTTATTTGATTGATAATTCTGGTAAAGGAAGTTTAGATAATTCACCAGGAGGTACTTTTGATATGAAAAATGAATTCGAAAGCTCTTTAGGTGTAAATTTACCTTTAACAAATAGTAATCTTGGTACAGCAGTTAACTCTTTGCTAGATGTAAGAAGTGGATTTGGTAAATTTATAGTGGAAGGTCTAGTGCAATATTTGTTATTAAAAACTAATAGCTCTGTGTATTTAAATTTACTCCAACACACTCCTTCATTTATACCTACTAAAAGTGCTTTGGCATTTAACGGCACAAATAAAACATGGGGAGAACGATTAGATAAACGAAATTTAGTTTGTAATAATGAAACACCTTTTGACACTTATTATGCTCCAAATAAAAATGAGGAGCATATTACCTTAAATTCTTTAAATATGACTTGGTTATTAGAAGAACTAAAAGGTAATATTCAAGAACCAAATATTGATTTATTATTTACTAAAAAACTTATAGGTGATTTAGCCGTTTGCAACAACAAAACCAATACTTATAATTTAGATATTCCTAATACTTGTAGCGGTTTTACTGTTTCTTGGAGTACTTCATCTAATATACAGATACAGTCTTCCAACAATAATAGTGTAACTGTTACTGCTATTAATGGCACAAATGATGCCATTGGTTATGTAAAAGCCTATGTACATGAATTAAATAAATATATAGAAAAATTTGTTTGGGTAGGCATACCTGGTCCCGATTTTTTACATATATCTAAAGTAGGTAGTTATCAATTTTATTCTAACCAATGGACTAAATTAAAAGTTGTACATCCATTACCTCCTATAGAATTAATGAACAATGATCCTTCTTATGGATTAACTTATCATTGGTCTGTGCCAAATAGCCAAATAAGAACTTTTACAGATACAAGCACTATAGATGTAAATCCTTTTAATTCTGGTCAATTAAATATTGGCGTAAAAATGGAAAATCAATGTGGTTGTACAAATTATAAATATCAACTATTTAATGTTACTTCTCAATCATCTGGTGGCTCAGGTGGTGGTGGAATATTAACACCTATTGGTAAAAACTAAAGCAGAAAAATAAAACATTTACAAAAAACGTCATTAAATTTTTAATGACGTTTTTTTTTACCAATAACTTGAAAACCCTATATTAGCTGAAAAAAGCTACAAATTGTCAATCCAAGAAATCTTTAACCTCTTTTTATTAATAAGTGCTTTGCATGGTTTTTTGTTTTGTACAATCATCTTATTCTCTAAAAATAGGAAAGAAAAAAGCATGTTGTTCATCAATTTATTGGTATTAATTATTTCTTTAAACAACATTCAATCTTGGATTCTTGCTAAAAACTTTTTCATCGAATATTTCTTTTTAGATTACGTGCATATTCCTTGGCATTTTTTAATTGCACCATTTTTTTACATGTTTTTAATACACTATTTAGAAATAGAAAAACGGAGTAAAAACTTATTAAAAATTATACTTCCTATTTTTGTAATCATCATATGTATTAGAATTGGTTTTGTATCTTTTTTTAGTGATAAAAACACAGCAGATGTTGCTTATTTATTTGAAAAATATACCTCTATAGAAGAAATTTTCTCATTAATTGTTTCGTTAGTTATTTTTGCATATTCTTTTCAAATTTTATCTAAAAAAGAGCAATTATTTACCAAAATACTGTCTTTTGATAATTTAAAATGGATATACACATTCTTTAAATTAGGCTTATTAACTTATATTTTTTGGATTATTGCTTTGGCAATTACAGTCGCTTTAGACTTCAAAGAATTTATTTATTCTTATTATCCTTTGCGAGTTTTAACAACTGTTTTAATTTATTGGATTGGTTACCAAGCTATCATACAACTAAGGCTTTTAAAAGAACGTAAACACTTGCGTAAAAAATTAAATTTTGCTCCTGTTGCTGAAAAACCAATGAACAATGAAGAAGAAAAAGACGCAGATGAAAAAATATTGTTCGATAAAATTGAAGCTTTGATTCAAGAAAAAAAACTATTTATAGAGCCAAAATTAAACGCAGAGTTTTTAGCAAACGAAGTAGATGTAAGTGCTTACAAATTATCGAACACCATTAAATTATTTTCTGGTAAAAACCTAAACGATTATTTAAATGAGCTCAGAATTGATTTGGCAAAAGAACTACTAATACACGAAGAATATAAAAACTACACCATTACATCTATTGGTTTAGAGTCTGGTTTCAATTCGAAATCTACCTTTTATGCCACCTTTAAAAAGCATACAGGTTTTACACCTGCAGCATATCAAAAATCTTTTAAAAAATAAAAGCAACTTCATATTGGCATTTTAAAATTTAAAATGAGTCCGATATTTTACAAATGAGTCCAGAATTTTCTAAAACTAAGAAATTCTGGACTCTTGTTTTTTAACAAACTATAATTTTGGAAACAACTTTAAATCAATTGTTATGAAACATTTTATTTTATTATTTGCTTTTATTTTAGGTATAAATTCTTACTCCCAAGAACAAAAATCTTATACAAATTTTACAAGTAAAAATGAGCTAAAATTAAATGTAGCTTATTTAATTGCTGGTTATCCAGAAATACTTTTTGAACGAGTATTAACGTCAGAAACTTCTTTAGGGATATCATTAAGTTTTGCTATAGATAATAAATCTAATGAAGAAGAAAACAATGCTTATAACTTTAGTTTAATACCCTATTATAGAGTTTATTTTGGAGAAAAACCAAACGCAGGATTTTTTGTTGAAGCTAATCTAACAATTTATTCTCAGAAAAAAACTGCGGGCGATATATTTAGTTCAGAAAAAAAAGGTGGTACTGGTTTTGGCATAGGTTTTAATGTGGGTAAAAAATACAGAACAAAAAATGGTTGGATTGGTGAATTTTCTTTTGGTGTAAGTAGAACATTAGTAAATTCTGATAAAGTAAATCTACTTTACCCAAGAGCTGGTATCATAATCGGAAAATTATTTTAAACACATAATAATATTTGAAAAAGGAAAATTGTCTTCCAGAAAAAGTGTCATTAAAAATTTTAATGGCGTTTTTTTATTCTCAGAATTAGAATCACTATCTTGCTTATCTTTTAACAAAATGTTAGTTCAAGTAATTTCGTTTTCATAGAAATTTTATCGAGAACTCTTTATTTTATGAAATATATTTTTACATTTTTTCTTTGTATGCTATTGCTACAATCTAACGCACAAGATGTTGCAATTTTAAAATACAATGGTGGTGGAGACTGGTACAGCAACCCAACTGCTATACCTAATTTAGTGCAATTTGCCAATACAAATATTAAAACCAGTATTTCTAAAAACCCACAAACCGTAGCTGTTGGTAGTGAAGATATTTTTAACTTCCCTATGCTTTTTATGACAGGTCATGGAAATGTATTTTTTACAGATGATGAAGCAGAAAACCTAAGAAATTATTTAATTTCTGGTGGATTTTTACACATTTCAGACAATTATGGTTTGGATAAATTTATTAGAAACGAAATGAAAAAAGTATTTCCAAAACTAGCATTTAAAGAAATACCAAGCAATCATTCTATATACAATCAAACATTTAAATTCCCAAATGGTATCCCAAAAATACACGAACACGATAAAAAACCTGCACAAGGTTTTGGTATTTTTTACGAAGGTAGATTGGTTGTTTTTTACGATTATGAAACCGATTTAAGTGATGGTTGGGAAGATGAAATTATACACAACAATCCTAAAAATGTAAGAGAAAAAGCTTTAAAAATGGGTGCAAATATTATAGAGTTTGCTTTTAAGAATTAGGTTTTGTCTGGTGGATTTTGGTAACAATAAAAAATTAGAGCAATTTAATTAAAACTCACAAAAATCAACAACTTTGAAACTTTGAAACTTTGAAACTTTGAAACTAAAAATATGCAAAACCCAATAGATATAGATTCCATAAAAATAAATTTTGATACCAGTGGTTTATGGGTATTAAACATTGCTATTGCTATTATTATGTTTGGGGTAGCTCTGGGTATTTCTATTGATGATTTTAAACGTCTTTTTAAAAATCCTAAAATTCTTTTTGTTGGGGTTTTATCGCAATTTGTTTTATTACCTGCATTTACTTTTATAGCAATTTTAATTATAAAACCTCATCCAAGTTTTGCTTTGGGCATGATGATGATTGCTGCTTGCCCTGGAGGAAATGTGTCTAACTTTTTCAGTAAAATGGCTGGTGGTAATGCTGCTTTATCTGTAAGCTTAACAGCTTTTGCAACCTTAATTTGCATTTTTATGACTCCTCTTAATTTACAATTTTGGGGCAGTTTGTACGAGCCTACAAATGCTATTTTGCAGACTGTAGAATTAAATTGGGTAGATCTATTAAAACTGGTTTCTTTAATTTTAGGGATTCCCTTATTTTTTGGAATGCTGATAAATCATTACCACAGTATAATGGCAAACAAAATAGAAAAAGTGCTTAAACCACTTTCTATGTTAGTTTTTATTGCATTAATTTTTATTGCATTTTCTCAAAATTTAGATGTATTTGTTAATCATATACATCATGTAGTTTACTTAGTGGTACTGCACAATATTTTTGCTTTTATTTTAGGTTTTTATACTGCAAAAAGCTTTGGCTTAAATAAAAAAGATACCAAAACTATAGCTATGGAAACTGGCATACAAAATGGTGGTTTGGGTTTACTTTTAATATTTGGCTTTTTTGATGGTTTAGGTGGAATGGCCTTATTAGCTGCTTTTTGGGGGATTTGGGATGTATTTTCTGGCATGGCATTGGCTACTTTTTGGGGAAGAAAAAAAGAGAAAAACACCTTAGTAAAAGACAAAATTACATAAAATTAAAAACACATTGTGAAAGCTATTTGGTATTTCTTATGGAAATGTTTTTTAAAAACAAGTTTATTTTTTTACTCCAAAAAAATAAAGGTAAATGGTCTAAAAAATATCCCTACAAAAGGAGCTATATTGTTTATGGCAAACCACCCAAATGGTTTGATAGACCCTTTATTTATAACTACAAACAACCCTAGAACCAATCACTTCTTAGTTAGAGCTGCCGTTTTTAAAAAACCATTGGTTAAAAAGTTTTTAGGTACTTTAAATCTAATGCCAATATACAGAATTAGAGATGGTATAAAAGAATTAGAAAAAAATAAAGCTATTTTTAACGATTGTTTCGAGATTTTTAAACGAGAAGAAACCCTTTTAATTTTTCCAGAAGGCAGCCATAATAGTAGAAGAACAATTAGACCATTAAGCAAAGGTTTTACCAGAATTGTTTTTGGTGCTTTAGAAAAATACCCTGATTTAAAAATTACCATAATTCCTGTAGGGATTACTTACCAAAATACAACAAATTACCCAAGTAAAGTAGCTATAAATTATGGCGAACCCATACTTGCAAATTCATTTTTAGAAAAAGACGAATTAACAACTGCTATTATAAAAATTAAAAATTCAGTAAGTGCACAACTAAAAAAATTGACTGTACATATTGCTAATGATGAAGATTATGCATATAAATTAGAACTACTAAACAAGGGGCAAGTAGATTTTACAGAGGTTGATAAGATTAACAAACTATTAGAAAACAAAGAACTCCCAACAGCAAAAGAAGTTAACAAAAATAAGTTTCAACTTTTATATTTTATTTTAATATTAAATAATTTGATTCCTTTTTTAATTTGGAAACAAGTTTCTAAAAAAATAGATGAACTTGAATTTATAGATACTTTTCGTTTTGCTATAAGTGCAATTTGTGTTCCTATTTTTTTAGGTTTGCAAACTGGTTTGATTTCTTATTTTTATGGTGTAAAAATTGCTTTTTGTTATACAATTCTTTCTTTATCAATTATTTTAGCATATACTAAACTAGCCCCTACAAATACAAAAAGTAATTATTAAAATTAGTTAATTAACAAACCTGTTAATCCAGAATGAACGTTTTCATCAAGATCAATACAGACTATTTATTGGAGCTCTTTTTTATGCTAAATTAAATTCAACAAAAAAATGACTGTAAAAAAGGAAGACTACTCAACAATGGCATCTTGTATAACTTCTTGAATCTTTGTGCGCATGTTGCTTTTAAGCAAACCTATATTTTCCATATTTGGATATACTCTGTTAGATAAAAACACATATACCAAACCACTTTTGGGGTCTGCCCAAGCGTAAGTTCCTGTAAATCCAGAATGACCAAAACTTTCTTCGGAAACACAACCACAAGTAGCTTTTACATCTGGATTTAGCTGCGGTTTATCAAAACCTAAACCTCTTCTAACTTTTTTATCAGAATAATATCTACGGTTAAATTTATCTATAGTTTCTGATTTTAAATAACGTTTGCCTCCATAAAAACCTTTTTGCAAATACATTTGCATAATTTTACCAACATCGTTTGCATTGGCAAATAAACCCGCATGACCACCTACACCACCTAACATAGCTGCTCCCATATCATGTACATAACCTTGTAAAAGTTGTTTTCTGAAATAGGTATCTATTTCTGTAGGTACAATTTGGTTTCTAGTAAATTTTTTAAGTGGCAAATAAGTTGTTCTGTCTGCTCCTAAAGATTTGTAAAACTCGTCATCTACTAACTTATCTAACGGTTTTTGGTATTTTGCTTCTAAGGCTTCTTTAAATATATAGTACCCTAAATCACTATATTTATAGCCTTCGCTATCTCTTTGATCTACATTTTTTATGTGTTTATAAATGCTGTCTTTATAGTGTTTGTTTAAAAACAGATTTTCTGCAACTTTTATATTATAGATATTCGATTTCTTTTTTCTATAAAATACAGATAAATTTTTATGAGAAATACTGTCTTGTGTATCCAAATAAAAAGGAATCCAGGCTTTTAAACGCCCAAAGTGCGATAGAATTTCTTTTACAGTTACTGTGTCTTTATTTGAGTTAGAAAAACTTGGTAAAATATCTCTTAAACTTGCAGATAATGATATTTTTTTTTCTTCTTCTGCTTTCATTATTAAGGGCAAAGAAGCTAAAATTTTTGTTAGTGAAGCCAAGTCATAAACATCTGTATTTTTTACTTTTATTTTTTTATCATGTGTATGATAGCCATAGCTTTTTTCTAACACAACTTTTCCATTTCTTGCTACAAAAACCTGAAAACCTGGTGCCATTTTTTCATCCATAATGGTATCAGCAATTTTGTCTATGAGTGCTAATTTTTTAGATGACATACCTACTGCTTCTGGTATTGTATATTCAAACCTACTTAAATTAGATGTTGTAATTCCAAAACCTTCTTTAAAATTATCGCCAATAGAAACTGGTAATTTTCCATTTGCTTCAAAAGCACCAAATAACATTTGAGCAGAAAGCTCTTGTGCCAATTTACTATTTTGGTAAGATACGACAACCCCCTCTATATTCTTAAAACTTTTTATTTGCAACAAACTATATGGACTTGTAAAAACATCTAAAACCACCTTTTTTTTTCTTGCAATTTCTTGCAACCAAACCAGATCTTTATTAGAAAACTTATAACTTTTCCAAGGATGTAAATTAGATTTATGAAAACCAATAATTACGTAATTATAAGGTTTTAGCTTTTTTATAATTCCATTTAAATTTTTATCAGAAACAACCTCTACTTTTGTGTAATTTTTAAGCATGTTTACAAAAGCATTGTTTTCTGCATCACCCAATTTTACATAAGCAATTTTCTTATTTTCTAAGGTTCTTACAGGAAGGCTTAAGTCGTTATTTTTTACAACGGTTAATGAGTTTTTTACCAATTCTCTATGCAACAACTCATCTTCTACCCTATTTAAATCTTCTTGTAAATGATCTAATACAATGGGTTTGTAATTGTGTAAACCTGCCCAATATTTTGCTTTTAAAATTTTTCTTACAGAAAAATCTAAACGTTCTTCTGATAACGTATGCATTTTTAAAGCTGTTTTAATTAAAGAAACAGATGCTGGTATATTTTGCGGAATTAACAATACATCGTTACCTGCTTGTATGGCTGCCAAATCTATTTCTGCAGAGGTTGCATAGTTGGTAGCGCCTTTCATATTTAAACCATCTGTAATAATTAGACCTTGAAAACCAAGTTGCTGTTGCAATAAATTTGTTACAACACTTTTAGATAAAGAGGTTGGTAAATTAGTATCGCTTTCTAAACTAGGTATGTTTAAATGGGCTGTCATTACACTTGCCAAACCAACATCAAACGTTTTTTTGTAAGGATATAATTCTATGGAATCTAAACGCGCCAAATCAAAATTTAAAACTGGTAATGTGTGATGCGAATCTGCAGCAGTATCTCCATGTCCAGGAAAATGTTTTCCGTTTGCTAAAACACCTTCACTTTGCATACCTTTTATAAAAGCAATGGCTTTTTGAGTTACGTTTTCTTTGCTTTCTCCAAAAGATCTATTACCAATAATTGGGTTTTCTGGATTTACATTAATATCTATAACAGGCGCAAAATTTACGTGAATGCCTAATCTTTTTGCATGTTGCCCTAAATGCTTTCCAAATTGTTGAATTAAAGCATCGTTTTTAATAGCACCTAAAGTCATGTTCCAAGGAAAACGATATGTGCTATCTAAACGCATATCTAAACCCCACTCACCATCAAAACCAATTAGCAAAGGTACTTTTGCTGTATCTTGATATTTATTATTTAATTGGGCTTGTTTTTGTGGTGTTCCTTGCATAAAAATCAAACTACCCACATGATATTTTGCAATCATTTCTATAATAAACTCTTCGTGCTTTTTATCTAAATTAGAATAAGCTTGTACCATAAAAAGTTGGCCAATTTTTTCATCAATAGACATCGAACTCATAATACTATCTACCCAAACATTTTGCGCATCAAAATCTTTAGTTCTTAAAGGATCTAATCTTTGTGCGTTTAAGTTGTAAGCAAATACAATAAGTATAAAAAGAAGTATATTTTTTTTCATTTTAATTTTTACGAATATTTTATTGGACGTTTTAACAGGCTTTCCATTATATCTTTTTTTTTGATTCAAAAAACGTCATTGCTAGTTTACAAAGCAATCTCATTTTAGAGAAAGAAATTACTTCATTCGTTCCTCATTCGTAACAACGCTTATTTGACAATTAAAAAAAGGATGCCATTTCAATCCTTAACGCAACTTGTTTGGCAGTGTATGTTTTTTTTAAATCAATTGTTATACCAAAAAACGCTTGTGCCAACTATTTTTTGCGGGTATTTCCCAATTGTTTTCTAAATCTTCTTTGGTATTTACCATATTATTAAAAACAATGGTTTCTGCAGTTACCTTTTCATCTTTAGCATATTTTTGAAAGTCTGCTAATTTTACCAAGTTAATATGATTATTATCTTTAAAAGTAACATTCATTTTATCCATTAAATCTATATTTAGATCATTTTCTAATTGCTGCACAAAACGAACAGAACTATCTATAGAACAGCCAGAAACATTGTTAAAACCCTCATCTACAGCCAATATTAAAAATTGATTGTATTTAATGGTAAAAGAGCCTTTTAAGTCATCTCCATGACGTGTCCAACTATTTATAAACGCCTCTGCTTGCTCAGAAATTATTGCTATTTCTTTCACTGTAAATTCTCTGTCTGCTTGGTAAATCCAAACTCTAGAGTTATTTGGTAAATTTTTATAATCTGTAAACATGTTTTTTAATAATAGGTACCTAACTAAGTAAGAATAACAATTGCATTATTTTAAATTAAATTTTTGTTGCAATGCTTGTAATTTTTCTTCGTCTGTCATTGTATTTTTTGGAGCAGACATACGTTCTTTGATTTCTCTTAAAACCTTTTTAGTGTATAAAGGAAAATCTGCATTCTGAATCCAATTATTATAACCAGGATTTTCTTTTAAAACCTCTTCTACGGTTCTGCCTTTGTATTTTCCAAAAGAAAAAATTTCTTGTTTTTCTTCATTCATCAAAATAAAACCTGCAAAATCTGCTCTTTCTCCATGAGTAGAGTATTCACTTAAGGCGTCCACTGAATTCTCTATATCATTGTACTTATCTAATTGGGCTAACAAAATCTCGTATGTAGCATTGGTATCTGCTTCTGCACCATGCGCTCCTTCTAATTCTTTACCGCAATAAAATTGATAACCAGCACTTAAAGTTCTTTGTTCTTTTTTATGAAAAATAACCTGCACATCTATGGCTTTTCTGTTTTTCATATCAAAATCTATACCTGCACGCATTAATTCTTCTGCCAACAATGGAATATCAAATCTGTTTGAATTAAAACCAGCTAAATCGCAACCTTCAATCATTTTATTAATCGCTGGGGCCAATTCTTTAAATGTAGGTTCTGTAACTACTTTTTCGTTTGTAATACCATGAACATCTGTGGCGCCTTGTGGTATTTCAATTTCTGGATTTACCAACCACGTTTTACTTTCTTTATTTCCGTTTGGAAAAACTTTTAGAATTGCAATTTCTACAATTCTGTCTGTTGCTATGTTAACCCCTGTTGTTTCTAAATCGAAAAATACAATAGGTTTTTCTAGTTTTAAATTCATATATTAATGTGAAACCTACTAAAACAGGTTTTTTTAATTTGATAATTATTTATGTTAAATTCTTTTTCTAGTTGCACTTTAGATTCCTTTATTCTATTTCTTCTTTAGAATGCTCTGAGTACGTTCGCCATTTTTCTAGACAGTTTTGGATGTCTTCTGGCACTTGTGAGTTGAATTGTAAAAACTCTCCTGTTGTTGGATGCGTAAATCCTAATGTTTTTGCGTGTAAAGCTTGTCTTGGCAATACTTTAAAGCAATTTTGAACAAACTGTTTGTATTTGGTAAATGTGGTTCCTTTTAAAATATCATTTCCTCCATAACGTTCATCATTAAAAAGTGTATGACCAATATGTTTAAAATGGGCTCTTATTTGATGTGTTCTACCAGTTTCTAATTTACATTGTACTAAAGTTACATAGGTTAAGCGTTCTAAAACCTTAAAATGTGTAACTGCGTGTTTCCCAAAATCACCATCAGGAAAAACTGCCATTTGTAACCTATTTTTTAAGCTTCTACCAATATTGCCTTCAATAGTTCCTTCATCTTCTTCTATATTACCCCAAACCAAAGCGTAATACAAACGCTCTGTAGTTCTATCAAAAAATTGTTTTGATAAATGTGCCATAGCAAATTCGGTTTTGGCTACTACTAATAAACCACTTGTATCTTTGTCTATTCTATGCACCAAACCTGGACGTTCATTAGAGTTTGTTGGTAAGTTCTCTATGTGATAAATTAAGCCATTTACCAAAGTTCCTGAATAATTTCCGTGTCCTGGATGCACTACCATTCCTGCTGGTTTGTTTACTACTATTACTGCATCATCTTCGTAAATAATGTCTAAATGAATATTTTCTGCAACCAATAAATTTTCTGCTGGTGGATAGGCCAAAACAACTCTAACTATATCTTTAGGTTTTACTTTATAGTTGGATTTTACAGCAACATCATTAACTAAAACATTACCCGCTTTTACAGCTTGTTGCACTTTATTTCTGGTTGCATTTTCTACAAAGTTCATTAAAAATTTATCTACACGTAAAGGCTCTTGTCCTTCACCTGCAACAAATTTGTAATGCTCATATAAATCGTCGTTTTCTAAATCTTGATTTTTTTCTTCCTGCAAAATGCTATCTTTCTTAAAAAATTAATACTCCTTTCAACTTCTCACTCTCACCTAATTCCCTTTTCCATCACCTAAAACCAAATCTACCACAGAGTTTAAAGGTAATTTGTCGCCTTCATGTAAAATTTTATCATTGTATCTTAAACCACGAACTACATCTTTACCAATATCATTTACATAGGTATAGTTTGTATCTACTTTTAAACCCATTGCCCTTAGCTGAGAACTAGCTTGTCTTTTTGTACGACCATTTAAATCTGGTATGGTAATATCTCTATATTTAGACGGATTTAAAGTCAAATAAATTTTACGCTTTTCTTTTACAAAATCTCCCGCTTCTGGAGTTTGCTCTATCACAGTTTTTTTTGGGTAATCTGGGTTATAACTTGCGCTATCAATAACTCTGCTATCTAAATTTAATTCTTTTAACTTTCTATTTACTTCTTCTAAAGAAAGTTTTTGTAAGTCTGGAACCTGTATTTTTTGATCGTGATTTGTAGTAACTCCCAACCAAAATTTTAGGCCAAAAACAAACAATAATAAAACAATAATAGCTATTGCTATTTGAACAAAAAAAATTTTACTTTTTAAAAATTGAACCAAACTCATAATCATTTTTTTTATCACACAAATATATAAAAACTAAACGTTGCTGTTTCTATTTATATTTTGATAAATTTGTTTTATTATTTTTATAAAAATGAAACAAAATATTGCGATTGTAATGGGTGGTTATTCATCCGAAAAACAGATTTCTCTAAAAAGTGGAAATGTGGTTTACAACCATCTAAATAAGTTGAAATACAATATTTTTCGTGTTTTAATTTTACAAGAAAAATGGGTTGCTTTAGACGATTCTGAAAATGAATACCCTATCGATAAAAACGATTTTTCTTTTATCATTAACCAAAAAAAAATAATTTTTAATTGTGTTTTTAATGCAATTCATGGTGCACCTGGAGAAAATGGGCTATTATTAGCGTATTTTAAGCTCATCAATTTAAAACATACTTCTGCCCCATTTTATCAAATGGCACTAACTTTTAATAAAAGAGATACGTTAAGTGCAGTAAAAGCATATGGTATAAAAACAGCAATGTCTATTTATTTAAATAAGGGAGATGAAATTCAACTTGATAAAATTATTAACAAAGTTGGCTTACCTTGTTTTATAAAACCAAATAATGCCGGCTCTAGTTACGGAATCTCGAAAGCACACAAAAAAGAGGACATTTTACCTGCAATAGACGTTGCTTACAAAGAAGATAATGAGATTTTAATTGAATCTTTTTTAAACGGTACAGAAGTTTCTGTGGGAGTGATACAATATAAAGGAGAAACCAAAGTATTGCCTATTACAGAAATTGTTTCAGAAAATGATTTCTTTGATTACGAGGCTAAATACGAAGGAAAATCAAAAGAAATTACACCAGCTAGAATTACCAAAACACAACAAAAAAAGGTAGAAAAAATAGCCAAAAAAGTGTATAAAGTTTTAAATATGACAGGTTTTTCTAGATCGGAATATATTTTTGTAAATGATGAACCTTACTTTGTAGAAATGAATACTGTACCAGGTTTAACAGAAGAAAGTATTTTACCACAACAAGCAAAAGTTGCAGGTATTTCTTTATCAGAATTATTTGAAAATTCGATTGAAGAAGCTTTAAACAATTAGAAACAAGATATTTTTTGAAACAAGAAACAGGAGATATCCTTGATGGAAATGAAACAAAATATTTTGAGTCATGATAAAAGAGACAGAAAAATTAATATCAATTAATGAATAAAACAGTTTTTGAAAAGAGAATTCAAAAATTGCAACAAAAAACATCTAATTTTATAGATAAATTAGATATCTAAACTTATCATGTTTCGAGATTCTAAAAAAACATCAAAACACAAAAACATCAAAATATAAAAACAATGAAAAGAGCAATTTTTCCAGGATCTTTTGACCCCATCACTTTAGGCCATTTTGATATTATAGAAAGAGGTGTTACGCTTTTTGACGAATTAATTATTGCTATTGGTATAAATGCAGATAAAAAATACATGTTTTCTTTAGAGGAGCGCAAACGATTTATTGAAGCTTCTTTTGAAAATAATACTAAAATTAAAGTAGTTACTTACAAAGGTTTAACCGTAGATTTTTGTCAGAAAAATGATGTTGACTTTATTTTAAGAGGTTTAAGAAATCCTGCTGATTTTGAATTTGAAAAAGCCATAGCACATACCAACCGAGATTTATCATCCATAGAAACTGTATTTTTATTAACGGCTGCAAAAACATCTTATATTTCTTCATCTATTGTTAGAGATGTCATTAGAAATCATGGAGATTATACCAAATTAGTACCAAAAACCGTTCGTGTAAAATAAAAAAATCATGAAAAATATTGTTCTTATTGTTTTTTTAGCTTTTATCATTTCCTGTAATGATTCCACAAACAATAAAGTAGATTTTACTACCATTTTTGAAAAATCTGCTGGAACAAAAACACCAGAATACAAAGATGTAATTTCTTATTACGAACAATTGGCAGA
>Ga0209771_1000909_pt1 | contig 19302 bp, 20 predicted proteins | sample SaaInl59LU_5_DNA_FD_184639 | JGI IMG/M metagenome (GOLD analysis project Ga0209771, IMG submission 184639) | Marine microbial communities from expanding oxygen minimum zones in the Saanich Inlet - ESP_59LU_5_DNA (SPAdes) (version 2) | ecosystem: Environmental > Aquatic > Marine > Intertidal zone... | reverse complement strand
TTCTACCTGTCCCATTTTTCATTGTACCAGTTACATTACCAGAAACTTTTTCCCAACTAATATTTGAATACGTATTATCTGGTACATCTATTGAAAAATGACTTAATTCTTTACAACTACCATTGCCCGAATAAGTAACCAAAATTTCAATGTCAAATTTTCCATTATTTTCTAAAACAGATGTTATTTCTGTTGTCCAACATCCTCCTGCATGGTTTTTAGAAATACCACAATTGTTATTTGAGTTTTCAATAATATTTTCTTTTGATTCTAATTTGTTAGAACCAAATAAATTGTTTGCAATTAATATGCTTACAAAAAATAATAGATAGGTAATTCTTGATTTCATTATGTGAAAAAGTTTTTAATTAGGGTTAACAACTTTTATTCTCCACTAAAAGAAAGATACAAGGGGGTTTGTAAACTTAAGGGTAGAATATCTTTGTTAGATTCTTCTATTTGTAAAGTATTACAAATAGAAAAAAACTATAACTCAAGCTTTAAAGCAGTTAGTTTAAATCTAATTCAGATTTGGTTAAAAGATAATTTTGATGTTTGTTCACTAAAGGAATTAGTGAATTTTGTAGATTTAGTGTTCTTTTTTTCATTATTGAAAAAGTTTTTAATTAGGGTTAAATACTTACTTTCAAGAACAAATATATTTTATATTGATCTTAGGGGTTGTTGTTTTTCGATTAAAGGAAGCTTAGCTTCGACGATTAACAAAAATCTAAATACAACTTTCTTATTACAATTTTTTGAGGGAAGAAAACATTAATTTGTTAAAAATCAATGAAATAAAAATACTCTAATAAGCACACAAAGCTAATAATTTATATTAAAAAAACTAATAAAAGTTGTTGAAATGATGTGTTTTTTTAATTTCTAATTATTAAGTAACTGATATTCAGTAAATTATTTTTTTCTAATTTTTAGTAAGAAAAGTCCTAAAAATGTTAATAATCCATTAACAATTAATAAAGCAAAACCAAAATCAAAATTAAAATATTTAAGTAATGAAGTATTTAATACATAAGTAGCAATAGGTGAAAAAACACAAACTAAAGGCACCCATTTATCTTTTAATTGGTATTTAGTAAATAATCCAAAAGCATATAATCCTAATAAAGGTCCATATGTATAATTTGCGAAGGTGAATATTTTTGCTATCACACTCTCGTCTGCAATAAAATATTTAAAAATTAAAATAGTTGCAATTAAAATAAAAGAAAAAAGAACATGAATTTTCTTTCTTGTTTTTTCTTGTGCTTGTTGATCTTTCTTTTTATTGATCTCTAAAATATCTATACTAAAAGAAGTGGTTAAAGATGTTAAAGCAGAATCTGCACTTGAATAAGCTGCAGCAATTAAACCCAATAAAAAGAAAATAGCTGTTGCCAGTCCTAAACTTCCTTTGGTTGCAATAATAGGAAAGAGTTCATCTTTATGTGCATCAATTCCATTTTTTTTAGCATAATCTGTAAGTAAGACTCCTAATGCCAAAAAGAAAAAGTTTACAATTACTAAAACAATAGTAAACCAAAACATATTTTTTTGAGCATCTTTTAGATTTCTACACGTTAGATTTTTTTGCATCATATCTTGGTCTAAGCCTGTCATAACAATGGCAACAAAAGCGCCTGCTAAGAAACGTTTCCAGAAATAATCTCCTGTTTTTATATCATCAAAAAAGAATGTTTTAGATAGTTCACTATCTGCTACATAGGTAAAAATATTACTGATTTGCATTTCATTTGAAATTGTATAAATACAAATACCAACTGCAAGTAGCATAAATAAAGTTTGCAAAGTGTCTGTCCAAACAATTGTTTTAATTCCGCCTTTAAACGTATAAAGCCATATTAATAAAATAGTAATAGTTACAGTTACCCAAAATGGGATGCCAAATTTATCAAACAATAATAATTGCAAAACATTGGCAACTAAAAACAAACGAAATGCTGCACCAATAGTTCTAGATAAAAGAAAAAAACTAGCTCCTGTCTTGTAAGAATTTTTACCAAACCTGTCTTCTAAATAGGTGTAAATAGAAGTTAGATTTAAGCGATAATAGAGTGGAAGTAAAACTAAACCTATGACTGCATAACCTACAACATAACCTAACACCATCTGCATATAGCTCATGCTTTGTGCTTCTACCCAACCAGGAACTGATATAAAAGTAACTCCAGAAAGCGAAGCTCCAATCATGCCAAAAGCCACTAAATACCAAGGAGAAGAGTTGTTTGCTTTAAAAAAAGTTTGATTATTAGCAGATTTTCCTGTGATGTAAGAAATAAAAATCAGTACAGAAAAATAAGCAACTATTAGTAAGACAATATGAAGTGGTTGCATGTTTGTAAATTACGAATTACTATTTTTAAATTACGAATATAGGCTGTTTTTAGAGATAAAAAAATCTGTAATCTAAAAACTAAAATTGTAATTTTGCTTTATGGATTTTTCTTCAAAACTTTTAGAAAATGCAGTCAATGAAGTATCACGTTTACCAGGAATTGGTAAGCGAACAGCTTTACGTTTAGTACTTCATTTATTAAAGCAACCTAAAGAGCATACTTCTTATTTATCAAACGCTTTATTAAGTTTAAGAAACGAAGTGAAAACCTGCGAAAAATGCCATAATATTTCTGATACTGTTTTGTGTGATATTTGCCAAAACCCAAAAAGAAATCCAGAAATTGTATGTGTGGTAGAAGATATTAGAGATGTCATGGCTATAGAAAGTACAGCTCAATTTCAGGGTTTGTATCATGTTTTAGGAGGTAAAATTTCACCTATAGAAGGTATTGGACCTCAAAATTTACAAATAGATTCTTTGGTAGATAAGGTTTCTAAAGGGGAAATTAAAGAGCTTATTTTTGCCCTAAGTTCTACAATGGAAGGTGATACCACTAACTTTTATATTTTTAAACAAATCGAAAAGTTTGGAATTACGACTTCTACAATTGCAAGGGGAATAGCAGTTGGTGATGAATTAGAATATGCAGACGAAGTTACTTTAGGAAGAAGTATTTTAAATAGAATACCTTTTGAGAATAGTTTAAGAAATTAATTGATTTATGTGCTATCATGTTTCTTTAACCAAATCAAAGCCAGAAATTCAGAATAGATTTAAAACTACATTTAAAAATCCAGATTTATTTGAGCCTTACTATCACTTAAATGGATTTAGCAATGCAAATGGTTTTATAATAACTTCAGAAAACCATCAAATAGATAAAGCTAAATGGGGTTTAAAACCAGAAAATTTTACTGAACATCAGGTATTTAATTTAAATACTTTAAATGCTAAATCTGAAACTGTTTTTCAGAGCCCTTTATTTAGTGAGCCCATTATTAAAAGAAGATGTTTGGTTTTGGCAGATGGGTTTTATGAAAGTAAACATATTAATGGTAAAAAATTTCCACATTATATTTATTTAGAAAAGAATAGTCTTTTTGCATTTGCAGGCATTTATAATTATGAAAATAATGGAGCTATAAATTTTTCTATACTTACTACAAGTGCTAACCCATTTATGGCTAATATTCATAATTCAAAAAAAAGAATGCCAATTATTATAGATGATGATTTTGAAAAAGATTGGTTAAATCATTCACTAAAAGAAAATGAAGTGAAAGAGCTAGTTACTTGTTGTTTTAATAAAAAAGAACTTAAAGCACATTCAGTTTCTAAAGATTTGCACAGTAAAAGAGAAACTAATAGTAAAGAGATTTTAAAACCTGTGTATTATCAAGAATTAAACACTTTATTTGATTAGTTTTCTTTAATAGATACTTCTGTTAACTTATGTGTTTTGGTTATTTTCTTCTTAAACGAGAAAAAAGCCATAAAAGCACTTATTATCATCAAAATTGCAGCTAATAAAAAAGGAGCACCAGCAAACTCAAAAGGAGCATCATCTTTGGTAAAGTAATAGAAAATTCCTGTCATTACTGGTGGGCCAACAATAGCAGAAGCACTCATTAAGCTTGTTAGTGTGCCTTGTATTTCACCTTGTTCTGTATTAGGTACTTGTATAGAAATAACAGCTTGTAAAGCTGGGCCTGCAATACCACCCAAACAATAAGGAATTAGAAAGATAAACATCATCCAACTATCTGTTGCAAATGTAAATAACAACATACCTAAACTATATAAAAAGAAACCTAAGTAAATGCTTTTTTCATTTCCCAATCTTGGGTTTATCCAACGAATTAAAACACCTTGAACTAATGCAACACAAAGTCCAATCATTCCTAAAGATAGCCCCACCATTTTTTCATCCCATTTAAATTTATACATGGTAAAATAACTCCAGTTACTTTGTATGGCATGTGATGCAACATATAAAATAAACATAGATAAAACCAAGCCAATTAATGTTGGGTATTTCTTTAATCCAATAAAACTTCCTATTGGATTTGCTCTTTTAATATCGAAAGCTCTTCTGTTTTCTTTGGGTAAAGATTCTGGTAAAATAAAATAGCCATATAAAAAGTTTATAAAACATAAAACAGCTGTAGCATAAAATGGTACTCTAGCTCCATATTGTCCTAATAAACCACCAATTACAGGGCCAATGATAAATCCTAAGCCAAATGCAGCACCTATCATTCCAAAGTTTTTAGCTCTATTTTCTGGAGTGCTAATGTCTGCTATATAAGCAGAGGCTGTAGTAATACTTGCACCAGTAATACCTGCAATAATTCTACCAATAAAAAGCCATAAAATAGTTGGTGCAAAGGCTAGTAAAATATAATCTAAGGTAAATCCAAAAAGAGAAATTAATATAATAGGTCTTCGTCCATACTTATCGCTTAAATTCCCTATTAATGGAGCGAATATAAATTGAGTAATCGCATACGCAAAAGTAAGCCAGCCTCCAATTTTTGCAGCTTCACTTATGTCTCCATTAATAAGTTCTTCTATTAATCCTGGTATTACAGGAATAATAATTCCCCAGCCAATAACATCTATTAGCATGGTTATAAAAATGAAACCTAAAGCTGCTTGCTTTTTATTTTTTCTCATGGATAAAAATGAATGGCAAAGAAAAGAAAAATTACTCGTTATTTTCTTCGAGAGAAGAATTATCGTGAGTTTTCACTTCCTCTATAACTTCTTTTTCAGCTTTGTCCCAAGATTTTTTTTCACGAATTCTTTTATACAATTTTATAGAAAACATTAATAGAACACCAAAAAGCACAATACCAACAACGCCCCAAACCCAACTTATTGCATTTTTTACAGTTACTAAAAACACTACAGCAAATAAAATGATTGTAGACACTTCATTAAATAACCTCAATTTAAAGGCAGAGTATTTTATAATATCGTTTTGTAATTTTTTGTAAATATTATGACAAAATCCATGATAAAAATATAATCCAAAGACAAAAGCTAGCTTTACTAGCATCCAAGATTCAGATAAGTAAAATGGTGATTCGTAGAGCATCCAAAAAGCAAAAAAACTAGCTAAAATGGCAGATGGCCAAGTTATTATATACCATAATCTTTTACTCATCAATTTATATTGTGTTTGTAAAATTGACTTTGCTGGTTCTAATTTAGTTTCTGCTTCTGTATGGTAAATAAATAATCGGACTATATAAAACAAACCAGCAAACCAAGTTACTACAAAAATGATGTGTAAAGCTTTTATGTAAAGGAAGTCCATAGTTGTTAGTTTTTGGTTTAAAAGTGTATTTAATTTTGTTAATTGTTAATTGTTTTTCCATTCATCTATCCAAGAAACCATCACATCTACCCAATCATTATTGTCATTTAAACAAGGTATTGCATAAAAGTTTTTTCCTCCTGCTTCTACAAATTCTTCTCCACCTTCCATAGCTATTTCTTCTAAAGTTTCTAAACAATCAGAAACAAAGGCAGGTGTTACTACAGCTAAATTTTCAACCCCATTTTCTGCAAATTTTTCAATAGTTTTATCTGTATAGGGTTGTAACCAAGGATCATTACCTAATCTAGATTGAAAGGTAGTAAAATATTGTTCTGGTTTTAAATCTAAATACTCAACTACTTGTCTTGTAGTTTCATAGCACTGATGTTTATAACAAAATTGATGTGCTTCAGATTTGGTTTTGCAACAAATAAAATTTTGATCTGATGGATTACAGTGACTTTTTGTTACATCAGATTTTCTGATATGTCTTTCAGGTACTCCATGATAAGAGAACATAATTTTATCCCATTCTTTATCAGCCAAATAATCTTTGATACTATTCGCAAGAACTTTTATATATTCTTCTTTATGATAAAATGCTGGAACATCTGTAAACCTCATTTCTGGGAAATGTTTTTGCCTTAACTCTTCTGCTAAAACCAATATAGTTTCTGTGGTTGCCATTGCAAACTGAGGATATAAAGGCACAATTAAAACATCTGTAACACCTTTATCTTTTAATTCTTGTAAACCACTTTTTATTGATGGATTTCCATAACGCATTGCTAATGCTACTGGTATATCTTCTTTGTGTTGTATTTTTTCTTGCAATCTTTCAGATAAAACAATTAAAGGAGAACCTTCATCCCACCAAATTTTCTTGTAAGCTTTTGCAGATTTTTTTGGTCTAAAGTTTAAAATGATTCCTTTTACTAAAATCCAACGTAAAAAATATGGAACGTCAATAACACGTTCGTCCATTAAAAACTCTCCTAAATATTTTTTTACATCTTTTGTTGATGTTGAATCTGGTGACCCTAAATTTACTAGTAAAACTCCTTTCATTTTTAAAAATTCAAGATTTATAAATTAAACTGCTTGTTGGTTTATAATTGATATTTGCTAACTGTTAACTGATTTGTAACTTCATACAAAGTTATGGCTAAACTATGAATTACGTTCATGCTAGAATTACGACCAAACATGGGTATTGCAATGGTTTCATCAACTAAAGAAATATTTGCAATTCCATTTCTTTCACTACCCAAAAGTAAAACGATTTTTTCATGATTTTTAAAATCAAAATCTTGAATATTGATACTTTTATCAGTAATTTCTATGCCAATAATTGTATTGCCTTCTTCTTTTAAGCTTTTGACTAAATCATTAAATTCAGAATACATTTCATGATGAATTTGTGGTATTGTATTTCTTGCTGTTTTAATTACTTTTCTATTCTCTAAACTTGGAGAATTTTCATGAAAATAAATTTTTTGAACTCCAAAACTTTCAGCAATTCTAAAACACATCCCAATATTTTCTGGGGTTCTAATAGCATCACATACAATAGTTATAGGAAACTTTTGTTGGGTGTTTTCAATATCATAATGTGTAAGTTGTTTCAAACCTTAACTTATTTATTTAAACTCATTACATATTTTTTTGGTGTAGTACCAAACTTCTTTTTAAAAGCAGCTATAAAATGACTAGCAGTACTGTACCCAATTTGTATACCAACTTCGTTAACATTAAATTTATTAGATTCTAATAACCTTCTTGCATGCTCCATTTTATAATCAAACAAAAAACTATACACAGTGTCTCCATAAATTTGCTTGAAACCTTCTTTTAACTTTTTTAGATTTAAGCCAATTTCATTTGCTAATTCTTGTAAACTAGGTGGCTCAGCCATTCTTGAGATAATAATTTCTTTGGCTCTTCTAATTTTTAAGACATTGTCTTCATCAACTAAAAAAGGACAATATTCACCTTCTGTAGCTTCATCTTTCTGAAAATGTAAGCTTAACAATTCATAAACCTTACCTTTTACATATAATTCTCTTATAGAACTGTTTATGTTAGAGTTTATAATTTGTTGTAAAACAATAGCTACAGTTGGTTTTATTTCTGCATCATCATAATATTTTCTGTTACTATTTTCGTTACTTAAAAAAGGAATATATCCTGATTCTTTTGAGAATAAAGAGTGAAACTTTTCTATGGATATCAATAATGATATTAATGTTGTTTTAGGTTGTATTTCTAAATGAATTGGCAAGGTTCTTTTTGGGTTGTATAATAAAATACATCTATTGTCTAAAACGTCAAATGAGTAGTTACCATTATTAAATAAAAATTTAGAATTACCTCTAATACAAAAATGCATTTGAATAAAGGTACTATCTATATCTCTTTCAAAAATTTCTACATCTTTACTTTCGTTCTGAAAATGAAGCACATAAAACCCTTTTTCTAATGTAATTTCATCTAAAGTACTTTCTCCGACATTTTTAAACATATTAAAATAACTTTTTTAAGTTGTTTTTATTTAGAATGATTCTATATAAAATCAATCAAAAACCTTGTTAATACAGCAAAAATAAGACTTTTTGCAAATTTTATCTTAAAATAAACCTTAAAAAACATATACCGTTATAAAAAGTACTTTTAGCGATATTTTTTTATTTATTAAGTTTTTACTTTTGACCGTCCTTAAAAACTATGCAAGAAAAAAAGCAATTAGATTTTTACAACATTGGTGTTAGTTACAAAAAGGCTGACGCAAAAACTCGTGGTAAATTTTCTTTATCTAAAGAAAGTCAAGTAGCACTTTTAGAATTAGCAAAAGAGAAATCATTTACTGGTGTTTTTGTTTTATCTACTTGTAATAGAACAGAAATATCTGGTTTTGCAGAAAGACCATGTCAGCTCATAGAGTTGCTATGCGAATTTTCTGAAGGTACAATTCAAGAATTCTCAAAAATTTCTTTTGTCTACAAAAATCAAGAAGCTATAGATCATCTATTTAGAATTGGTACAGGTATAGAAAGTCAAATTTTAGGAGATTATGAAATCGTAGGTCAATTAAGACAATCTTTTAAAATTGCTAAAAAAGTAGGTACTACAAATGCCTATTCAGAACGTTTAGTTAATAGTGTTTTGCAAGCTAGTAAAAAAGTTAAAAACGAAACAAAGATTAGTTCTGGTACAACTTCAGTTTCTTATGCTGCTGTGCAATATTTAATTAATAATTTACCTGACTATAATTCAAAAAACATTTTAGTTTTTGGTTTAGGTAAAATGGGTAAGCACACTTGTAAAAACTTAGCAGAATATACACAAAATAAACAAGTTTCTTTAATCAATAGAACAGAAGAAAAAGCTTCAGAATTTGTAAAAGAACATGCAATTATTCGTAAATCTGTTATAGAAAATTTATCTGAAGAAATAGCAAACTCAGATGTTCTAATTGTTTCTACTGGAGCAGAAAATCCTACAGTAACTTTAAATCACGTAGCTAAAGATAAAAAGTTATTAATACTTGATTTATCAATGCCAGAAAATGTTGATAAAAAAGTAGGAGAACTTGAGAATGTGACTATTATTAATGTAGATGAACTTTCTAAGATAACAGATGAAACTTTAAGTATTCGTCAACAAGAAATACCTTTAGTAGAAGCTATTATTGATACTCATAAACAAGAGTTTAACAATTGGTTAAATATTAGAAGATTTACTCCTACAATTGCTGCTTTAAAAGAGTCTTTAGAAAATATAAAAAATGATGAAATTAATTTTCAAAAAAAGAAAATTAATAATTTTGATGAAGATCAAGCAGAAATTTTAACTTCACGCATTATTCAAAAAATTACAACACAGTTTGTAAAACATTTAAAAGCTGATGATACTGAAGTTTCAGAAAGTATTCAGGTGATTAATAAAGTGTTTCAACACTAAAATAAATTCATGCAAAAAATTATTAGAATAGGAACTCGCGAAAGCCAATTGGCTCTTTGGCAAGCCAATAAAGTACGCAAAGAATTAGCAGAATTAGGCTACGAATCAGAGATTGTTCCTATTAAATCTACAGGAGATATTATTCTAGATAAACCGCTTTATGAGTTAGGTATTACTGGAGTTTTTACAAAGAATTTAGACATTGCTATGTTAAATGGCGATATTGATATTGCTGTACATTCTCTCAAAGATGTACCAACAGTTTTGCCTGAAGGTATAGTGCAAGGTGCTGTTTTAAAGCGTGCCAATTATAATGATATTTTAGTTTTAAAAGACACAGAGGAGTTTTTTGGGCAACCAAATGGAGTTATTGCAACTGGTAGTTTAAGAAGAAAAGCGATGTGGTTAAATCGTTATCCTACCCATAAGGTTGTAGATTTAAGGGGTAATGTAAATACAAGGTTACAAAAACTACAAGATAATGATTGGAATGGAGCTGTTTTTGCAGCTGCTGGCTTAGAAAGAATTGGTAAACGTCCAAAAGGAGCTATCAATTTATCTTGGATGATTCCTGCACCAGCACAAGGCGCAATAATGGTCGCTTGTTTAGAAAACGATCAATATGTAAAAGATGCATGTGAGCAACTAAACCATTATGAAACTCAGGTTTGTGTTGGTATAGAAAGAGAGTTTTTAAATTTATTAGAAGGTGGGTGTACAGCTCCAATAGGTGCTTTAGCTTATGTTGATGAAAAGACAGAGGAAATCAACTTTAAAGGCGTTTTACTTAAAAAAGACGGCTCTAAAAAAATTACAGTTACCAAAACTGCAAAAATGGGACGTCATAGGTATTTAGCAAAAGATTGTGCAGATTATGTGATTAATAGAGGAGGTAAAGAAATGATGTTATCAGATATGGAAGGTGAGTCTAACATCAACCATAAAATATTTTCTACAAAAAAATTATCTGAAGCTCAAAAAGATATTTTACCAAATACTATTGGAGTAGAGGATAGCGATTTTATTAAGATTCGATTTAATAGAATAGCTCCTAAGGTTATGAAAGGTGAAATTGAAAATGTCATCATCACTAGCCAAAATGGAGTAGAAGCTATCTTAAATTCTTTTACTAAAAATGAGATTAAATTCAAAGATATTTATTGTGTTGGTAGAAGAACTAAGAAACTGATTGAAAGTAGAATAGGTAAGGTAACTCACGTTGCTAAAAACGCCAAAAAATTAGCAGAATACCTATCAGAAAATCTTAAAAACAAAGAAGTAACCTATTTTTGTTCAGACCTGCGTTTAGATATTTTACCTGCGTATTTACAAATGAAAGATATTGTTGTAAGAGAGATTGAAGCCTACAAAACCATGTTAAGTCCAGGAAAAATAGATGATGATGTATCTGGAGTATTATTTTACAGTCCTTCTGGAATTGATAGTTATTTAAAAGAAAATAATACAGATAAAACTGCTTTTTGTATAGGAGAAACTACAGCTAAAACTGCAAGAAATCATTTTGAAGATGTACAAGTTGCAAACTTACCAAGTGTTGAAAGCTTATTAGAACTTGTAAAAACACATTATAATTCTTAAAAAATGTTTAGAACAAGAAGATTAAGAAAATCAGATGGAATTAGAAGATTGGTTAGAGAAACCAAATTGTCTGTAGATGATTTTATTTATCCTCTTTTTATTGAAGAAGGAGAAAATATTAAAACAGAAATTGTTTCTATGCCTGGAATTCATCGTTTTTCTTTAGATAGAATTTCTGAAGAGTTAGATGAGGTTGTAGCTCTAAATATTCCTGCTGTATTGTTATTTGGTATTCCTTCAACTAAAGATGATGAAGGTACAGAAACTTGGAATGATAATGGCATCATGCAACAAGCAATTCGATTTATTAAAAAGAATTACCCAAGTTTATATGTGATAACTGATGTTTGTTTTTGTGAATATACTTCACATGGGCATTGTGGAATTATCCATGGCAATGACGTAGATAATGATGCAACTTTAGTAAATATTGCAAAACAAGTCATCTCACATGCAAAAGCAGGTGTAGATATGGTTGCTCCATCAGGAATGATGGATGGCACTATAGATATGATTCGTCAATCTTTAGATAATACAGGTTTTCCGAATTTACCAATAATGGCATATTCAGTAAAATATGCCTCTGCTTTTTATGGTCCTTTTAGAGATGCAGCAGATTCTGCACCTACTTTTGGTGACAGAAGAACCTATCAAATGGATCCATCTAATAGAGATGAAGGAATGCGTGAAGCTAATTTTGATGATCAAGAAGGAGCAGATATTTTAATGGTAAAACCAGCCTTATCTTATTTAGATATTATTAGAGATTTAAAAAATAATTTTGATAGACCTATAGCATGTTATAATGTAAGTGGAGAATATGCAATGGTTAAAGCAGCTTCAGAAAAAGGTTGGATTGATGGTGAAAAAGTAATGATGGAAAGTTTACTGTCAATGAAAAGAGCAGGAGCAGACATCATCATCACCTATTTTGCAAAAGAAGCTGCAAGAGTACTAAAGACTAAAAACTAAAGAATAACAACTAGCGAAGAATGAGCTTTAAAAAATCAGAAAAACTATATCAAAAAGGATTAACACATTTAGTTGGTGCTGTAAATTCACCTGTTAGAGCATTTGCTTCTGTTGGTGGAAATCCGTTGTTTATTAAAAAAGCAAAAGGTAGTAAGATTATAGATGTAGATGGTAATGAATACGTAGATTTAGTCTTGTCTTATGGACCAATGATTTTAGGTCACAGACATAAATCCGTAGAAAAAGCAGCAAAAAAAGCATTAAAAAATGGCTATTCTTTTGGGGCTTCTACAGAAAATGAAATTACACTTGCAAAAATAGTGTGTGATGCTTTTCCAGGAATGGATAAAGTTCGTTTTGTAAACTCAGGAACAGAAGCTGTTTTAAGTGGAATACGTTTGGCAAGAGCCTTTACAGGAAAAGATAAAATTATTAAGTTTTCAGGTTGTTATCATGGTCATCAAGATGCATTATTGGTGGCAGCTGGTTCTGGTTTAGCTACTTTAAGTTTGCCTGGTTCTAAAGGAGTTCCTGAAGGTGCTGTAAAAAATACGTTAATAGCAGAGTATAATAACTTAGATAGTGTACAAGCGCATTTTGATAAATACGATGACATTGCAGGAGTAATTATTGAACCAGTAGGTGGAAATATGGGAGTTGTAATTCCTCAAAATAATTTCTTAAAAGATTTAAAAGAATTATGTAAAAAAAACGGAGCTGTTTTAATTGCTGATGAAGTAATGACAGGTTTTCGTTCTAAATTTGGTGGAGCACAAGAAGTACTTGGAGTAGAAGCAGATATTACATGTTTAGGTAAAGTGATTGGTGGAGGTTTTCCTGTTGGAGCTTATGGAGCTAGAAATGATATAATGGAAAACGTAGCTCCTCTTGGAGGTATGTATCAAGCAGGTACTTTATCTGGAAATCCTATAGCAATGGCTGGAGGAATATCAACATTAACGGAGTTAAAAAGACAAAATCCTTATGAGTTTTTTGATGAAATGGGATCTAAAATTGAAACGATTCTTTTAGATGCAGCAAAAAAATACAATGTTGATTTGTCTGTAAATAGATTTGGTTCTATGATGAATCCATTTTTCACGAAAGTTAAGGTTACAAATTTTGAACAAGCACAAACTTCTGATACAGAAAAATTTGCAGTTTTCTTTTGGGAGATGATTAAAAACGGAGTGTTTTTACCTCCATCACAATTTGAAGCTTGGTTTTTATCATCAGCATTAAGTAAAAAGGATATAAAAATATTTGAAAAGGCAACAAATAAAGCAATGCAAAAAGTTGCTTCTAGCTTTTAGCTATTTGCTTTTAGAATAATATTATGAGGAATTTTAGAAAGTTAAAAATTTGGGAACAAGGTATAGAAATTGTTAAGGCAATTTACTTACTTTCTGAAAATTTGCCTTCTGAAGAAAAATTTGGATTAAGAAGTCAAATTACTAGAGCTGCTGTTTCAATTCCTTCAAATATAGCTGAAGGTTGCAGTAGAAATAGTGAGATTGAATTTAAGCGATTTTTAGAAATTGCGATGGGTTCACTTTTTGAAGTAGAAACACATTTAATTATTATCAATCAATTAAATTTAATAAAATCAGAAGATTTAAAGTCAATTTTTGAATTGATTGCACTAGAAGGTAAGATGATTAATGGTTTTATAAATACAATAAAAAATAGCTAAAAGCCAAAGCCAAAAGCTAAAAGCCAATAGCCAAAAGCTATATTATGATTAAAAACGATTTATTTTTAAGAGCGTTAAAAGGAGAAACAGTAGATAGACCTCCTGTTTGGATGATGAGACAAGCAGGTCGTTACTTGCCTGAATTTATGGAGATTAAAGAAAAATATGATTTCTTTACACGTTGTCAAACTCCTGAGTTAGCATCAGAAATTACAGTGCAGCCAATTCGTAGATATGGAATGGATGCAGCTATATTATTTTCAGATATTTTGGTTATTCCACAAGCCATGAATATTGAAGTGGAAATGAAACCAAATTTTGGTCCTTATTTGCCAAATCCTATTCGTAATCAAAAAGATTTAGATTCAGTTATCATTCCAGATATACAAGATTCTTTGGGTTATGTGATGGATGCTATTAAAGCAACCAAAGAAAAGCTAAATGATGAAATTCCTTTAATTGGATTTGCTGGATCACCTTGGACAATTTTATGTTATTGTGTGCAAGGTCAAGGTTCTAAGAATTTTGATAAAGCAAAACAACTTTGTTTTACAAATCCTATAGTAGCACATTCATTATTGCAAAAAATTACTGACACAACTATTGCTTATTTAAAAGAAAAAGTTAAAGCAGGAGTTAATGCAGTTCAAGTTTTTGATTCTTGGGGAGGCATGCTTTCTCCAACAGATTATCAAGAATTTTCGTGGCAATACATTCAACAAATTATTAATGCTTTAAAAGATGAAACTCCAGTAATTGCTTTTGGTAAAGGGTGTTGGTTTGCGCTTAATGAAATGTCTAAATCAGGAGCTTCTGCTTTGGGTGTAGATTGGACTTGTTCTGCAAGAAATGCTCGTTATTTATCAGGAGGAAAAATTACATTACAAGGTAATTTTGATCCATCAAGATTATTTTCATCACCAAAAGAAATTAAAAAAATGGTGACACAAATGATAAATGAGTTTGGTAAAGATAGATACATTGTTAATCTGGGTCATGGAATTTTACCAAATATTCCTGTTGAAAATGCCAAAGCATTTGTAGATGCTGTAAAAGAATATAAAGTCTAAATTTATGTCTTTTAAGGATTTGATAAAAACCATAAAAATGGGTCAAGTAAAACAATTGATCATTTGGTTTTTTAAACATCCTTTCTTTTTAGTAGCTACTGTTTATGCTACTTTAATAACGATAAGAATTGCTCAGAGAGAGTTTCCAGGTATACATGGTAAACATAATAAAGCAAATGCATTTAGACATGCTTTCTGGAATGTACTCATAGCAAAAAAGTGTAGAAGATTTAGTAATCATTTACCAAAAGTGATGAATTGGACTACAACTTTTACAAATTGGCATGAAGATTTTGTGAAAAACAAAGATCTGCCACGTTTTATGGATTTACATAATAATGCAATTGGTAGAAAGTTATTTGTAGCTTGGAAAGATCAAAATACTGAAAGTCTGATAAAACTGTTAAAAGTAGAATTATCTAATGCAAAGAAAATATCAAAGATTAACAATCTTAATCAAATTGAGAATTTGGTATTTTTGGAAGACTAATTCAAAAATAGTATGATTAAAAATATCATTTTAGGAATAAAAGAATATAGTGGAGTTTTTGGTTTAATTTCTAAACTTAAACTTTGGAAATACTTTTTTATTCCTATGATAATAAGTCTTGTAACCGCAATTTTAATTGGTGTAGAAGCTTATGCTTTATCAGATAATGTTGGCAGTTTTATTTCAAAAGCATGGATTTGGGATTGGGGTAAAGAAACTTTTACAAGTATTAGTAACTTTATTGGAGGTGTCATTGTTTTAATTATTGGTTTAATTCTATATAAGCATATTGTAATGGGTTTATCTGCACCTTTTATGAGTCCTGTTTCAGAAAAAATCGAAAAACATTTTTATGGAGATGTTTCTTATAAGCACAGAAATACAACTAATACAGAGCAATTAATAAGAGGTTTAAGATTAAATATTAGAAACTTAATTAAAGAGTTACTTATTTCTTTACCTATTTTATTATTAAAATTTATACCAATTGTAAATATATTTTCTACTCTTTTATTGTTTTTAGTTCAAGCTTATTATGCAGGTTTTGGAAATATAGATTATACTTTAGAGCGCCATTTAAAGTATAAAGAAAGTATAGAATTTGTCTCTAAAAATAAAGGATTTGCAATAGGTAATGGAATTGTTTTTATGTTGTTTTTGTTAATACCAATTGTGGGTATCATCATTGTTTTACCACTTTCTGTTACAGCTGCATCTACTAAGACATTAAAATTAATTCATGGAAAAACAGAACTAGTTTATGAAAAATAAATTTTATTCATATATAGAAAGTCTTCAAGATACCATAACCTCAACATTAGAAAAAGTAGATGGTAAAGCAACTTTTCAAGAAGATATTTGGAAAAGAGAAGAAGGTGGTGGAGGTAGAACTAGAGTCATAGAAAATGGAGAAGTTTTTGAAAAAGGAGGTGTAAATATATCAAAGGTTTTTGGAGAATTACCTGAACCATTAAGAAAACAATTTGGGGTAAAAGAAGGCGATTTTTTTGCTTGTGGTTTAAGTTTAGTTTTGCATCCTAAAAATCCTTTTGTACCCACAGTTCATGCAAATTGGCGTTATTTTGAAATGTATGATGAAGCAGGAAATATTGTTACACAGTGGTTTGGTGGTGGTCAAGATTTAACACCTTATTATTTGTTTGATGAAGATGCAATTCATTTTCATACAGTTTGTAAAAATGCTTGTGATAAACATCATCCAGAATTTTATCCAATATTTAAAGAAACTTGCGATAACTATTTTTGGAATACACATAGAAATGAAGCTCGTGGAATTGGTGGTTTGTTTTTTGATTATTTAAAAGAAACTGAAGAGTTTTCTATAGAAGATAGATATAATTTTGTTACAGAAGTTGGTAATAGTTTTTTAGAAAGTTATGTGCCTATTGTTGAAAAAAGAAAAGACAATTCTTTTAACAAAAAACATAAAGATTGGCAAGAAGTAAGAAGAGGTAGGTATGTAGAATTTAATTTAGTACATGATAGAGGCACCTTATTTGGTTTAAAAACTAATGGAAGAATAGAAAGTATCTTAATGAGTTTACCACCAATTGTACAATGGAAATACAATCATCATCCAGAAGAAAATTCTGAAGAAGCAAAACTTATACAAGTGCTTAAAAAACCTAAAGTTTGGATATAAAAAAAGGCTACAAAAATGTAGCCTTTTTCTTTTATGATGAAATAGATTAAAAACTAATAACAGCTTCTAAAACATAACCACTTACATCTGCACCAGATAAAACTGCAGGTGTCCAAGCATTTGGAGACCAAGCACCCATGTCAGAATTGTAAGATTGATTCATCATTTCAAATTTCATTAATATATTCTTAGTCATAAACCAACCTGCACCAAAATTAGTTCTATTTATTTTTTGTGTATTTGGCTGATTTGCTCCAGAAGCATAATCTCTATTTCCTTTTACAGAATTGAATCTACCTCCTAAATAAAATTGATTGTTTGTACCAAATCTATAGATAACTTCTGTGCCAAATTGTGTAAACTTTCCGTCATTATTTCCTTCAGCTTTACTTCCTTTACTCACCTCATATATTCCAAATAACTCAAAATTATTGTACTTAATAAATGGGTTAAATTGATATGAGAAATTTTTATTAAATCCAGGGTTAAAACGTCCAGCAAAGTCTCCACCTTCAACTAAATTACCATTATTGTTGTAGTTAAATAATTTATAATATCTACTTCCAGCTCTGTCTCCATTATATAAATGGTTACCATTACCAAAACCTGGTTCATTAATAAAAGATCCTGTAAATCTAACTCTTAAAGATTCACTTATTTGTTTGTCAATACCAAGTTTACCATAAAAAGTAGCTTTTAAATCTTTCTCTCCAACAATGGTAGATTGTCCCCAAGGAGTAACAACTTTATCTACTGTAGGGTTTAGTAAACCATTAGAAATACCTGCAACTATAATAAAATCTTTAGGTTGAAAAACAAATTCTATAAATGGTTCTACAGTAAAAGAGTCCATTAAATAATTACCTACAAATGGGTTGTAAATAGCCATTGCATTATCCGATCTTCTAAAATGAGCATCACCATAATTTAATTGGTCTACACCAACTCTAATTGTAGCAATATCCATCATCCCTTTCCAAAAATCTTCTTTAATAAAGTTTAGTTTATCTATTTGAATATAACCACCTTTTACCCAAGTTTCATTATGGTGTTTAGAAGACAAGTAGGTTCTTAAATGCATTCTTACACCATCTGCTAACTGAACATCAAAATTTAAGTTTGCTGTTGGTAAGTTTACATTGCTACCTATAGCAGTAAGGTTGTTCATGTCATTTGAGTGATCTAAACCTTGAAATTGTATCGCAAAATCACCGCCAACTTTTATTTTTAATTTTTTAAATTCTACATCATTAGATTTTTTTGTTTCAAATACATTTAATCCATCAAAACCAGCTTGTCTAAAATACTGTATGTCTTGAGAATTAGCACTATAACCTAATAATACTAATAGTGCAATAAATAAAGTTTTTTTAATTGATTTCATAATTTTACATTTTTTAGTTTGATTTTTATATTATTTAAGGGGTTTTAAAATTTTAGACTAAAATCTATAGTAATCTCATCACCAGTTTTAATAGTTCCCAGCAATGCTTTTGGTGGGGTTATACCATAAGTTGTCATTTTAAGTTTATGCTTACCAGTTAAGTAAACATCATTTCCTTTTTTATTAACTTTTGTAATAACAGTAACATTTTTTGTAACACCAGCAATTGTTAAATCTCCATTAAGTTCTAGGTTTAAAAAGTTTTCGTCTTGTGTAATAACTTTTGCATTTTTAAACACAAAATTTATTGTTGGATATTCTTCTGCTTTTAAGGCTTTATAGGTAAGTCTATCCATTGTCTTTTTTCCACTTTTTATGCTATATACGTCTACAACAACATTTAAAGTTTCGATTTTTGTTTTTGTATTGTCAGTAAATGTTAAAGCTGCATCTGTTTTTTCTACATCACTTTCCCAATCATGTAAAGTAGATGTTCCAATAATCTTAACTATACTAGGTAGTTTTATATCTAAAGTTTCTAGATCTCTTTGTTTTTCTTGTGAATAAGTATTGCAGAAAATACCTAAGAAAAAAAGTAAAAGAATTAATTTTAAAGTTTTCATTTTCTTGTTGTAGTTTATTTTGAAGTAAAATTAATAAGCATTGTAAGCTTAGCTTATGACATTTGTCATAATTCTGTTTTATGAAAAAGTTGAGAGAATTATATCATTTTAAAATAATGATATTGAGTAATTTATATTTTTATCAGTATTAGAAATAATCAATT
>Ga0209771_1000904_pt1 | contig 19384 bp, 15 predicted proteins | sample SaaInl59LU_5_DNA_FD_184639 | JGI IMG/M metagenome (GOLD analysis project Ga0209771, IMG submission 184639) | Marine microbial communities from expanding oxygen minimum zones in the Saanich Inlet - ESP_59LU_5_DNA (SPAdes) (version 2) | ecosystem: Environmental > Aquatic > Marine > Intertidal zone... | reverse complement strand
ACTTATGACAAGTTACAGCGTAAGAAAACTTAACCTGAAGTGCATTAAAATAAGGGTTCTTCAGGACTTTTTCCATTCGCTCGCGCTTGCCAGGATATTCATCCAAATATTCTTTTTCTATTTCAAAGTATAAATTCTTGAGCTGTGCACGAGGCAAGTTGGTGGTTTCCACCATGATGGCATCAAGCATTAGTTTCACTTCAAAAGACTCTTCATCCGGGTAATCCACCAAACGAATTTCCACGGAGGCAAATTTAAACCCGTATAATTCCTCGACTTTACTAATTCTTATCAACTCGATAATATCTCCATTTGCAATAAAACCTGCTTTTGATTTATCGGAAAGCCAATGGTAATTATTCTTTACTACCATCATTAAATCACCCGCGTCAATTTCTTCTTCCTTGTACAAAATTCGCGCACGTATGTGCTGATTGAATAAATTTGCACGTTTGTTTGATCTGCACAAAACGATGCAATTCTCGACTCCAAAACTGGCATAAGAACTTTCCAATTCATCTTGCAAATCGTTTCCTACAACTTGGAGCACATCATCAAACTCACGGTTAGAAATAACCGGCAACAATTCCTTTTCATGAATCTTATTTCGGATTTGAGTAGCATGAACCAAAATTCCCGACTCTTGCTTTTGCCTTACCACTTGAGTCAGTCTGTATTGAAATACATGGGCATAAAAAGTTGTTTCCAAAAACTTTGGGTCTAAAGCCCTGCTCAATTCTTCCCCAACGGGAGGTAGCTGAGCTGTGTCTCCCACAAACAATACGGCACATTTTTTTCCCTCGTAGACGTATTCCATCAAATCATCCAACAATGATTTCTTATCCATGTAAGAATTATCTCCAATCATAGAGGCTTCATCTACAATGAATAAGGTATTGGAAAGCGTGTTTTTTTTTAATACAAACGTACTTCTTCCCCCTGCATATTTGTAGGTATAAATCATTTTGTGAATGGTGAACGCACGCCTACCGGAATAAGACGAAATCACCTTAGCTGCTCTTCCTGTTGGAGCCAGCAAAACCGTTTTGAAATTGAGTTTGCCAATGACTTTGGTCAAGGCCGAAACGAGCGTTGTTTTTCCAGTTCCAGCGTAGCCATTGAGCACAAATAACTTTTTGGCACTTCCGGAGGTAAGAAAATCATGAAGCTGCACAATCAAGCTTGATTGATCCTGGGTAAAAGGGAATTCAAATTGACTTGCTAATAATTCTTCAAACTTTTCTTGTTGCATATACTAAAAATGAGTTATAAACGGACAAATACTCATTTTGCTCACCGCTTACAGAGATAACTTACCCCAAAATAAGTTAAATATTAAATAATATGTAAATAACGGAGAATAACTCTAATTTTAATTTGTTCAATGAAAAAAATTTTTAATTTTGTTTCAGTAAGAAACCCGCAATAAATAAAACTACATGGATATTTTTGATGAATTTTGGTTGTTTGTAAGAAAGTACCTTTTCTCTATTCTTTTGATCCTGGCAGGAATTTCATGCCTTATAGTTGGAGCTAGCTCAAATGGAGGAACAGATTTGGCACAAAGCGCCTATTTCATCTATGGTTCTATTGGTTTGTTTGTTCTTGGGTTTGTTTCGTTGTTTTTCATTTTACAACAAAAAATCTCAAGAGGAATAACAGCAGGCCTTTCTATTTTATTCATTGCTGGGTCATTTTTCTACTTATTTTTAAATTTCAAAACAGTAGAAGACAGAATCATTTACTTGGCAGAGGTTGAAGAATCACAAGACCTTGCCAAACAAGGACTAAAAGACATCCAAAAATTGCAAGAAGCTTACGATAGAAAGTACAGAAAATTTGCTGGCAGTTTCAGTGAATTGATTCAATTTGCAAAAAATGACTCGATCAAAGTATTGGTGAAAGCAGAAGGAGATTTGCCCTCTAGAAAAATGACTGTAGAAGAAGGAAAATCATTGGGCTACCAATACCCGAAAGAAGTTTGGACCGAGGTAGATGCATTGAAACTAGGATTAATTGTAAGAGATTATGCAAAAATTCCAGTTTCAAAAGATTTGTTTAGCGCTGAAGAACAAGAGAAGCAAAATAGAATTTACCCATTCGACATTGATAAATTAACAGTTCAAAGAACGATTGAAAACGATACTTCTAAAAAAATATTCAGATTAGACACCAAACTTGTGGATTCTACCCTACACGTAGAAATCTTGTCCATACCTCCTTACGGACCTCAGTTTGACTATGATGTAACAGAGGTTTTCAAACTAGGCGGATTAGACGATAAAAGCATGAAATCTAACTGGAAATAATTCCGGATTCATCACTCAATAAATCATTGCCAACATGGTAGTATTTTACAACATGTCAGAAAATGAGGTGAAATCCTACCCAGATTTCCATTTATCCATAGAGATCTACCTAAACAGAGTTTCATTGTTGCTTGTCAACAAACAAAACTCAAAGCCCGAAGCGATAGAACATCTTGCTAGAGACAACCAAGATTTTGGTGAATTGATTGAGCAAAGTAGCATCGTATCGCTTGCCTCGCCCAGTACCATTAGTGCTACACTAATCAACTCAGTGTTTTCTCTTGTTCCCAAGGCACTTTTTCAAGAGGAAAATACGGAACTTTACTTAGCTCAAGTAGCTGATATCTCCCAGAACCACCTCGTAAAATCAGACACATTTATTACCCAAAACATTATTACTTGTTTTGTAATAGATTCTGACATACATGCCCAACTTATTTCCAAATTTCCAACCGTTCAGTTGAAACATATCTCGAGTGTTCTTTGCGACAGCATTTCGGATGGAGTTGCCATCAACTTCAGTTCGCCCAACAGCTACGAAATAGCCGTCAAGCAAGAAAAAAAACTAACCTATTTCAACCGATTCGAATTCGAAAACAAAGACGAATCCTTGTATTATTTGGGGCTTGCAATGGAAAAACATGGCCTCGATATGGCCCAAACTAAATTTCAGCTTTCGGGAGAGATTTTTAAAGATGGTGAGACATTGTCTTTTTGGAATCAATTTATTCCCCAAGAAAATATTACCTTTAATGCCATAGCGGCTAGTCAACTCAATGCGATAGCCAGACATCAATTTTTCACGCTACACAAACAACATTCATGCGTATTATAGGAGGTAAATTCAAATCAAAAAGATTTAAAGCACCAAAAAACATTACGGCCCGACCCACAACCGACTTCGCAAAGGAGGCCTTATTCAATATACTAAACAACCAATTAGACATTGAGGACTTAATCGTATTGGACTTGTTTGCTGGCATAGGAAGCATCTCATTGGAATTTGCCTCGAGAGGTTGCGAAGATATTACAGTGGTAGAAAAAGACAGAAACCACATGAAATTCATCAATAAAATGGTAGAAGAATTGAACTTGTTTGATTCAGTTCATACCGTTCAGCTCGATGTGTTTAAATACCTTAAAACTTGCAGTCGTCAATTCAACATGATTTTTGCAGATCCGCCCTATTCCATGGAGGCTGGTCTTGATATCCCTCAACTTGTTTTTGACAAAAATTTATTGGTTCCAGGTGGCATGTTGGTTTATGAGCATCAAAAAAACGTTATACCCAAAGATCATCCAAATTTTGTAGAAACTAGAAAATACGGAAACATCAGTTTTTCTTTTTACGAAATGCCCGTTTAAAGCCTACTCAACTTTTAAAAGTTTAATTGAACCAAGTAGGTCACTATCTCAATAAAAAAGGACAACCCTATCGCTATAATTATTCTCTTTAAACCAACCGAAAGAGTGCTTTTTGCCGAGTTTAGAGTCAACATAACACAGATGAGCAAAAAAGCGATGGCATTTTTGTAAAAAGAAAACTCCTTATCAAACGCGAAATCTTGGTTTGTGAATCGAGCAATAAAGAAACCAACAAGAACAATTGCTAAGCACCATAAAAACAACCTGAGCGTGCGGTATCTCCCTTTATTTAAATCCCACATCAGAAAAAGAGAAAAGAGGATAAGCGTAATATTCTTGAGCATATTAAACCCTCCCCTATCGAGTAAGATAAAACCTTGTGTATCGGCTATTAAATAAAACAAACTAAAGGCCAAAGAGATTAAAAGAAACGAGTATTTAGATATCTTTTTATTAAAAAACAATCCGATGGAAATAAGCCCTAATCCAAAATCGCTGAAGGCTGGCGAAAAAGCAAAACTCCCCGCTGTAAGGAAGTAGCTAGCACCATAAACCAAAATGATGAGAATGTAACTGATAAATACTTTGTTGTCGCTTTTCATTTACTGATATTTTAATTTCATTTCTTGCCGATTTTGCATTACCTCCAAAATTGAAATCGAAGTTCGTTTTAAATGAACCCAGAGTCAATAAAAAGTTAGAATTAATGTATTTTAGTACAAGAATCGACAAATATACTAAACTATGACAACCTTGCGCTATCCTCACTTACTCGAACCTCTAGATTTGGGATTCACTACCTTAAAAAACCGAGTAATAATGGGATCGATGCACACGGGTTTGGAAGAGGAAAAAAATGGCTACGAGCGAATGACGGCATACTTTGCTGAGCGTGCACAAGGCCAAGTAGGATTAATGGTTACTGGTGGAATTGCGCCAAACAGACAAGGCTGGACGGCTCCATTTACGAGTAAAATGACGAGTAAACGAGAAGCTCGAAAGCACAAAAAAATCACCCAGGCGGTTCACGAAAATGACGGAAAAATATGCATGCAAATTCTTCATGCGGGAAGATATGGATATCATCCTCTGGCAGTTGCTCCTAGCCCAATAAAATCTCCTATTAGCCCATTCAAGCCATGGAAACTTTCAAAAATGGGAATAAACAGGACCATTCGCCATTTTGTAAGAGCAGCTAAACTAGCCAAATTCGCCAATTATGACGGAGTGGAAATCATGGGGAGCGAAGGATATTTGATTAACGAATTTGTTTCGGCAAAAACCAATAAACGAACGGATAAATGGGGGGGAAGTTTCGAAAACCGAATTCAATTTCCCTTGGAAATTATTCGTCAGACAAGAAGAGCAGTGGGCGAAAACTTTATCGTAATCTTTAGGCTTTCGATGCTCGATTTGGTGGAAGAAGGCAATACTTGGGAAGAAACGGTTTTGTTTGCTAAAGAAATTGAAAAAGCAGGTGCAACCCTAATTAATACCGGAATAGGGTGGCACGAAGCTCGCGTACCAACAATTGCGACTATAGTTCCCAGAGGTGGATTTTCTTGGGTTACAGAAAAAATGATGAAAGAAATACAAATCCCGCTTATTACCACAAACAGAATTAATACTCCGGAAAAAGCGGAAGAAATTTTGGCAAATGGCCACGCAGATATGGTTTCTATGGCTCGCCCATTTTTGGCAGATCCAGCTATTATTAAAAAAGCTATTGAAGGACGCGAAGACGAAATAAATACATGCATCGGCTGTAATCAAGCTTGCTTGGATCATGTGTTTAAGCAAAAAACGGCTAGCTGTCTGGTGAATCCTCGAGCTTGCCACGAAACGATATTGAACTACACTCCTACTTCTTATCCTAAGAAAATTGCTGTGGTGGGTGCGGGTCCTGCAGGACTTTCTGCCGCTACCGTTGCCGCACAAAGAGGACATCGAGTAACATTATTTGAAGCCCAAAACGAGATTGGTGGACAATTCAATATTGCTAAACTCATTCCTGGAAAGGAAGAGTTTTATGAAACCTTACGCTATTTCAAAACGTTAATTGACCTCCACAAGGTAGACCTAAAACTAGAACACAAAGCTTCAGCTCAAGAATTGTTAGGCTTTGACGAAGTCATTATTGCTACCGGAATACATCCTCGCCAAATTCACATCGAAGGCATGGAAACTAATACAATATTGGACTACGAAGATGTATTGAAACACGGGAAACCAGTAGGCAATAAAGTAGTAATTATTGGCGCTGGTGGTATCGGGTTTGATGTGGCTGCATATCTCTCTCACGAAGGAAAATCTCCTTCTTTGGATACCGAACTATTCTTGAAAGAATGGGGAATTGATGGAACCAACACTACGAGAGGCGGACTGATAAAACCTACTCCTCATCCTTCTCCTCGACAAATAACTATGCTTCAGCGAAGTGAAACCAAAGTAGGAAAAGATTTGGGGAAGACCACGGGCTGGATTCATAGAGCTTCTCTTAAAATGAAAAAAGTTACGATGCTAAAAGGAGTTTCCTACAACAAGATTGACCAAAAAGGGATTCATATCACCATTATGGAAAAAACTCAGTACATAGAAGCCGACACCGTTATTATTTGCGCAGGGCAAGTAAGTGTGAACCAACTGAATGAAGAACTCATAGAGTTGGGCAAAACTCCTCACCTCATTGGCGGTGGTAAATTGGCCAAAAAAATTGATGCACAAAGAGCCATAAGAGAAGGAAGTGAATTGGGAGCAGCTATTTAATAAGGCAACGGGATCCTGCAAATAGGTTAAGAAACGGTTTCCTTTGTATTTTAAGCAACAAAACCTACCTTTTAAAATAAAATCTATGATGCACAAAGATTTGAAAAAAAATAAAATTTAACTTTCTCGTAACAACAAGTTGCAGGCAATTAACATAGTTATCAAAAGCGGTTCGGTTTGAACATATCCAAGTTCTTTCATTACTTGGATGAGAAAATAAAGAGGATAAAAAAGTTCTGTTTTAAGAGTTTGTAGCAGGTGTTTTGCAACAATTTACAAATTCGTTCGCCCTTTGGGTGAACCTAAAAACAAAAATTTTAAAAACGAAAATTTTAAAATTCTCAATATTAACAGCAATTCTTGGAATTACACTTTGGTCTTGTAAAAAAGATGAACCATCTAACCAAGTTATAAATTTTACAGAATCACAAAAAATGATAACGATGAGTCCAGAGCAATTCGGACAACTCCACAATCAATATCTCGCAGAGGCTATTAATCATTTTAATACAGGAAAATTTCATAAAGAGGCATTTATGGCTTTAGATTTCCCTCAACTAACAAAAGCACAACAATCAACTATCTATGACCAACATACTAACTTATCTATGGAACAAATGAAAAATTACACATTTCAAAATTTCAATAGCGAAAGTTCAAAAAATTATTATGCTAGAGTTGAATTGGCGGTCGATAATCATGATGACTACAATCTATTAGTTAGTGAATTAAACGAAATAAAAAATGAAATAGCATTAAATAGTCAAAATAATGATAAAAATCTTTTATTTATTTACATTGAAACTATAAAATCATCTGCGTATTTTTGGACACCCACAGAATTAGGAGGTTCTGGACAAGGAGTATTATATGCAGCAAGACCTTATTGTTCTCATTGCTCAGGAGGTGGAAACAAACCTGATACAGATTCATGGATTAAAGCAGACGGTAGAGGAGCAGGTTATGGAATGAGCTTTTGGGCTGTGAGTGGTCTTTTTTTAGGGGGACCTGTTGGAGGAGTTGCTGGATTTCTCTATGGGGCGGTATCAGGAGCAATTTCAAATTCATTTTTACCGTAATTCTATGGGTGCTTTTAAAATTAACAAAGTTGAAATAAGTATAATTTTTCTATTTATTGCATTTTGTACATTTGTTATATTTATTGGGGAAATGTACTTTTATCACTTTAGTCAGTCCCAAGCAATTTTAAAACAAGAAATTAATCATCTTTTATTTTGGTCTTTTATAAAAGCCTTAATAATTAATGTTGGTTTTATCTTTTTGTATTATTCTAGAAAAATAAAAGCCCGTAGCAAGGTATAAAAATTCATAGGGCGTTTGAAGTTAATTCAAACGCCCTTTTTTATTTATAAGTCCACTTAATATAAAATTTGGCATTTAAGCGAAAAATAAACACAATATTTTTTTATATAGCTAAGAAATAAACCGAAACGAAAGTGCTTTTTAAATGCCCTACGCCTATTATACTAACCGTTACATAAATGCCTAAAACAAACCTCCCTGAGAAAACCCTTTATCCAAACCTAAGTGTTTAAATGCCTTTTCGGTAGCTTGTCTTCCTCGTGAGGTACGCATGAGGTAACCTTCTTTTATTAAAAATGGCTCATACACTTCCTCAATCGTTCCGTCTTGCTCACCTACTGCTGTAGCAATGGTTTTCAAGCCAACTGGTCCTCCTTTAAACTTTTCAATAATGGCAGACAAAATTTTGTTGTCCATTTCATCCAATCCGTTAGCATCTACATTTAACGCCTCTAGTCCAATTTTGGTAATGGCTTTGTCAATTTTTCCATCTCCCTTTACCTGAGCAAAATCTCTTACCCTTCGTAGCAATGCATTAGCAATCCTAGGAGTACCTCTACTTCTACTGGCTATTTCGTAGGCTGCATCATACTCAATGGGCACGTCTAAAATTCCAGCCGAACGCTCCACAATGTCAGTCAATATGTTAGAATCGTAGTATTCCAACCTAGAGTTTATTCCAAATCTAGCACGAAGTGGAGCTGTCAATAAACCAGATCGGGTGGTAGCACCAATTAAGGTAAATTTGCTCAATTCTATCTGCACAGAACGCGCATTGGGCCCGGAATCTATCATAATATCAATTCTAAAATCCTCCATGGCAGAATACAAATACTCTTCAATCACAGGGCTCAATCTATGAATCTCATCAATGAACAACACATCTCCATCTTCGAGGTTGGTTAGTAAACCGGCCAAATCTCCAGGCTTATCCAATACCGGACCTGAGGTTACTTTAAATCCAACACCTAGCTCATTGGCTACGATATTTGAAAGCGTAGTTTTTCCCAATCCAGGAGGCCCATGCAACAACACATGATCCAAGGCCTCTCCTCGTTGCTTTGCTGCCAAAACAAAAATCTGAAGATTGTCCGTTACTTTTTGTTGACCTGTAAAGTCATCAAAAGATTTGGGACGTAATACTTTTTCAAATTCCGATTCGGGACTTATAAATTCTGCTTCTTCACGAAAATCAAACGATTCTTCTTCCATAGTGTGTATTGATTAGTCAAATATAAAAAAATCTGAATGATCCTGTCGGTAAAATGAGCGAGGAAATTGACTTCAAAATTTCGACAAAGGGATTATTTGTAGTATTCCCTCAGAGCTCTCAACTGTTTTTGATTGATGACTTCCAGCAGTTGTTCATCACTTGCTTTTTTTACATTCAGCAAGGATTTAAATTGTTTCAATAGAATTTCAGCAGACTTCTCTCCTATTCCCGAAATCTCAGTGAGTTCGGTACCAAAAGCATTCTTACTCCTCTTATTTCGATGATGGGTAATCCCAAATCTGTGGGCTTCGTTCCTCAATTGCTGAATGGTTTTCAACGATTCCGATTTTTTATCGATGTACAACGGAACCGAATCTCCTGGAAAAAATATTTCTTCCAACCTTTTGGCAATTCCCACGATGGCAATTTTTCCCATCAATCCCAAATCATTCAGAGCCTTTACTCCCGAACTCAACTGACCTTTTCCTCCATCCACAATCACCAACTGAGGCAGTGGTTGGTTTTCATCTAGCAATCTTTTGTATCGCCTGTAAACCACTTCTTCCATCGATGCAAAATCATCGGGCCCCTCTACTGTTTTGATATTAAAATGACGGTAATCCTTTTTAGAAGGTTTGGCGTTTTTAAAAACCACACAAGCTGCTACCGCATTGGTCCCCTGAAAATTGGAGTTATCAAAACACTCGATATGAAACGGCTTCTCTTTCAGTCGTAAGTCCTTTTGAATTTGATCTACAATTCGGTTTGCATGCCTTTCCGGATCTACAATTTTTAGGGTTTTTAGTCTGTCAAATTTGTATTGCCGAACATTATTCATCGAAAAATCAATCAACTTTTTCTTGTCGCCAATCTGCGGAACAATCATTTTTACCGATTCATCCAATCCGTATTCCACCTCAATGTTCGTAAAAATAGTTTTCGAGCTACTCCTGAATTTATTTCTCAACTCCAAAATGGCGAGCTGAAGCATTTCCTCATTCGTTTCCTCCAGCTTTTTCTTGATTTCGATGGTACTCGACTGCACCACGGTTCCATTTATCACCTTAATAAAGTTCACGTAACCCGCATTTACATCAGAGTCGATGGTAAACACATCCACGTCATTAATCTTAGGATTCACCACCGTAGATTTTGATTGATAATCCTTCAGAAGCTCAATTTTCTCTTTCATCTCCTGAGCTTTTTCAAATTCCAGCTCCTCAGAGAAACGGAGCATTTTACCTTTCAAATAATCAATTACGCTTTTGGTTTCTCCTTTCAGAATTTGACGAATCTGCGCAATATTCTCGTTGTAACTCTCTTCCGAATGTAGATTTTCGCAGGGCCCTTTGCATTTTTTTAGGTGATAATCCAAACACACTTTGAATTTTCCTTCGCTAATATTCTCCTTTGATAAATTAAAATTACACGTTCTTATCGGATAAATCTCTTTGAGTAAATTAATCACCACACGAACTACTTTAGGATTAGTGAATGGACCAAAATATTCTGAGCCATCTTTTATCACATTTCTTGTAGAAAACAAACGAGGAAATCGTTCTTTTTTCACACAGACATAAGGGTATGTCTTGTCGTCTTTTAGTAAAATATTGTAACGTGGCTGGTGTTTTTTTATCAGGGTGTTTTCCAATAGCAATGCATCGTACTCAGTAGGAGTTACGATGTATTTTATCTCCTCTATTTTACTAACCAGCACTTGAGTTTTTGCCTGTTGGTGTTTCTTTGTATTAAAATAAGAGCGCACTCTATTCTTTAGGTTTTTGGCTTTACCCACATAAATCACCGTTCCTTTTTTGTCGAAATAGCGGTACACACCCGGAGAATCCGGCAATATTTTCAAAACGTTGGTTATGGTTTCTTTTATTTCCAAAAAATAGATTTTATGAATTGTTCTAAAGTAATAATATTAGACAATTAAGTTAAGATTTGGCACAAATTTAGTATTTTTGATATTAAGAAAATTTCTCTTACATTTATTACACAATCACAACATAATCCACAATGAACATCAACAAAATAATGGTGGCTTCAGATTTCACCTCGGTGTCAGACAATGCTATAGACCATGCACTCAAGTTAGCCCAAGCAACATCAGGAGAGGTTTTTGTGCTACACGTAGCAAGAGAATTGGCAGAGGTAAACACTGCAAAAATAAAATTAGCCAAACAAATTGCTGACAGAAATCCCGGTGAAACAACGACCCATGTTGTGGTAAAAATTGGAAATTTCATTACGGAAATTGGAAAAGCAGCTAGCGAAGAAGGAGCCCAACTTATTATGATGGGAACTCATGGACCAAGAGGTTTTATACAAACTGTAACAGGTGGAGATGCAATGAAGGTAGTTTCCCATTCAGAAAAACCATTTATTGTTGTACAAGAAAAAGGAATAAAGGAAACGGGATATGATGAGATCGTTGTTCCTTTGGACATGACAGAAGATTCGAAACAAAAATTGGATGAAGTTGCGGACATCGCAAAGTATTTCGGCTCCAAAGTACACATAATTGCAAAGCACGAAACAGATAATTCGTTGTACACAAAATTGAAAAACAATGTGCTGTTTGCGAAAAAATACTTCCTGGAGAAAGGCGTAGATTTGAATATTGTGATTACCGAACCAAAGACTGATTTCGAAAAAGAAATTATCAAATATGCGAAAGAAAATGACGCTGATTTGATTGCGATAATTAATTCTTTGAAATGGAATATTTTTGGAAGCTTGTTTGCATCCAGAAGAGAAGAGCAAATCATCACAAACAAAGAACAAATTCCGGTATTGTGTGTAAACCCAATTGACGTAAAGTCTGGATACTCAATGTAATGAAAAGATAACAAAGAAAACTAAAAACCGTTGGGACAAAATCCTAACGGTTTTTTTTCATCTTAACTTATTGTGAAAGATTGAAGGAATACTTGGTACAAAGTGGTTCTTTTACTACTTTCGGTAATTATTTTTGACTGCCTATTTTGTCAATAAAAACAAACCATTAATGAAAGACTTATTAGATAAATTTGAAAACAAACAACCAGAAATTGTTTTTGAATGGAAAGATTCAGAAACAGAAGCTGAAGGATGGGTAGTCATCAACTCATTGAGAGGCGGTGCAGCCGGTGGAGGTACAAGAATGAGAATTGGATTAGATAAGCACGAAGTTACTTCATTGGCAAAAACAATGGAAGTAAAATTTTCTGTGTCGGGACCCGCAATTGGTGGAGCCAAGTCGGGAATTAACTTTGACCCAAATGACCCAAGAAAAGAAGGAGTACTTAAAAGATGGTACCATGCGGTAGCACCTTTATTAAAAAATTATTACGGAACAGGAGGAGATTTAAATGTAGATGAAATTCATGAAGTAATTCCTATGACCGAAGATTGTGGAGTGTGGCACCCGCAAGAAGGAGTGTTTAACGGACACTTTCAGCCAACAGAACCCCAAAAAATTCACAGAATAGGACAATTGAGAAGAGGAGTTTTGCAAGTAATAGAAGATGAAAATTACACTCCAAAAGCAGCAAATAAATATGTAGTGGCCGACATGATTACCGGATGGGGAGTTGCTGAATCAGTCAAACACTTTTACGACATTTACGGTGGTGACCTAGCCGGAAAAAGAGTCATTGTTCAAGGATGGGGAAATGTAGGTTCTGCAGGAGCCTATTATTTGGCACAAAGTGGAGCGAAAATAGTTGGAATCATTGATAGAGACGGAGGTCTTATCAATGAAGAAGGATTTTCTTTGGAAGAAATCAGAGAATTGTTTTTGACCAAAAAAGGAAATGCTCTTTCTCACCCAGACATGATTCCATTTGCCGAAATCAATGAGAAAATATGGGAATTAAATGCGGAAGTTTTCATTCCGTGTGCAGCCTCTAGGTTGATTAAAAAAGACCAAGTAGACAGTATGATTAACTCTGGAATGGAAGTGATTGCTTGCGGTGCCAATGTACCTTTTGCCGACCAAGAAATTTTCTTTGGACCAATTGCAGAATACACAGACAGCAAAATAAGTATCGTTCCAGATTTCATTTCCAACTGCGGAATGGCGAGAGTATTTGCATATTTAATGTCCAATGATTTACCCCCAGTAATGACCGATGCATCAATTTTTGAGGATACTTCGAGCATTATTAAAGAAGCGATACAAAAAACTTACAACGTGTCTAATTCGAAAACAAACATGGCAAAAACTGCTTTCGAAATAGCTTTGAATCAACTAATCTAACAAAAACAAAACCATGGAATTAGCAGTAGTCGTAATATTTATACTGGGTTATTTAGCCATAACCCTTGAACATAATTTAAAAATTGACAAACTTGTACCTGCACTCCTCATGATGGGAGCTGCCTGGGCAGTTGTGGCCGTTTCTCACCTTCCTGTATTTGAAATTACAGAACACGGAAAAGAAGCTTCAAGCATGGAAGCCGTTCTTCTCCATCACTTTGGAAAAACCTGTGAAATCCTGATTTTCTTAATAGGAGCCATGACCATTGTAGAAATCATAGATTATTTTGATGGATTTGCTACCATTAAAAAGTTCATCAAAACAAACAAAAAAAGAACACTTCTTTGGATCGTTGCTATCCTCGCATTTATTCTTTCAGCAATCATTGATAACCTAACAGCAACCATTGTATTGATAACAATATTGAGAAAACTTGTCACAAGCAAGGAGGACAGAATGTGGTTTGCAGGAATGATTATCATTACGGCAAACGCAGGTGGTGCCTGGTCTCCTATTGGTGATGTTACCACTACAATGCTTTGGATGGGAGAAAAAGTTACTACTCTCCACTTAATCGAATACTTGATACTGCCTTCTTTGGCATGTATGGCTTTACCAACTTTAATCGCTAGTTATTTACCGGCATTTAAGGGAGAATTTGAAGCGCCAGCGGTCGAAGGTGACACGAACAAATACGGGGCAAGAATGTTGTATATCGGTTTACTGTTGATCGTTGCAGTTCCTGTTTTTAAAACTCTAACTCACCTTCCTCCCTACATGGGAATGATGCTCTCATTAGGAATTTTCACCATTTTTGCTGAATTCTTTAGTAGCCGTAACTTTAGTCATGGCGCTATTGAAAGTCATCACAGCCCCGTTCACAAAGCGTTAGGAAAAATAGAAATGCCTAGTTTATTGTTTTTCTTGGGAATATTGATGACAGTAGCCGCTTTAGAATCACTGGGAATGATTTTAGATTTTGGAGACAGTGTAGTGAAGAGCATTGGAATCAACCCATTTATCTTAATCATAGGAGGAGCCTCTGCGATTGTAGACAACGTTCCATTGGTTGCGGCAAGTATGGGAATGTTTCCAAACATGATAATGGATGCTCCAGAATGGCATTTGATTGCCTATGCAGCCGGAACGGGAGGAAGTATGCTCATCATTGGATCTGCAGCTGGAGTAGTAGCTATGGGAATGGAGAAAATTTCATTTTTCTGGTACTTACAAAAAATCGCTTGGTTAGCCTTAGTAGGTTACTTAGCAGGTATCGGAGTCTTTTATGTGATGCATTAGTAACCATCAGAACTAACTTTTCCTAATCCAAATTATAACTCTATCAATTGATTTTCTCGTTTTCTAGTCAATCAGCTATTGGCAGAGGTTGGCCTATTAGAACATAGTTAAAACTAAAGGTATGAACCTTCCTATCAATGTTTTAGAGCCTATTTCTAGGAGAAAGATCACGCACCGAAATTATCTTGAAAGAAGCAAAATGCATGGGGCTTTCAGCGAAGTCTCTATCTCGTTAAACCAGCCAAGGAAAGGACCATCAAAACAAAAAAAGACCTTTTGCATACACAAAAGGTCTTTTTACTATTTCAATTTCTATCTATCTTTTTTAAGATAAGTTCAGTTTCTTGTCTAAATCTGTAATATATTTTCTAAAATGTTTGTCGGTATCTTGAAGATTGTTGACAGTCTTACAGGCATGCAATACTGTGGCATGATCTTTTCCTCCACATTGCATCCCAATACTTGCCAATGACGATTTGGTCAATTTCTTGGAGAAATACATAGAAATCTGTCTTGCCTGAACGATTTCTCGCTTTCTTGTTTTAGATTTCATAAGTTCTACAGGCATATTAAAATAATCGGAAACAACTTTTTGTATGTAATCGATAGAAACTTCCCGTGCTGTGTTTTTAACGAACTTATCAATCATTTGTTTGGCCAAATCAAGCGTTACCGCTTTTTTGTTCAATGAGGACTGGGCAATTAGTGATATCAAGGCTCCTTCTAATTCCCTCACGTTGGTTGTAATACTGTATGCCAAGTATTCAATTACATCTTCTGGAAGTTCAATACCATCTTGGTACATTTTCTTTTTCAGAATCGCTATTCTTGTTTCTAGATCTGGCGACTGCAAATCTGCTGAAAGCCCCCATTTGAAGCGTGAAAGTAATCTTTGCTCAACACCTTGCATGTCAACTGGTGCCTTGTCTGAGGTGAGTATAATTTGTTTACCCGTTTGATGAAGGTGATTAAAGATATGGAAAAATACATCCTGGGTCTTTTCTTTGCCTGCCAAAAACTGAATATCGTCAATAATCAAGACATCAATCATTTGATAAAAATGAATAAAGTCATTGGTTTCGTTGTTCTTTACAGCATCAATAAATTGGTGGGTAAATCTTTCTGAAGAAACGTACAACACAATTTTCTCCGGATTATTATTTTTTATTTCAATTCCTATGGAATGCGCCAAGTGAGTTTTACCCAAACCAACTCCTCCATACAACAACAAAGGGTTAAAGGAGGTGCCTCCTGGTTTGCTAGCTACCGCATATCCTGCAGAACGAGCTAATCTGTTACATTCTCCTTCAATGAAGTTTTCAAAAGTGTAAGAAGAATTAAGGTTTGCATCTACGTTAATTTTCTTCAGGCCTGGAATAACAAATGGATTCCGTATCGCACTTTTGTTCACATTCAACGGAACATTGATTGATTTATTCTTTAATGAATTGTTTGTTTTTGCTGGGAAATTTACCGTGTAGGGTTTTGCATTTTTCTGGTTTTTATCCATTACTATGCTGTACTCCAGTCTTCCTTCCTGACCTATTACTCTTTTTATTGTTTTTTTTAACAATGAAATGTAATGCTCCTCTAACCATTCGTAAAAGAAATGGGTTGGAACTTGAATAGTCAACACATCGCTTTTCAATTTTACCGGCACTATTGGTTCAAACCAAGTCTTGTATCCTTGTAGACTAATATTGTCCTTGATTACGCTAAGACAATCTTCCCAAACAGTTACATGGTTTTTTTTCATAGTAGTTATTCCTCTAAAAAAGTTATCGTTTTATTTAAAAAAATGTCTTGAGTTTCAAAAACAGCTATTAAAATGTGAACCATTTTAACATTTTCGTTGGAGTTTAAAACCCCCTCCGTAAGACTTAACAAATATTGACAAAAAAAAGTTTAAAACAAAATCGTTTTGCTATTGCGTAGTAACTTTTTTTTTAGGGTGTCGGTTTTATTTTATCTCAATAAATCCTTTATTCGTTTCTATCAAATTTAGTCTTTTTTTCGACAACAAACTAAAATAAAAATCAACCTTTCCCAAATGAATACCTGCCCAACCTACTTGATTGATTAAAACCTCCTTTCCTTTGCTATTACTGGTAATTTCAGCTCTTTCCATAAAGGTGTGAGTGTGACCTCCTAGAATCAAATCTATTCCAGAAGTTCGTTTCGCTAATTGTACATCAGATACTTTCTCACTGTCATAATTATACCCCAAGTGAGAAAGGCAAATTACTAAATCACAACCGTGCTCATGTCGTAATAATGTAGCATACTCGTTAGCGACTTTAACTGGGTTTTTATAAACAGTTTTTCCGAACAGCTTTTTATCAACTAATCCATCCAATTCAATTCCTAGACCAAAAACACCAATTTTCACTCCTTCTTTCTTAAAAATCTTGAAAGGCAAAGTTTGATTATGAAGAATCGTATCCGAAAAATCGTAATTACTACAAATAAATGGAAAATTTGCATGTTTTTTTACCGCTAAAAAACCATCCATTCCATTATCAAAGTCATGATTCCCCATAGTAGCCGCATCGTAGCCCATTTTACTCATTAATTTCAACTCGAGCTCTCCATCGTATAAATTAAAGTAGGGTGTACCCTGAAATATATCGCCACAATCAAACAACAAAGTATTTTTATTCTCTTTGCGATGTTTTTGAATAATCGTATACCTGTTTTGAACACCTCCTTTTCCTGGATATCTTTTGTGATTATCTGGAAATGGATCAATGTGACTATGCACATCATTTGTGTGTAAAATACTAATTTTCACAGCCTCTCCGCTTTCGAGCATATCACCTACAACAGAATGTGTGAGTGGTGCAACTCCTGCCGCTATGAGCGAACGTTGTAAAAACTTCCTCCTAGTTAGCATAGCGTATTCTTTTATCTAGATTAGCAGTAATTTTCTTGTCTTTTTCACTGAGGTCTTTCATCTCTTCCAAGATGGCATCTCTCAATTTTAAGTTGAGTTTTTCTACTTTGAGTGAGGAAAGAAAGAAACTCATGTTGTCGCCTCCATTTGCCAAATAATCTGTAGTAATTACTTTATATGTTCTTCCTTTCAGCCTACTGTCATCTACTAACACCTCAATAGGAGTTTTGTCCAAGATCTCTACCAACACATTCCCAGAAACGGGCACTCCTTGTTTACGGGTACCATTTTTTACGGTTTTGACTGCGATATATTCAAATAATTGAACCGTTTGCTCTACCGAAAGTGTCACAACCACGAGTTCATTTTCAAAAGGCATAATTTCAAACACTTTTCCTCGGGTTATTGCTCCTTTGGGCATAAAAGTTCTAAATCCACCGTTGTTCAGCAACACAAAATCTGCTGTATCTGAATACTGTTTCCCATACTTTTCATTTCCAAGTCGTAAGCATAAGTCACAAATAAAATTACCCAGAGTTCCTTCGGGACTTCCGGTAGTCAATTCTTTTTCTGATTCACCAATTACGGTATTCATGGTTTTTTCTAATTCCTCTTTGTACGGGGCAATTATCTTTTCTGCCTCTCGGTTTTCACTTTGTTGGTTTACAACAGGGTAGTTTTCACTTTGCTTGTGCGAAATTACATGGCTTTTACATCCCGCAAAGAGCAAGATAAAAAGTAAATAAATGTATCGTAATTTTTTCATTAATACTCTATTAGTTGTATAAGCGTGTACTGAAGCTCATCCAATGGAAAAAAGTTTTGCTCTAGCTCAGCGGCAAAAGGAACAGGTGTATCAAGACTCCCAATTCTTTTGACCGGAGCATCCAAACTTTCAAAGCAGTTTTCGTTGATCAGTGTTGCAATTTCGGCACCAACACCACCAGTTGTGTTGGCTTCGTGCAATACAATTACCCGATTCGTTTTATTAACCGACTCGAAAATTGTTTCGGTATCAAGCGGATTAAGTGTGCGCAAATCAACAATTTCAATCGAAATTTCTGGATTTTTTTCTTGTAAACTTTCTGCCCATTTTACTCCTAAACCGTAAGTTATGATGGATATATCTTTTCCCTCCTTCACTACATTTGCTTTTCCGATTTCGATGGTAAAGTAGCCTTCCTCCACTTCTTCAGAAATGGATCGGTACAAGCCTTTATGCTCAAAAAACATAACTGGATTTGGATCTTCAAATGCGGCTAGCAACAAACCTTTTGCTTCTTTTGGAGAGGACGGATAAACGATTTTCAACCCAGGTGTATGAAAAAACCAGCCTTCGGTACTTTGCGAGTGGAATGGACCTGCGGCCACTCCTGCTCCAGTTGGCATTCGAACCACCACATCCGCATTCTGACCCCAGCGATAATGAATTTTAGCAAGATTATTTACAATTTGGTTGAATCCAACAGTCACAAAATCGGAAAACTGCATTTCCATCATCGCCTTGTAACCATTAATTGATAAACCGAGGGCAGCTCCCACTATAGCCGATTCGCACAATGGAGTGTTTCTTACCCTTTCTTTACCAAATTCTTCCAAAAAACCTTCTGTCGCCTTGAACACGCCTCCGTAATCCGCAATGTCTTGGCCCATCAATACCAGTTTTTCATGCTTGCGCATGGCTAATCTCATCGCGTCAGACACGGCATCAATCAACCTCATTTCTCTTGTACTTCCTTCAGGATTTAAAGCGTGAAAATTTACTGGGGCGAACATATCTGTAAGCTCCAATTCTGTGTTTGGGCTGATTTTTTCAGTCTCGGTTGCTCTCTTAAAGCCTGCGGCTACTTCATTTGTGATCTCTTTCTTTATTTTTTCAATAAATTCCTTGTCAATCAATCCATTTTGGAGAAGGTACGATTCGTAATTTGCGACCGGATCCTTCTCTTCCCACTTTTCTATCAATCCT